>MTLD01001020.1_pt1 | contig 26383 bp, 24 predicted proteins | sample 1982471 | NCBI WGS metagenome assembly MTLD01 (sample SAMN05712604, study PRJNA340218) | biofilm metagenome | isolation source: sample SPM anode biofilm adapted to -50 mV | place: USA | collected 2012-02-03 | reverse complement strand
GCGGCCGCGGCTGGCGAATCGGCCAGCACCGAGCTCACGACCGCCCCCGAATCGGCCGTCCACTTCAGCTGTTTCCGCTGCTGGTCGTTGGCGGCGGCGGTCGAAGGCAGGAACAGCCCCGTGGGAGTATACAGCCGCGCGCCGGCAGACACCGCCAGCGTCGCGATCGAATTGGCCAGCTCGTTTGCCGTCTGCCAGGCTCGCATCCGGAAGGCCACCTGCCCCGAGCCGTCGGCATACCGCACCGCTACGCCCCACTTGTACTCCCGGCTCAGGTTGGGGTAAAATTCGACGCTCACATCCCCCACCTTGCGGAAATCGACGACCGCCCGCTCCTCCAGTTGGTTCTGCGTCTGGTACGTCTGGTAGGAGCCGCCGTTATAAGGGATATACTTGCCGCCCACCCAGGTGCCGCCGTAGGACGGCACCCATTGGCCCTGGGTTTTGACCTGGTTGAGCACGCCCCGCACCCGCAGCCCGTACTGGTCGACGCTTACCTCCAGGATGTCTTCATACCCGTTCCAGCCGCTGAAAACCTTGCTGGCGCCCAGGTTGCGGATCGAGCCCATCGCCGCCTCAACCGTCGGTAGGAAAGCCGGCTTGTACCACACATACTGCGTGATCATATTCTGCGACCCGAGCTCGACCGCCGCGCACACGGCCGGCGACGCCAGCAGGATGACCGCGGCCGCCAGCGCAAAAACGATTTTTTTATACCCCACTTCCTCCACCCCTCATCAGCAACGCTAACCGTTATTTCCCTTCGCTGGGGGCCGCAAAAATCCTTTGTTGAGCAAATATTTAGAAATTTAAAAGGGTTTTCACAGCATTCGGTAAATCACAGCATCATCAGAAGCAAGCTGCTGCCTCCCTATACATCCAAACTGCAAACCGCGAGGCATCCCGCCTCGCGGTTTCGCTTACATCACACCGCCACACCGCCACACCTTACGCCTTTCCTTCGCCAGGCGCCGCCTCGCTCCTGCCGCCGCCGCGACAAAAAACCGCGGGAGGCGCCGCTCCTGCGGTTTAGTAATCCTTCAGCTGGCGAACTTGCAGAAATGCAAAATATCCTTCACGTCGAACACCTTCACGATAAAGCGGGTCAACTCCTGCGTAAGGTCGACCAGCCTTTCCGGCCCTTCCAGCGGCTGGCCGTCGCTGTTGGCGATCACCCTCACGACCGGCCGCGCCTGCAGCTTGGGCAGCACGTTTATCACCACGCCGATTTCCCCCGTGTCGAGCTGAACGATCGAACCGACGGGATACAGCGCGATATTCTCCAGGAAGACACCCGTCAACTGGGGATCGAGCTTCGTACCCATCGAACCGAGAATGAGCTCGTACGCCTCGTGCGGCAGATACGCCTTGCGGTAAGGCCGGTCGGAAGTTATCGCATCGTACAGGTCGGCGATCGCCGCTATCCGGGCGTACTTGTGGATATCCTCATGGGACAGTCCGCGGCCGTAGCCCTTGCCGTCGTAGTTCTCGTGATGCTGATAGGCGACATGGGAAGAAACCACCGACAGCGCCCCCTGTTTTCGCAGCAGGTCGAAGCCCTTGTCCGTGTGCTCCCGCATCACCTTCCACTCTTCGGGGGTAAGCCCGCCGGGCTTATTCAAAATCTCCGTGGGGATGAACATCTTGCCGATATCGTGCAAAATCGCCCCCATCGCCAGCTCGTAAAGCTGGTCCTCCTTCAGGTACAGCTTGATGCCGATCATCACCGACAGCAGGCAAACATTGATCGAATGCCCGAACGTATAATCGTCGTGCGTCCGTATGTCCGTAAGATGGATGAGCATATTGCGGTTATCGACCGCATCCTCGACGATCTTTTTGATAATGTTCTGCACATCGCCGATATTGATCGTGTTCGACTTCCGGAAACCCTCGAACACCTTTTGCGTCTGCTTTATCGTATCGACCCGGGTCCGCTCGTGTAGTATCTCCACCGGCTCGACGTTCAACAGCGAATTCTGCACGTAAACCGAATCGATGCCGATCCTGCCCAGCCGCGTAATCAGGCCGGCGTCCAGCGTCGTATCCTTCGACAGCAGGAGCAGCCCGTTGGCATGATAAATATTGCGGGCGATGATCATCCCTGGCTGCAGTTGTTGGGTGGTTAAGCGAAACATACATTGCCTCCGTACGATGCCGAATGATAAGCCTTCTGCCCTGGCCCGTGTCTACCGGATATCCTTGCCCCGTTGACGCAGTACGGAAACCTTGCTCATTGGAAATATCTGCGATGACAATATTTGAGAATATTTGACATACATAATATAATTCCTCTCGTTATTGAAAACGAACAATAAAAAAAGCGGGATCAGGCCCGCTTCCATATTTGCCGTGCGCTATTTCCGGCGTTTCTTCCCCGTTCCTGCCGCCACCAGATTGCGCGAAAGCGTCTCCGTAAACCGCGCCTCGGAAAACGGCTTCACGATGAAATCGTCGACCCCCGCGTTCACCAGATCAATGACCGTGCCGGGCTCGCTGAAGCTGCTGCACATCACGATCCGCGCCTTGGGCTGGAGCTGCTGGGCTTCCTTGAAAACGGCGACGCCGTCGATCCCTTCCATCACGATGTCCAAAATCAACATGTCGAACTTCGCGGCATTAAGCTTGCGCAGGGCCTCCGCCCCGTTGCCGGCCTCGGAAATCTCCCTTTCCTCGACGCCCAGCGTCTGCAGATGCTTGACGATGATCTTCCGCATGATATCCGAATCGTCCACGACCAAAACCTTCATATAGCCTGCCTCCTCTAAGCCGCAAAAACTGGGGGGACAACAACTTCGGTATCCGGGAACATATTAGCATTTTCCGCAGCAATTTTTTACCTCCTTAGGTTGGAGAAAAAATACATTCAAAGCAGCGGCACAAGCAGGCCACCGGCCAACAGCACCCCGAAGAGCGTATTGGTCTGCGCCGTTGCCGCCATAGCCGGCATGAGAGCCGGCGCCGCCGTGTTCCGCCGGAAAATCCGCGCGGCCCGCCAGGCTTTCGGCAGGCTGAGAAACGCCAGCAGCGCCCACGGCGACACCACCGCGGAGGCCACCAGGAGAACGAGCCAGCCGTAGGAAAACGCGAACATGGCCATCAGGCAGTAAACGGCCTTGTCCCGCTCAAGCAGGATGGCCAGCGTTTTCCGGCCGTGCTTCATATCGTCCGCCAAATCGCGGATATTGTTGGCCATCAGTATCGCGCCGATGAGGATCGTCGTGGGAACGGACACGAGCACGGTCGTGGCGGTTACGGCGCCGGTCTGGATGAACTGCGATATCGCGATGATGACAAAGCCCATGAGCAGGCCGGCAACCAGCTCCCCGAACGGCGTCGCGGAAATGGGGAACGGCCCGCCCGAGTAAAGGTAGCCCACGACGGTGCAGCCAAGGCCGACCGGCAAAAGCCACCAGCTTGTCTGCAGGCAGAGATACAGCCCCAGCGCCAAGGCGGCGGCCAGGACGCCAAGGGCCAACGCCAGGATGGTCCGCGGCGCCACGCCGTCCCTGACGATCGCGCCGCCGATGCCGACCGAATGCTCATGGTCCAGCCCGCGCTTGTAATCGTAATACTCGTTGAACATATTCGTCGCCGCCTGAATCAGCAGGCTGGCCGCGAGCATGGCGGCGAAAGGCCCGCCGCGGAAGCTCCCGGCAGGCAGCGCCAAAACCGTGCCGATGATCACCGGCACGAAAGATGCCGTCAGCGTGTGGGGGCGCAGCAGCCGCCACCAGACGCGCCAGTCGCGCCCGACGGGCGAAAACTGCGGGCCGCCGTTCATCCTTGTCTGCAGTTGCATTTTGTCTTTCCTCCGCTAATATATTAACCTGTCCCGGCCGCCCAGGCAATCGGATAACGGCGAATCAAAAAGCCGGGACAGGCTGACTGCCTGCACCCGGCTCACCTACCGCTGATACCCCAGCAACATCCCCAAGACGTCGGTCGCCTTGATGTTGGTATGTAATTCGAGGGCCCCCTCCCGCGTCGTTATGCTGCCGATCTCCACCTTCTGGCCGAATTCGGTGGCCAGCAGCGACTTCGCCACCAGCGCGTGAAAATTGACCTTCAGCGTATTGCCGGAAAACCTGGCATCGACCTGGTTCATATCCTTCAGGGGATTGCCGAACAAATCCGCAATCGCCCCCAGAGGGATAAACTTGAGCATCCAGGACAAAACCGGCTTGTCGGCCACTTCCTTCTTGCGGACATACACCTCGGCGTACGACTCGTCCCGGTTATGCACGAACTGTTTGATATCGCAGGTAAGCCCGACCCGTCCGACGCTGCTGTCGAAGCTGATATACATACTATTGTCGCCCGCCAGCCTCAGGGACGGATTTTTGATCTTGCCCTCGTAGCTACCCGCACAATCCGCAAAATAGCGGTTGATAGCCTCTTCGGGGATAATCCACAGGCCGCTGTTCAGCCCGTCGATCGTCTGCGCCTTCCAGACCGTCTCCAGCCAGGGGTTCGCCTGGGCCGCCGGGTTCTCCGCGGCCGCGCCCGCCGCTGCCGACACCGCCAGCAGCAACGTCAAAAAAATAAATACCACTTTTTTCACATCGATCACCACAGCCAATTATACCACACGGCGCAGCCGCCCGCCCCTCCCCCGCCGCGCCCCCGAGACCCCGGTGCGGGCAAATTCGCCCGTAAAAAAGCAAAATAGGGAGGCTAGCTTACAATCTAGCCTCCCAACATCGCCAACGCCTCGTCCCGCTCCCGTTCCCACCTTGCGAACAGTCCGGGCCGCAGTTCGGGCGACGCCGCCGACCAGGCGGGGTCGTTGAGCTTGTTGTCGTACAGCGCGGCGATAATCTCCGCGTCGCTCATCGACGCCAGGCTCTTATCGGCCGCCGCCGCCCCTTCGGCGAAAGCGTCGGCGCCGTACCGCGGGCCGTGCTGCACGGCATTGGCGAAAAGCACCTGCCGCAGCGGCAGGGGACGGGGCGCGATATCGAAGCCGTAAACCGCGCTGAGCCGGGCAGCGGCGGGGTCATAATACTGCCGCTTGGCGTAGCCGTCCTGCAAAACGGCAAAGCCCGCCGGATCGCCGGCCGCGACCTGGCACCACATATCCGCAAAAGACTGATCGCACGTCGGATCGCCGGCGTCGGCAAGCTGCGCCCCGCAGTCCTGCCCCTGCTGCTGCAGCCAAGCGACGAACTCCTGCACCACGCCGCCGGCGCTGTTGAACTGAAAGAGGCCATAGCTCCACCCGCCGGCGTCCCCCGCCGTCTGCGACACCGTCCCCGGGTCGGCGTTCTCGCCGACCTCCCCCTTGATGCTCAGATAACCGAGCAGCTTTTTATCCAGCATAGCACCACCTCCGAAAATCGGCACTTCCCTGGCCGGCGTACAGGACATCGTCCTATTCGCTACTATATACTATGGCCGCCGGCCCGCCGGCGCCCCCGGGAAAGTTTTTATCACCGGCAGCCGCCGATATGTTACTATAAAAACATAAGCGAGATTTTTTTCCGGGGAGAAGCAAATGAGCCGTACCGCCGACAAAGAGTACCTCATCCATTACTACGAAGCGGACTACAGGAAAAGATGCCTGATAACCAGCCTGTTGAACTACTTTCAGGACCTGGCCTTTCTGCATAGCGACCGACAGGGCGCCGGCCTCGACTATCTGGCCGACAACAAGCTGGCCTGGGTGCTGTACCGGCTGGACGCCAGGATAAGCAAATACCCCCTCTACCGCGAGAAAGTAACAATCAGCACCCAGGTGCATTCCTTCGTGAAGTTCTACGCCTACCGGCGGTTTGCGGTCGCCGACGCGGCCGGGACGGCCATCGCCGCCGCCGATACCGTCTGGCTCCTGGTAAACACCGCCACCAAGAAGCCTGTGAAAATAACCGGCCATATGTACGAAGCCTTCGGCGTGGACAATGGCGAAGGCAGCCCCCTTCAGTTCGAAGCTATCGGGGAATTGACGGCAGCGGACATCACGCACGAATACCGGGTGAGATACAGCGACATCGACACCAACAGGCATGTCAACAACGTAAAATACGTCGACTGGGCAATCGAGACGGTACCGGTAAATATAATCGAAGACTATTGCCTGACGGGAGTCAGGGTCGTCTACAAACAAGAAGCTACCTACGGCATGTCGCTGAAAGTCCATACGCAAACCACGCCAACCGGCGACAGCACCGTCTGCCTGCACCGCATCGCCGGCAGCGACGGCCAGGACCTCTGCCGCCTGGAGACGACCTGGAAACAGGGCTAAGTCGCAAAACCGCAAGAGCGCACGCTCTTGCGGTTTTCTCCCGATGCCGGCATTATATCGTTCTGATCAACTCCTGCAGCTTCTCGACATGGCTTTGCTCCTCGGCCTTCAATTCGGCAAACACCTTCTTGGCCGCAGGGAACTTCGCGTTGTTCATCATCTCGTCATAAAATAAAATCGAATCCTTCTCCGCCTGCAGGGCAAGCTGCAGGATGCCCCGCGCCGTCAGCCCGTCCGAACCGCTCTGCCCCGGTACCTGCTGCTGCCAGCCCGTCTTCAAAACGCCGTTCGCCAGCTCGGATTCATCGCCCAGAGGCGCCTCCGGCGGAAATACGTGCGTTTCCACGAGCACCTGCAGATAGCGCGACACGTCGGCGTCGAACAGATATTCATCCGCGCCGGCGCTTTTATTCGCCTTCAGTTCATTATACATCGCCGCGAATTTGGCGGCGTGGTTCAGCTCCTCCTGCAGCAGAAAACCGAACAACACCTTATGGTCCGGGTTGTTTGCCCTGACTTGCGCTTGTTTATAAAAAGCCGCCCCCCGCTTCTCGATATCCACCGCCAGCCGCAGGCCTTCCAAGTCACTGAAATAGTTCATCCTATACTCCCTCCTTCGATTAGAATTCTCCCCTTAATAAAGATTAATTATTTATAAGAGATTATTCTCCTTCCATCGCGCAATATCCTTCCCGCTTACCAACAGAGGAGTGTTTATTCGGTGTCGCAAATACTTAGCAATAGGAAGGAAATTGGGGAGATAGTACTTAATTAAGTTATTGGTCTTACGCAAAAAAACGCTAATTTTCTCCGAGGTGAATCACTTTGCATCGCCAGTTGATCTTACTAACCGCTGTAGCCCTTTTCTGGTTCTCGCAATTCTCGTACGTGCCCATCCTGCCGACCTATGCCAAGGATTTGGGCGCGAGCTACCAACTGATCGGTCTTATCCTCGGTTCCTACGGCTTCACTCAGTTGCTGTTGCGGATACCGCTGGGAATATTATCCGACCGCTGGAACCGGCGCAAACCCCTTATCGTCGCCGGCATGGTCTTATGCTTTGTCAGCGGCCTGGGCATGTGGCTGTTCCCCAACATCTATGCGGTCCTGGCATTTCGCGCCCTGGCCGGGGTCGCCGCCAGCTTCTGGGTGCTCCATACCGTCTTGTTCGCCAGCTACTATCCGCCGGCTGAAGCCACCAAAGCCTCCGGCCACATAACCGCCGCGCTCAATCTCGGCGAAATGCTGGCAATGCTCAGCGGCGGCGCCGCCGCCTACTTCTTCGCTCAGGAGGCGACCTTTCTACTGGCGGCGGCCAGCGGCCTGCTGGCCATAATATCTAGCCTGGCCATCAAAGAAAATGCCGAACTGCATCGCGCTCCCCTCCAGGCGCGCGACCTGCTGGCCATGGCCCGCGACCGATACCTCAACGTCGTCTCCGTGCTCGGCATTATGATGCAAATCATGACCTTCGGGACGGTATTCGGTTTTATCCCGCTGGTGGCGAAGAATCTTGGGGCGAATTTCTGGGAAATCGGCCTGCTGCCGACGGTATTCATGATACCGGGCATCATCGCGTCAGCCTTTCTCGGCACCGTATTGCAGCGGCTCATGAACGAACGCTGGCTGCTGGGCGCGGGCTTCCTCACGATGGCTGGCGTCTGTATCGCCACGCCCTTCATCACCAGCCTGTCGCTGCTCTATCTGACCCAGGCGCTGTGCGGTCTGGCCAGGGGGGCAGCCTATCCTCTTCTGCTGGGGCTGAGCATCAAGCACGTCACCGAAAGCCGGCGGGCCACCGCCATGGGGTATTATCAGGCAGCGCTGGGGTTGGGAATGTTTCTCGGCCCGCTGACGGTCGGCAAGCTCAGCCAGGCGGCCGGCTTGGATTGGGGCTTCTGGTCGATGGGCCTGGTCGCGGCCGCCGCCGCGGCCGTAGTATTCTGCCTGCTGCCGGAACGGCCGAAAAATCCTGTTCAAGCGTAGGCCAAGGCACATACTGACCCGCAAAAAAACCGCAAGAGCCTGCGCTCTTGCGGTTTCCTGTTCTATCGGCCAACATCAATCGCCGGGCCGGTACCCTTCCGGCACAACGGCGGCGAGGAAATCGTCCCAGCCCGTCCTGTCCAGGGTATCCCCGAGACGCTCCTTGTCAGCGCCGCGCTGGCGATAGTAAGCGAGCGCGGCTTCAACGATGCCTTGCACGCCGTCCGGCGGCACGTCCACGGCGACGATACGGCCGACCCGGGCCTTGCGCCCGGCGTTGCCGCCCACCGCCAGGGTAAAGCCCTTGGCCGTGCCGAACAGCCCGATGTCCTTCACGAATACTTCGGCGCAACAGTTGGGGCAGCCGCTCACGCCCAGCCGCACCTTGGCCGGCGCCGCCCGCCCGAAAAACTCTTTATCGAGCGCCAGGCCGAGGGCGGTGCTATCCTGCTGCGCCATCGGACAATGCGGCTTACCGGGGCACATGGCAACCGTCCGCACGGCTTTCGCCACGAACGACTCCGGCGCGATGCCCAGCTCGGCCAGCGCCTTTTCGCCGTCAGCCAGACAAAGGCCCATTATCGTTATACCGCCGCCGATTATCTTCAGCGCGCCGCCGTACTTCTCGGCTACCGCCGCCAGCTGCCGCAGCTGGTCCGGCGTCACCAGCCCGCCGGGAAAGTGGGGCGTCACCGGAAACCTGACCCGCTTATTTACGAAAGGAATCGCCGACAACAACGAATTCATCCTCATCATCTCCCCCTCCATTGTATTACAGCCGCCCGGAAAAATCGGTAGCCGCGGCTACGAAGTTCAATCGCCCTTTTTCGGGCGCTTATCAAACGACGGCGGCGGCGGATAATGCGTCCACAGACAATAGCGGCTTTTCGGGCTGCCGCCGCACCGGCACATATTCTCGCCGGCCAGCCGCGAGCAGTAACCGGCCAGACCGCCATACTCCCGCTTCACCTGTTCGCCGGTCCCCTTGTCGTCGCCCATGCGGTCGCCCTCCTCATGCGCCGCCCCGCATCCTGTGGCGTGGGTGGCACTTCTTACCTCTATCCTACGCCTATCCGGCCGCAATCGCAGTGACGAAAATCACACCCCGCCCGGCCGCTGTAATACAAATGGCGCCACGGCGCGGCGCTTCTTCCGCATTTGTAAGAAAATTTCCGGCGATGGCGTCGTCTCCGGTCATTTTTTGTTATATGCCGCGTAGACTATAGCAAAAGGAGGTCGGTACGATGAAACGCCTGATATGTCTCCTGCTGACCATGGTCATGCTGGCCAGCTCGGTCTCATTGGCCTTCGCCGCCGATCGCCACGGCGACAGACGGAACGGCCACGAACAGCGGCACTCCCACGTACAGCGGCACCCCCGCGAACAGCGTCACCCCCAAGTCCAGCGACACTCCCACGAACAACGGCACGCCCACGAACACCGGCACTTCCGCAAAGGCGACGGTCCGCTCAAGTGGGGCGAGCATCGCCGGTCGTTCGAGGGCCACAGGATGGCGCGGGTCCACGACAGGCATCTGGACAGCCGCTATCCCGGCCTGCACGCCTACAAGTGGCACGGCGAAGGCGACAGGCATCGCGGGTTCTGGCATAACGGCCGCTACGTCAACGACGGCTTCATGTTCTTCGACCGAGACGATCGGATGGCCGGCTTCGGCTACCTGGCCGACGGCGCCTTCGTCTTCGTCGACGAGGACGGCCACCACGAGAACCGCGACGACCTGATCTTTCTGATGATTTTACTGAAGCTCCTCGATTCGCTCGAATAAGTGGGTTGCCCCAAAACCGGCCGGAGAGCTCCGGCCGGTTTTTTTGCCCGCCATCCCGCGCGTGTTGGCCGCCGCCCGCGGCCATTGCCGGAAAGGAATATCCTAGCAGGCATGGAATGTAATATAACATCACAATTCTTGCAGAAAAAAGGAGACAGCCCCATGCGCGAAAAATTGACCAGGATTTGCCGTTTGCTCGTACTGCTAACGATGCTTGCAGGTATCTGCAGCCTCGCTGCCCCCGCCGCCGCAGCCGAAAACCCGTCCCCCGAAAAAATCAAGGTAAAAGTATTCATCGGCGCCATGTTTGAAATCGGCGCCAACACCGGCGACCGCGCCGGCGAATTTCAGCACTGGTTCGAACGCTATTGGACGAAAAGCCAGCCCGTAAAGATTCCCGGCGCCGAAAACCCGCTGTTCTGCAACGCCGACGGCGTAGCCGGCTCCGTGCTGGGCATGGGAAAAGTGCGCTCCTCTTCCTCGATGTTAGCCATTCTCCTCGACCCCCGCTACGACTTTTCGGAAACATATTTCGTCATATCCGGCGTCGCCGGGACGCCGCCCTCCCGCGGCACGATCGCCTCCGTTTTCTGGGGAACCTGGCTGGTGGACTACGACCTGGGGCACCGCTGGGCACCGGAGGAGAATACCCCCGGAGAACCTGCCTTCATGCCCCGCAAAGGCTATGAGCAGGTCCGGCTGTTTCACCTCAACCCGGCCCTGGCCGATTGGGCCATGAAGCTCACGGCCGACACGCCTCTGCTGGACTCCGGCTCCGCCAAAGCCTACCGGCTGCGTTATCCCGATGAAGCCGCCCGCCGCTCGCCGTCCGTCGGTACCGGGACGCATATGACCGGCGACTGCTTCTTCCACGGCCCGGGGCTCTCCAAAGAAGCCCAGTACATCGCCGAGCTCTATAAAGCCGACCCGTACGTCATCACCGAGATGGAAGGCACGGCCGTAACCTATGTGATCAAAAAGATGGTCGGCCCCGACCGGGTTATGACCCTGCGCGCCGCCGTCAACTTCGACCAGGGCAACCCCAACGAAACGACGCTGCAGCACCTCGACCCCGCACCCGGCCAGACGCCGGGCGGGTTCGAAGTCGGCGTAAAAAATATCGCCCTCGTCGGCAGCCGCATGGTCGATCACATCGTCGGCAACTGGTCGCTCTGGTATAAAGGCGTCCCGCCCCTCGCGCAATAATCAGCCCGCTGCCAAACAAAAACCGCAAGAGCGTACGCTCTTGCGGTTTTTCGCCTCTACTCTGAAAGACCGCTGTCCCCTCATCCGGAACAGATAACCTTCCTTCCCCCATATCCGGCAGGTGTATCTCATCCCTAACCTGCCACCCTTCAATAAAGGTGCCTGCCGCACGTCCAACACTCTATCGATCTCAAACTTACGCCCAGCCCATCATTCCAGGTTAAAACGAGCGTCTTCATATGGCCTCTCGTCATGCTCTGTTTACATGCAGGCTAAATGTCACCCCGAGTGACATTAAAATCATCATTTATAATTTCTAACAAGATAAAAGTGTCCCTCAAGATGCTCGACGATTAAACGCTTATTCCAGTTTTCAGGATCGCTACTTAAGAATTCGCTATACCTAGTTCTAGCAAAGCTTTGTTTCCAGGTGGCGGTCCTCGACTGCGGCGGCAGGGATATCTGATCGCTATCGTCGTAGAGCAATACATAGTAGGAAATACCGGTAGGAAATTCGGAAATTTCTCCCCAACGCCATGTCCGCAAGTATGGCAAGCTTTCCTCAGCTTGAATTTCGGCTATTTTCTTCATGTAAATATACTTATGTAATGCTAAACGAACCCGCTCTTGTTTGATGTTCATTTTGTCGCACGTTATAAATAATAATCCCGCCACCATGGGAAGGGCTAAAATAAATACCACCTTACGCCAGTCCCGCGCTCGAATATATTTCTTAAGACAAATCAATAGATTTACAACCCAAGCAATGGCAAAAAAGTAAGTGATGGGAATGATTAGCATGCCAAGTTCAAGTATCATATTAATAGTCCATGAAAAGTAGAGCAACAGGAACATCGCGCCTGTCCAGAGTACATGCATCCATGCTCGTTTGAACTCAATAAGGCGCAATAATCTGGCCGCCGCCCAAAAACAAAAACCGCAAGAGCTGATGCTCTTGCGGTTTTCCGTTCATATGGCGACCCCGGCAGGATTCGAACCTGCGGCCTTTTGATTCGTAGTCAAACGCTCTATCCAGCTGAGCTACGGAGTCATGTCCGGACACCCTTTGCTGTGTCCACTTGTATATTATATATGCCCGGACAGCCCGTGTCAACCATGCAAATGCTGGTAAATAAACCCTCCATCACACCCCCGGCGCGGCCACGATATGCAGATCGGCCGCATCCAGGCTGACGAACACTCTGTCGTTCTCGGCGAACGTTTCGCCGGGGCGCGGGTTATAGTCCACGACCGCCAGGCTGTGTTCGCCCACCCGCACCCGGTACTCCTGCGAATTGCCCATGAACACCGACGACTCCACCACCCCGGCGATCCTTCCCTCCCGCGCCAGGCGCACCCGTTCCGGGCGCACGACCACCTTCACCGCGCGACCGGCGGCTAAAGCCAGCCCCGTCTTCACGGCGAAGCTTTCCCCCAGCACGGCCACCGTCGCCACGCCGTCCGCCGCGCCCTCCACCCGGGCGGCCACGATATTGGCCGCGCCGATGAAGTCGGCCACGAACTCGGTCGCCGGGCGGTTGTAAATCTCGGCCGGCGTGCCCACCTGCTCGATCACGCCGCTGTTCATCACGATAATCTTGTCCGACATGCTCATCGCCTCGGCCTGGTCGTGGGTCACATACACGCTCGTGATGCCCACCTTGCGCTGCAGCTTCCTGATCTCGGCCCGCATATGGACCCGTAGCTTGGCGTCCAGGTTCGACAGCGGCTCGTCGAACAGCAGCACCGACGGCTCCATCACCAGCGCCCGCGCCAGCGCCACCCGCTGCTGCTGCCCGCCGGACAGCTGGTTCGGGTAGCGCGCGTCCAGGCCGGTCAGGCCGACCATCGCCAGGATGCTCTGGGCCTTCTCCCGCACCTGCTGCTTGCCCAGCTTCTTCAGCTCCAGGCCGTAGGCCACGTTGCCGTACACCGTCAGATGCGGAAACAGCGCATAGCTCTGGAACACCATTGCCGTATCGCGCTTGTCCGGCGTCAGCTTCGTCACCCGCTCGCCGCCGATAAACACCTCGCCGGCCGTCGGCGTCTCGAAGCCGGCGATCATCCGCAGAATGGTCGTCTTGCCGCACCCCGACGGCCCCAGCAGCGTCACCAGCTCGCCGGGCTCGATCGTGAACGACGTAGCGTTCACCGCCGTCACCTTTCTGCCGTCCTGGCCCTGATAAATCTTCGTAATATCCTTTACCGCGACGCTTTTCGATCCCATGGCCCACTCCCCCTCAGACGGCAGAAATCCGGATACCCATCCGGCTCAGCAGCAGCTTCAGCATCCCGGTCACCGCCAGCACGATCGCGATCAGCACCGTCGAATACGCCGCCGCCACGCCCAGCCGGCCCACGTCCACCTGCGACATGATCGCCACCGTAAGCAGGTTATAGCTCGCCGAAACGAGGAAGACCACCGCGCTGATCGCCGTCATGCTGCGCACGAAGCTGTACACCAGCCCGCTGAAGAAGGCCTCCTTCATCAGCGGCACCGTAACCGACGTAAAAACCTTGTACGTATTCGCCCCCAGGTCCTGCGCCGCCTCCTCGATCGCCGGGTCGATCTGCTGCAGCGACGCCACCCCCGCCCGGATGCCTACCGGCATGTTGCGGAAGATGAACGAGAAGACGATGATCGTCGCCGTCCCCGTCAGCACGAGCGGCGGCCCGTTGTACGCCAGCACATAGCCCATGCCGATGACCGTCCCCGGTATCGCCATCGCCAGCATCGACACGAACTCCACCAGCCCCCGCCCCGGGAAGCGCTTGCGCACCACCAGATAAGCGATGATCATGCTCACCAGCCCCGTCAGCGGCATCGACGCGAGCGACAGGTACGTCGTATCGAGGATGGGCTTCAGCCCCAGGTCCATCACATACTTATAATGCTTGAGGGTCGGCGTGTAGTCGATCCCCCACAGATTCACGACCGAGCCGTACGGGATGAGGACGTACAGCATCAGGATGAACAAGCTCACCGCCATGCACGCCCCGCCCACCGGCAGCACCACCTTGCGGTCGCCGATCAGCTCCCGCGCGCGCGACGGCTTGCCGGTCACCGTCACGTACGACTTCTCGCCCACCCAGTACTTCTGGAGGACAAAGATCAGCACGGCGATCCCCAGCAAAATCGTCGCCAGCGCAGCGCCGCCCTTCAAATCGTAGTTGCCCATCGCCTGCAGGTACGTCTTCACCGCCAGCGTCGTATAGTTGCCGCCGATCACCATCGCGTTGCCGAAATCGGCCACGCTCTGGATGAACACCAGCAAAAAGCTGTTGGCGATCCCTGGCACCATCAGCGGCAGCGTCACCGTCCGGAACACGCCGCCCCGCGACGCCCCGAGATTCATCGCCGCCTCCTCGTACGACGGGTCGATCTGCCGCAGCAGCCCGGCCAGCACCAGGTACGCCACCGGGAAGAACGTCAGGACCTGCACGGCCGCCAGGCCGGTAAACCCGTAGATATTCGCGTCCTTGATGCCCAGCAGGCCGTACGTGATGAAGCCGCGCTGGCCGAACAGCATGATGAACGACATCGACAGCGCGAACGGCGGCGAAATGATCGGCAGGATGGCCAGCACGTTGAACACATTCTTGAACCGTATCCGCAGGCAGGCGTCGGCATAGGCGAACAGGAAGCCGATCGCCGTCGCCACCGTGCTAACGAACAAGCCCAGCACCAGCGTGTTCGTCAGCACCTTCACATTCTCGGAGCTCCTGAAAGCCTGAACGTAAAACTGCAGGGTAAGCTGCCCCTCCCGCGTTATGAAGCTCTCCTTCAAAATCTCGTACAGCGGCCAGACGATGAACAGCAACAGGGAGACGATCACCACGACGATCGTCGCCAGCAGCGCCGGGTCGCGCGCCACCCTGGCCAGCTCCCCGCCCATTTGCCTCACACTCATACACTCACCCCGCGCGGGCACAGCGAAAAGTCCATCATCGCACAATGACGGACTTTTCCATCCCCGAAGCTTATTTTATCGCCTTGTTCCACTTCTCGACCAGGGCCGACCGGTTCTTGCCCGCCCAGTCGAGGTTGTAATCGATCAGCTTCGTGTCCTTGATCTCGGCGGCCACCGGCGGCGGCGACGCCTCCGGCAGCGTCAGGAACTGGTACGAGCCCACCGTCTGCCCCAGCTCCTGCGTCTTCTTCGTCAGGCACCAGTCGATCCACTTCTTGGCCGCCTCCTGGTCGGGGCCGCCCTTGATGATGCCGATCGCACCGATCTCGTAGCCCGTGCCCTCGGCCGGGGCCGACAGCACCAGGTCCTTCATCCCTTCCTCGCGGTACTTGATCGCGTCATGCATGAAAGTGATGCCCACCGTGGTCTCGCCCTGGCCGGCCATCATCGCCGGCGCCGTGCCCGACTTCGGGTACGTCTTGATCTGGCCGTTCAGCTGCTTCATATACTGCAGGCCCTTCTCCTCGCCCATCAGCTGGACGATGGTCGCCAGCATCGTATACGCCGTGCCCGACGAGCCGGGGTTGGCCACGACCACCTGGCCCTTCAGCGCCGGATTAAGCAGGTCCTGCCAGCTCTTGGGCGGTTCGAGGCCCTTCTCGGCCAGCAGCTTCTTATTGCTCGCGAACCCCAGATAGCCCACGTAAATACCTGTCCAATAACCGTCCGGGTCCTTGAACTTATCGGGAATCTTGGCCGCGTTCGGCGACACGTACTTCTCCAGCAGGCCGTACTCTTTGGCCTGGATGAAAGCATCCGCCGGTCCGCCGTACCACACCGACGCCTTGGGGTTGTTCTTCTCGGCCTGGATGCGGCCCAGCACCTCGCCGGAACTCATCCGCACCGCGTCCACCTTGATACCGGTGTCCTTCTCGAACTCCTTCACGGCCTTCACCATATAGTCTTCCATCAGGCCGCAGTACAGTGTCAGCTTCTTCGGCTGCTCCTTCTGCGCCGCCGGCGCGCCGCCCGAGCCGCAGCCGGCCACGACCACCGACACGATCAGCAGCACCGCCAGAAAGACCTTGCAACCCCTACCCATCGATTTTTCCTCCTCCGCGAAATCGATATAAATTCTGCTGCCGGACACGTTCTGTCCAGACGTCTATACTACTTCGCCGCAAGGAAAATTACTCCTCTCGCCTTCTTTGCGACGATTTGGAAAATTGCGACGGCCGCCTCATCCGCCCGCGGCCCTGTACCTGTCCATCCCGAACCTCACGAAAAACGTCGTCCCCTCCGCACCGGAAGTGAACTCCATCCTCGCCCCGTGCCGATGGGCGATCCGGTAGCACACCGGCAGCCCCAGCCCCGTGCCGTTGTCCTTCGTCGTCACGAACGGCGTGCCGAGCTTGCCGGCGATCGCCGCCGGTATGCCGCCGCCCGTGTCCCGCACGGCCAGCACCACCCCTTCTTCATCCTCATAGGTCGCCACCGTCACCGTCCCGCAGGCCGGCGCGGCCTCCAGCCCGTTGCGCACCAGGTTCCACACCAGCCGGTGCAGCTCCCGGCCGTCGAACGCCACGGGGGAAACCGGCTCGGCCCTAAGCTCCACCTTGCGCCCGAGCCGTACGGCGTCCGCCTGCAGCCGCGGCAACATCGCCGCCAGATAAGCGTTCAGGTCGCCCCTCTTAAGATCCGCAACCTTGTTCTTAGCCAGCGACAGGTACTCCGTGATGATGCCGTTCGCCCGGTCGAGCTCGCCGATCATCATCGCCAGTTGGCTGCGGTACGCGTGGAACTCGTGCTTGTTCTGGAATAGCTGCAGATAGCCGCGCACCGTCGTCAGCGGGTTGCGGACCTCGTGGCCGATGCCGGCCGCCATCTCGCCCACCAGGTTCAGCCGCTCGGAGTGCGCCTTCTCCGCGGCCAGCTTTTTTTGGGCGGTGATATCGTGGCCGATGGTCATCGTGCCTACCGGCCGCCCGCCCGCATCGCGGCGCAGCGTCCAATGGATCCTCACCGCCATCCGCCGGCCGTCCCGGTGGTAGACGGCCAACTCCCCTTCCCACTGTCCGTTGGCATATATTTCCCGCAAAATATCGGCCGGCGGCTCCGGGAACTCCGTATGCAGCAATTCTTCCGCCCTGCGGCCCAGCGTCTCCTCCCGGTTCCAGCCGTAGCCCTTCTCCGCCCCGCGGTTCCAATAGCTTATCGTCCCGTCCAGCGCGAACATAATAATATAATCGTCGGCCATGTCCATGACCCGCGCCTGCTCTTGCGTCTTCTCGGCCGCCGCCAGCAGCGCCATCCGGTCGTGAACGCGGAACAATATCAGGAAACTCACATAAACGGCGAGCGGCGACAGCGCCATGTAAAGCACGGCGACCTTCGCCACGGCCGCGAGCGAGGTCGATTGCCAGGGCGGGGCCAGGGGAATGGTCGCCAGCGCCAGGGCAGGCAGACCGAAAACCAGCCCCAGCCAGAACCGCGGCGTCCAGGCCGCCACATCCGGATGGCGGACGCGCAGCCAACAGCCGATATACGCGAACACGAAAGCCGTGATGGCGCCGCCCGCCGCGCCTGCGCCGCCGACGGCCAGGCGGTATCCGGCGCCCACCGCGGCAGCCGTCAGCGCCGCCACCGGGCCGCCCGCAAAGCCGCCCAGCACGAGGGGAACGATACTGAAATCAATGAACCGGCCGGGCTCGACATAAATCTTGCTCTGCATAGTCAGCACCGTCGCCAGGCCGAACACCAGCCCCCAGGTAACCGGCCGCCACCTTGCGGGCAGCAGCAGCGCCATCACCCACCCCAGGCCGGAGGCCATGACCACCAGCAGGAAATTGCCGAAAAACGGAATATAAAAACTTTCCAAAGAAACCACACCCACATGAAATTCGCCACGGTGGCAAAATTAAACCGCGACAATTTCCTGACGTTCGCCACCAACCACCCAATTCCTGCTAAATTCTTCATTATTTTTGTAAATTTTACATATTTTGGCCAACTTGCCACCTCGCCCGCCCGAATCGCGGGCGCGTTTCCTGACGACGCCGCGGACGGCGTCCAGTACGATCAGCAGTGTCGTCATCATGATGCCGTTCTTCTTCACGATGCCCACCAGCATAATGCTGCCGACTATAGTAAAAGGCAGAACCCCCTGACACTTTCAGGAAGCTCTGCCTACGGATGGATTTTGCGCCGTCCCGCCGGCCGGGGAAATAGCCGACCTAGCCGGGGAAAGTGACCGTGAACATCGTCCCCCGCGGCGAAGTCTCCACCGCAATCCTCGCCCCGTGGCGCTCGGCGACGCGGTAGCACACCGCCAGCCCCAGCCCCGTCCCGTCTTCCTTCGTCGTCAGGAAGGGCGTCCCCAACCTGGCCAGCACCTCCTCGGGTATGCCCCCGCCGGTGTCGCGGACGGTCAGCGCTGCCCCGCCGTCCCCGGCGCTCGTCCCGATAGTCAGCCTGCCGCCCGGAGGCATAGCCTCGAAAGCGTTGCGGGCAAGATTCAAAAGCAATTGGCGAATCTCCTTCCCGTCCATGGCGAATTCAGGGATCTCGCCCAGTTCGACGGCCAGCTCGTGGCCGCTGCGCAGCGCCTCCGCCTGCAGCAGCGGCAGCAGCGCGCCGATAGCGTCGTTGAGACTGCCGCTCCGCTTCTCGACCGCCTTGTTCTTGGCCAGCGCCAGGAAATCGCTGATGATGGCGTTGGCCCGGTCGAACTCCTCGATCATCGTCGCCAGCTGTCCGCGGTGGGCGGCGAAATTATCCTTGCGCTGCATCATCTGCAGATAGCCGCGCACCGTCGTCAGCGGGTTGCGCACCTCGTGGCCGATCGCCGCCGCCATCTCGCCCACCGTGTTCAGTCGGTCCAGCCGCAGCATCTCCGCCTCCATCCGCTTGCGCTCCGTTACATCGATGCTGATCGCCAGCAGCGATTCCACTTGCCCCGCCCCGTTCTTTTCCGGCACCACCCGGACGAGGAAATCCGTTAGTCCGCCGCTCTTTTCCCGGTATTGGATTTCGAACTGCACCGTGCGGCCGGTATTGAAGGCTTCGCGGTACTTCTCCTGCCACGACCGGCACACGCTCGCCGGGATACCGAGCTCCGGCCATGTTTTGCCTATAACCTCCCGGCCTTCCAGGTCGGCTGCGAAGCCGTTCCTCCGCGGGCTGCGGTAGATATAGCGCAAATCCTTGTCGTACCTGGAAACCACGTCCGGGATATTCTCCACCAGCGTCCGGTAGTGCCGTTCGCTGCGCGCCAGTTCCTCCGTGCGCTCGGCGACAAGCATCTCCAGGTTGCCCTTGTGCCGATGGAGTTCCTGCTCAAGCCTTTTGCGCTCGCCGATATCCACGTTGATTCCCACGATTCCCTGACACTGGCCATGCTTATCCGTTATCGGCGCCGCCGATACCATAATTGCCCCGCTGCTGCCATCGAAGCGGCGAATGGCCAGTTCATGAGGTTCTACGGGCTTACCCGACCGCAGCGCCTTTGCCAGGGGGTAGTCTTCGGGCAACAACCTCTTTCCGCTGTCAGGATACCAGGCGGCATACTCCGCATAGCCCTCGATGCCCGCCGAAAGCGGCGCGTCGCCGGCCCATATGGTGTCCGCCGCCTTATTTTTTTCGATGACCCGCCCGGTCTGGTCGGCCACCCACACCCCCACCGGCAAATTCTCCAGTATGGCCGCCAGCCTGGCCCTTTCCGCCGCCAGCGTGCCGGCAAGCTCCCGCTGCCGCCGCTCGCTCGCCCGCAGCGCCTGCCGGGCCTGTACCTGGGCAATGATGTCGGCCGCCTGGCCGGCAAGGATATCTATCAGCGGCAGGTCAAGCTCACTTTTCCGGATGGGTTTCCGGTAGTGGGTATTAAGCATGCCCACCAATTGTCCCGAACGGCTGACCAGCGGAGTGGATTGGCAAGCTTGCGCCCCTGCTGCCAGCATGACCTCCAGGGAGGGCGTCCCGACAAAGATCGGGCTTTGGGCGACATCTTCGACGACTGTCCGTTGATGATTTACACATGCCGCGTAGCAGGAAGCCCCCCGCGCGCTATGGACACTAGCGAAAAACTCCAGGAAATCCGGCCCGAAACCCCGGCTGGCCACGATTGTGAGCGCCCCGCCAGCGTCCAGCAACTGAATGTTCCCCATATCGGCGCCCGTCAGGCGTATCACCGTTTCCAGGAATTCGCCGGCAATTTCACTCAAGCTGTCGCGGCTGTCCGGGCGGATGCTGAGATCGTACAAGCGGCTGAGAGCAGCGAGTACGTCCCGCTCCCGCAGCAGCGCCTGCTCGGCCTGCGCCTGGGAGATGATGTCGGCCGCCTGCCCGGCCAGCAGGTCGATGTAGCGCAGCTCGAGCTCGTCCTCCCTTACCGTCCGCCGGTAGTGGGTGGCCAGCATCCCCACCAGGCGCCCTTCCCTGCTCACCAGCGGCGTCGACTGGACAGACTGCACCCCGGCGGCCGCCAGAACGCCGAGCGCAGGCTGGCTCGCGAATACCGGGCTTTGCGCCACGTCCCCGACGAATACCCTCTGCCGCAAGGCCAGCGATTCGCCGCAGGCCGACCCCTCCCCGGGGCCGACCCGCGCGAAGAAGTCCACGAAGGGCGGCGCGAAACCCCTGTGGGCAGCGATCCTCAGCACACCCTCCGCCTCGTCCAGCAGCTGGAGCGTGCCCATGTCCGCCCCCGCCAGGCGTATCGCCGTATCGAGGATCTCCTGCAGCACTCCGGCCAGGTTGTCCGGGCCGGCCGGCCGGATGCCGATTTCGTACAGGCTTCTTAGCGCCGCCAGTTCGTCGTGCCCCTGCGCTTGTCTTGAAGCCAAAGCCACCACTCCCGCGTCCCATTCTGCGTTCACTGCACGTTTCTACACCCTTCGCCCCCTCCCGACTTTTTCCTCTATTTCCTCCATCCTCCTCCCCGCCCGGCAAGATAATAATTCTTCCCGTAAGGCGCCAGCGGGTACTTCCGGCGCAGGTCGGGTAGGAAGCGCAGCTCGCCCGCCGCGCCAAGGCCGTCACATGGACCAGCAGCCCGTCCAGCCCCAGCAGCCTGCCCTGGTCGGGGTTTGCCCCGAGAACCTGGCCCTCGTCCTCCATCACGCACAGCAGGTCCCGCCCCATATAAGCCTCCACCGGGCGGGCGCGCAGCGCCTCGGCCATGGCGTCCGTCACCGGCACCGGCTTCAGCGCGTACGCCGGGAAATCCATCGCGAACCTGCCGTCCCGCCGCGTCACCACCAGCTTTAAAAGCAGGGCGGGTTACCCGCCCCCGACAACCGCATAGGAGGCCGGTGTGCAATGCCCATCGACGCCCGACTAGTTGTATTCTGCCGCCTTTGTCGCGGAGAATACAAGAGTTGCCAAACATAGTCGTGATGCATACCACCCGCCTCCCGAAAGTAAAAACCCCTCTTAGCTGCGCGGGCTAAAAGGGGTTGCTTTTTGTCTACGACCTCCTGGAACCTAAAGCACCTTTTTTATCTCCTGTTCCACGCCGTCGACGCAGGAGCAATCGGTCGCCTTGTAGCAGACCGCGCGGTCCTTCACCAAAGCGAAGGACGGCGCCTGCCTGATATTCAGCCGCTCGGCCAGGCCGGCAGCCTTGTACATATCGACGGTCACGACCTTGACCTGCTCGCTGTACTTCTCTTTTAGCTTCTCCACCTCGGCCATGATTGAGCGGCATGCGGCATCGGTCGGGTTCCAGCAGTACACCAGGGTCGGCTTCTCGCCGCCCATGATCTTCTCTTCGAAGTACGCGGACTCAGCCAAATAACGCTCGGCGGCCACACCGCCGATAGCCCCGTCCCCCACGGCGGTCGACACCTGGCGCAGGCCCTTGGACCGCACGTCGCCCACCGCGAAGACGCCTGGCAGGCTGGTCTCCATATTCTCATTCGTGACAATATACCCGCGGGGGTCCATCGCCACCTGGCCCTTGAAGACTTCCGTATCCGGCAGATAGCCAATGAACAGGAAGCAGCCGTCCACGTCAACAGGAATCAATTCCTCGGTTTTGATATTCTTCAGCACCACCTGCCGCAGCCGCTCCTCGCCCTTGAACTCATGGACGACGGTGTTCCAGATGAATTCCAGCTTGGGATTGGCAAAGGCGTGCTCCTTGGCCACCTCGTTGGCATCGACTATACCCTTGTCATGGATAACCGATATCTGCACGCGGCTGGCGAACTTGGTCAGGAATATCGCTTCTTCGATCGCCGCGTCGCCACTGCCGATAACCATTATTGACTTGTCGGTATAGTACGCGGCGTCGCAGGTTGCGCAAAAGGAAATGCCCTTGTCGTATAGGAAGGCCTCTTCCCCTTGCGCGCCGGTCAGGCGGGGTTTGCCGCCGGCAGCAATGATGACGGCCTTGGCCACATAGTCGACCCGGAAAGTGCTTATCACCTTTTCGGCGCCCTCCATGCGGGCCTCCTTGACGGCGGTGAGCTTGAAGTCCACGCCGAACTTTTTGGCCTGCTTCTCGAACAGCTTCATCAAGCCAGTTCCGGAAATCCCCTCCGGGAAGCCAGGATAATTCTCGATCTCGCTGGTATAGGTCGCCAAACCGCCGGGCAAGGCTTTCTCGAACAAAATCGTCTTCAGGCGGGCCCGGCCGCAATATATCGCTGCCGTAAGGCCGGCGGCGCCGCCGCCGATAATCGCCACATCATAGTACTCGCGTTTTTTCTCCATCGTTTCACCTACATCAAATATTTCACCAACAACTTGCTGCCGATATAAGCGCCGACAAAAATGAACACTCCATATACCCACCCGTGCAGGGACATCGAAGCGATACCGCTGAAATACGCGCCGACATTACAGCCGAAGGCTATCCTGGCCCCGTATCCCATAAGCAGCCCGCCGGCCAGCGCCGCGACAACCTGCCGCCAGGACTTGATTTTCTTCACCCGGAACTGGGAAGCCGACGCCACCGACAAGAACGCCCCGGCAACGATGCCGGCATTCAATATCGACATGCCGTGCTTGAAAAAACCGGCCTGCAGGGCCTTCAGTAGCGGCGGCTGCATGGTAAAAAACGACCAGGTTTCCGGGTGGCCGCCGAAAAGCTCATATATCCAAGCCCCCCAGAACACGAACGCCGTGGTCACGCCCCACGGCGCGGCCATGTAAATGAAAACGATAATATTGCCGAGACCGAGCAGGACGCCGCCCAGCCAGTACGGCCAAGCGTCCTTCAGAACGACTTTTTTCAGGTTCTCCAGCTCCTGGGCCGCTCTAGTTGTCATCATTCATCAGCTCCTACGCGGATTTCTCGATGTAGATATCCCAGACGCCGTCGTCCACCTCTTCCACCTCGACGTTATGCCCTTCTTTCCGGGCCCATTCCGGGATATTCTTCAGGGCGCAACTGTGGTCGATGTTAACGATCAGCACGTCGCCGGCCTTCAATTCGGGCCATTTCTTCTGCAGCTTCAGCAAAGGGATCGGGCAAGCCTCACCCAGACAATCCAAAGTGAATTCAGCCATGATACGTTCCTCCTCTGTGACTATTGCTAATTTGCTTTCCGGTACTCGTACCACGTTGCCAGCACATACAACACTGCCAAAATAGCCAGCTGGCCGAAAAATCCGCCGGCCCAGCCGAAGACTTGCGGCAGGTATACCTTCGGAGCCGCGGTGAAGAAATTCTCCGTCCACCAGCCGAAATGCATCGCTCCCAGCACCGAGCCGCCGATGAAGCCGATAAGCGATATCCACTGCATCACGAAGCCTTCGCCCATGCGCATCAGCGTCCCCGACGCGCAGCCGCCCGAAATGACCATCCCGGTGCCGAACATCACCGCGCCCAGGGCCGTATGGATCCCCACCGGCGATACATAACCGATAACCGGTCCGCCTTTGAGAATATTCGTGAACTGCAGGGCGGCGAAGCCCACCGTCGCCACGGCGAACGCGATTATCGTCGCCCTGGTCAGGGTGGTGCTGCCGGTCAGGATGGGGTCCCGCAGCGAAGCCGTGAAACAGAAGCGTGACTTCTGCAGAACCAGCCCCAGACCTATCCCCAGAAACCAGATGATACCGAGAATAACCCCGCCGTTGGCGAGAAACATCCCCCCGCCGACGACAATTACCAGGGCGGCGATCAGGTACCCGGTCTGGCTCTTCCTAGGAACCGGCTGCGATCGTTTTCTGATGATTGTGCCTGTCTGAACTTCCGACACAATTTATCCTCCTTTACCGTGTATATTGCTGACGCAGGTGCGCGCAAACCCGCGTTCAACCATCGGTTATTGTGAAGTTTTTCACCCTTTACCCTATTTCATTGTATCCCCACCGAAATAGCTTGTAAAATTGTCACTTTTTATGCTAATATAAGGTAAACTTATAATAGGTGATATCATGAACGTAAATCTTTTGAAAGCATACATGACAGTAGTGAGCGAAGGGTCGTTCTCCAGGGCAGCTGAACGTCTCTTTATCTCCCAGCCGGCGCTGAGCCAAAACATCAAGCAGCTTGAAAACCACTTCGCCGTGCAGCTCATCAAGCGTACGCCCCACGGCCTGACCCTGACCGAATTTGGCGAAGCGCTCTACAACCACGCCACGAAAATCTGCGCCGCCATCGAGCTCATGGAGCAGGAAATGAGTTCCTTCCGGGCCTCGCTCAAAGAAACGCTGCAAGTCGGGGCAACAAACGTGATCGGCGATTTCGCCGTGCCCTGCAGTATCTTCATCTTCAAAAAAAAATACCCCGAAGCCAACGTCAAACTCAAGCTCGGGAACCGGCACCAAATCATGGAGCAATTGCAGCGGGACGATATCGACATCGCCATCGTCGAAGGTGAAAAACCGGACGAAACTTACGTAACGAGCGAGATCCACTCTGAAGAAATGGTAGTCGCCGCCCCCAAGCTCGCCCCGTGGGAAACGAAAACCGGCCTGACTCTGGAAGAATTCCGCCGGGCGCCGCTCATCATCCGCGAAGAAGGCTCCGCCACCCGCGACACCCTCGAGCGCACCCTGCGCCGCGCCGGCCTGAGCCTTAGCGACCTCAACGTCGTCATGGAACTATACAGCGTGCAGTCCATAAAAGCCGCCGTCGCGGCCGGGCACGGCCTCTCCGTCCTCCCCCGGGTGGCGGTGAAAACCGAATTGTTCAACAAAACCATGCTTCGCCTGCCGATCGACGACCTGTCGTTTTTCCAGCCGATTCACATCGTCTACAAAAGAAAAAAGCGGCCGCCAATGGCCGTCGACTTCATCAACTTTATGAAATCATCCACCAACGGATTCTGCTAAGGTGTCCGGTGGCTGATGGTTATCTGCCAGATGCCGTAATCCACCTCTTCCGACTGGCAAGCCAGCCGCAGTCTGGCCATCTCCTCCTTCAGCGTTCCCACCGTGCAGCTGTGGTCGGTAAGCAGGACGATTTTATCCCCCGGCTGCATCATCTTTATTGCGTTTTGCACCTTGATGACCGGCACCGGGCAAAAGTCGCCGAGGGCGTCGATAAACTGTTCGGCCATGATCCACCTCCACAAGCTGCCATAGTTATTTTACCTTATTCACCCCCAAACCTGTAGTGGAAATTCGCCCCACACATTAACCGGCCCCTCCTAATCTCTCGCGGAAAATAAGTATCTCCCGCTCATCCCCACAACACACAAGGCCCCCGGAGCATGCCGGGGGCCTTTCCGTCGTCCCATCTTCTATGAATATTATACCAGAAATCCCCGCCCATTTTAAGGCTGTTAATTGCCGGACGAGGCTGCTACAATTTACTCGGACCCCAAACGAAAGGATGATGCCACATGAAAATCGTCGCCGTCAACGGCAGCCACCGGGGGCGCGCCGGCAACACCGCCGTAATGGTCGGCGCCTTCCTGCGGGGAGCGCGGCTGGCCGGCGCGGAAACGGCCGAAATCTTCCTCGCGGAAAAGGACCTCGGCCACTGCCGGGCCTGCAAGGCCTGCTGGTTCGCCACCCCCGGCCGCTGCGTCCTCGCCGACGACATGGCCGGCATACTAGAGCAGCTCCACGGCGCCGACGTCTGGGTGTGGGCCACCCCCCTCTACTTCGACAACATCTCCTCCATGCTCAAAACCTTCATCGACCGCCTCATGGTCCTCGGCAGCCCCGGCTGGACGCAGGACGAGGCCGGCGAATGCCGCCACCACACCTCCCTGGCCCCCACCAGGCTCATGCTCATCGCCAACTGCGGCTACCCCGAGCGCTCCCACTTCCAGGTCATCTCCCACTGGCTC
>MTLD01001607.1_pt1 | contig 26399 bp, 30 predicted proteins | sample 1982471 | NCBI WGS metagenome assembly MTLD01 (sample SAMN05712604, study PRJNA340218) | biofilm metagenome | isolation source: sample SPM anode biofilm adapted to -50 mV | place: USA | collected 2012-02-03 | reverse complement strand
TTTGCTTTCTCATATCATTAAGTATGCCTATTTTTTGTGTTTTTGCTTTTCAACCAGTGAACACCCTGTTCAACCATTGAACGGCAAAAATGAAATTTGGGCCTCTGTTGTTCAATAGTTGAACTGATACATAGATTACAACATTAACAGATAGAGTAGATACAGAGATGACAACAACAAGGCCGAAAGATTTTTGGTAGAAAATGGCAACATTTCTGTAAAGCTCAACAAGATAAGTGCATGAGAACAAGACCAAATCATGATCATTTTACATCCATCAAAATCCCAGACAGTCTCCGAAAACATCTCAAGCTGATAGCCGTAAAAGAAGACAAACACATTTATCAAGTTCTGGCCGACCTCATTGTTAACTACATCGAATCCCAAAAAACATCAGATACATAAGCTGAAAAAAGCATACTTGATTATGAAGGTTGACCCCTGACACGCAGAAGACAGCATGCGGCATGAAGAGTCCTTCTTGCCAAGCACGGATACTTGTGTACGTCTGCCTGTCTGCGTATGTGAGTAGGGTCATCCGTGCTTGGCAGGAGGGATTTTTTATTGCCAAAGGAGTGCAAAATGGCCCAAACTTATTACGACAGAGATGAGATTGATTCAATCGATGATGACGATGACAGTGAAAGTTTCTTCCGCGAACAGCTTTCCGACATTATTAGACCGCAAGAGAAGAAGGTGGAAGAATTCAACTTCAACAAAGAGCGAAATCGTTTGACCAGCAGGGAACGTGATGCAATGGAAGCGTTTGACCGCGACATCTGGCTAATCAATGGTGCGATTGGTGATCCAGAGATTTCCGAGTTGGTGGGCAGGGCAAGACTCGTCAATGTGCCATGCTTTGTAGACATGGTACCTGCGATCCGAAAACTACACAGTAGCGGGAAGACACCAAGAGAAATCTATGAAAGCATTCAAGAGTGGCCATGGATTTCAGATGTCTTCAAAGAGCGGCTTGAATTAATCACTATTGGTCCAGATGAGAAAGAGGCTTTTTACTCATTCTACCGTCGACAGTGGAATGAGGCAGGACTGCGTGAGGTCCTCGAATACGCAACACGAAAAGAGTACGTCTATCGACCTGAGAAAATAGTAGAAATACTTGCATCGTACTATCCGGCTGAAATTCCAATACCTCGAAAAGTCGGACGCATGAGAACGCCTGATGATGTCATGCAATGGCTGAAGAGAATCACTGAACGTGATGCCAAACGTCTCAAAACAAGCTATGCCCAGATAAATCTCTACTCTGGCGGCGGTTTCAAGCTCGGCGCATTGTATTGTGTGGCGGCTCCGACCGGCGTAGGCAAGAGCATTGTCCTTTGCTGGTTATGTGCAGATTTTGTTCTTGGAGGTTATAGGGTTCTTTTTGTATCAACGGAAATGGTTGAAGATGATGTCTACGAGAGAATCAACCGATGTATGACTGGCGCTCATTCTAATGAGGAAGCATGCCTCAAATTGATGTCAAAACTGAAAGAATCAGAAGTCTTTGGATATGATGTCTGGTGTGCTGAGGAACTCAGTAGCACAGTGTCCGAGATTGAGCAGAAGGCTAAAGAAGGCAAATATGATGTAATCCTCGTTGATTATGGTGATAAGCTCAGTGCCGGAGGCCAGACAGAGAGTGAATACAACCGACAAGGTGTTGTTTTTTCCCAGCTTGCTCGCCTTTCCAAGCGGCTTGACATACCTGTAATTGTGGCGAGTCAACAAAACCGGGAGTCGCTCAAGAATCCGAAAGGAGGAATGGAGAACATCGGCGACTCGATGGACAAACTGAGGCCGCTTGAAATGCTTTTTGCCATACCTTACTACGACCATAACAGGATGCCAGAAATGCGGAATAGAAAAGACCTCATGATCCAGAAGAATAGGAGCGGCGTAAAGGATGTAGAACTCTTTTTTGACATCGACTATCTGGCATGGAAAATGTCAGAGCCTGAGTATATCAAGCACTGCATTGCAAAGAATGAGAAGCTCAGTGCACAGGATGTTTATTACAAGATTCTTGAAGCACAAAAAGCGATGAACAAGGAAATCCAAAATGAAGTTGATGACGACGACGACAAAAACGACTGAAGCTCGAAGGTCTATCCCTTGCTCCGTTATCCAAGGTGGATACGTCAAAATGCCGGAATGGCTTTTCTACTATCTTGCCCCTAACAGCTTGAACATCATGAGGGTTGTCTTTCGCACACTTAAAACTGTTGGATCATACCGTTACTCAGACCTGACCAATCGCCAGCTTTCTGAGAGGTGCGGGTTGTCTGTTACCCATGTTGATCGGCTTGTCCAGAAGCTCGAAGCCAAGGGCTATATGAAACGGCGAACACGATATGAAGCGCCTGAAATCAAACGAAGGAAAATTTATTTTTCACGGTTAAATATGCTCATGCACAGAAAAACTAAAGGTCGTTCATTTCGGGAAATGCTCGCCAAGAGGGCCTTCAAGGATTGTAAGCGGATTGAATGGGCAAGAGTCAACACCAGTGAATGGTTGCAGTGGATACCGGCACCGAATCGCATCACTGATCCTTACTGTCTCAAGGTCTATGGTGTACTCATCGGTCAGCACCTTCGAGGAAAGCATGAAATAGCTCTTTCTTGTCGCCAGATCGCCCTGATTTGCCAGATGGATCGTGGGAAGGTTAGTGAGTGTATCTGTGCTCTTGAGGCACAGAGAATCTTGACAGTCGAGACGACAAGCAAGCGGCGGAGAATCATCAGATTTGTTGATTTGGAAATGGCTGGTTTATGTGCATAAAGCAGAGGGCTTTGGATGGCCAATGAGGCTATCTATTAGAATTAACAGGGCGTTTGTCTCTTAGCAGAGGCAACGCCCTATGGGAAGGAAAACCCCACCCTTATTCCCCATAAAAACAGATAAAAGGTTCCGCCCGCCGCCGGGCTGATCAGAAGGAGAATCATGTACGACTATACCAAACTGTCAGACGAGCAGATGCGAGTTCTTGCACTCTACATCCTGCCACGATCTTACCCCGCGACCGACCTCTATGACGAGATGTGTAAAGACCTATCCATCTTCAAAGTCAAGGAACTGCGCGGAACCATCGGCTACCTTCGAGGCCGGCTCTTCAACAATGTATTCAGGCGGTCTCCCTACTGGCTCATCATAGACAAGCACTTCAGGCATGATGGCATCTGTCCGATCTGCCAGAAGCCGAAGCAACTGATGATCTACGGTCCGTCATTCGACAATCTCGGCGTGAACCACTTGCATCCCGAGGATCATGTTCTCGCATGTGGAGACTGCCACCACATGCAGTATCTGTTTTGGAAGGACACTCGATTGTGGAGAAGGCTGAGTGATGATCAGGAGATGCAGGTCGAGGCGTTCCTGATGAAGCTGAAAAAGTATATTGGATTCGAGGTCGCATAATGCTCATTCGCTCTTTCATCAAACCAAGCCTCAGCTCGTTTTGCTTCAGCTTTGGTAATATCATTGAAGGCGATATCACGAAGCAATTTCTCAAGCTACTTAATTTTGGTATCGAGATCAAACAATCGTTGCGCAGATTCTGTCTTTTAGTTTCTGGTAGAGATCGGCTGCTGTTTCCCAAACGATGAAGTTGTAATGATTCACATCAAAGTGGATTTTTGATTCGAATCTTCGATTGAATGACGATAGTTTATCGTCAGTTTCTCTTGTCCCAATAAACTGAACTGCATACGTTTGATCGAAGTGATCCTTGCGACATGTCCAGATAACTGGCTTCCCAAGTCCCATGGCAAATCCAGCTTCAAAATATACGCCTCCTCGATTTCCAGTAAAGTCGGCAACTATAAAGCGACTCTTCCTGATCTCCGATATGATGTGGTCATTGATATTGTCATTGTGTTCTTTCATCGAAATGATCAGTGGGTCATAGTTAGAATCTTGTATCGCCTTGCTAATAGTTGTCTTGAAGATATCCATCATATCATGGGAAAACCACATCGCTATAAAGCACTGTTTCTCTTTTACCTCTTTCTTCCTTGTTTCAATATAATCTATTCCCTTAATTGAAAGCTGATAGCCATGACGACTCTCGGATTGATTTGGGGGATAGAGATAACCTTCACGAACAAGTTCAAACACCATTTTCTGAAGTTCAGTACGATCATGTGCATAAGCTATTGAAGGCATATCAACGTTGAAAGAAATATCTTTGGCAAAGCGGTCGCTTTGGCGATAGAACCATTCAAGTAAACTATCAAGTTTTTCTCGGATCGTAATCGGTAGTTGACCAGATTCTATTATCTCCACAGCTTTCTGAATCGAAATCTGGAATTTATCTTCGCCGCGATCATTCAAGGTACGAAGGTAGCCGGAGAGCAAATGAGACGTATTCTTGAGTATAGGGTTGCGACGGAACTCTGAAGCAAAATCATCTTGGTCATCATGAGAAATTTCATAGTCGCCGCAGTTGGGACATCTTACGAGATAAAAGGAATACCCATGACCTATTTCATCGACTGGAAGACCACAAAATGGACAGCTTCCTCGATCATTCATTTTGATCTCCATGTTTGCTTTGACGCAGTATCAAAACATTCTAAATCATGTATAAACGTTCTGCAAATGAATCTATGTCTACAAAACAATACGCATTTTCACAATCAGAATATCGCGATTATTGCCTCACAGACGCGTCCTGTGCATCTTTGGTATGATTCCCTGCCCGAACCTCTCCTCGTCTCACCATGGCTTGCTATGGGCGATTGTCGGTGTTTTTGAAAGGTGATTTGAGGGGGCGAAGCGTATATGATGTGGAAAATGGCGAATAAGGCAACGGTCCTACTGTGGAAGACGCCATGCCATTATTCAGCCATGTGAGAACCGCATGATCATCGGTCTTCTCTTTCCGCACTTGCTTCATCTCCCCAGTATGTCCACTTCTTTCGAGGTTCAGGACTCCTCGCAAACAACTCAAGGTAACGGCGATCAGGATATAGGGTTTCAATCAGGGAATAATACTCGACTGGCTTCGCCGAGTGCCGGGTCTTTGGTAGAGTCTGCACTGAACTCATCTTCGCCGTGATCTTGGGGTCGCAGGTCGGCGTTGCTTTCCCTCGACCGCCAATGACTAAAAACTCGTGATCAACTGATCCGTAGTGGCCGTAGGAATAACCGCCTTTACTCCATACATGGGTGGTCGCGTACCGAAATTTCCATTCCTCTAAAACAGAAAATGCCTTATCAAGATGACATGAAGGTACCCACAGGAACAGAGTACAGTCCTTTGCGGACAATCTTCTCACGTCATCACCCATATCGCAGATTTCCTCAAGGGACATCGTGGGGTAGTGGTCGCTCACCTTCTTGAAGGATTTATGAGCATACTCGTATTGCCACGGTGGGTCACAGTAGATGACGCCATACTTGCCTTTAGGGAGTGGGGGAGATTCTCGGCCAGAGAAACGAAGTGTAGTTTCAAGCCGAAGTGCTCCTGCCGAGGAAATTTCATCCGAAGTTGAAATCCAACGCTCAAAGTCCTTAATTGGAATCGAGGCTATTCTCTGCCACTTGGAAGCATCGATTTTTGTGATACCGATTTCTTTATAGGTCTTTGGCAGGTCAACGGTATCATCCTTATACCTTTGCTGATAGGTACCGGGGCGTTGCTTTTCCATCGATTGAAGAAGTTCGCCAGCACGGCGTTCGGCACGGAGCTTGATCTCCTCGGCTTTGCGAACCACCTCGCGTGACTCGCCCGCTACCTTCAAGGCATAACGATAGGCTTCTGCTTGATCTCTTATCTTTCGGAGGTCGATAACGCTGTGAGCTTGTTCAATGGCGGATTTTAGGCCGTCCCATGCTTGGAGGTAGTTCATGCGGATAAGACGCTACATCGTGTCAATCAACGAATGATTCTTGATGTTTTCAAGAACTACATCGCAAAAAGCCTGAACATTGGCAGACCAGTTCTCCTCTTCAAGAAAGGTTGTGTTGATGGGGAAATAAACCCATTCAGCATCGGAGTTCACTCGATAGCCTATGTCTTCATCATCCCAAATGGCGGTATCATCATTGGAATCTCGGATTATGGTATCCTTTTTGATAAGGGAATTCGAAACTTCAAGAAACATATTCGTGTTGCTAATAGTGTTTCTCATGTCGTACCCAATCCAAAATGCATAGCTTGTGTTCTTTGTCTTGAAGAACTTACCAAGCTGGCCAGTATCATCGTCCATCGTTAGCCAATCACAAGGTAGCAATCGCTGATCCATTTCTCTAATTCGAGAATCAGCTTGTTCGATGAACTTCTTCATTTTTTTATAGAACTCGATAGCATTATGAACAAGTTTGGGATTCATCATAGTAATCACATCCTTCCGATCAAATGAGTTGGTAGAAAAGAGGCTAAGGCGTGACTTGATATAGGAGATTAACTCATTGGCAAGAGTGTTATCCTGTGTTATTTCCTGACGTTCAAGATATTGAATAACTGATGACCATTTCGGAAAAAGCAACATGCCATTTGGTAAAATACCAAGATTATGCTCGCATCGTTTGCTTATCTCTTCATCGTTTATGTGATAGTTGTCAGGAAGAAGGAAAATCAAGTGCCTGACTTTCCTTTTATCATTGGCCACCATTCTTGGGTAGGTTGTTGTCTGGTACTCCTGCAAAGGGGTCAGGGGGCGTATTTTATTTTCGATCAGTATGAAACAGCTACTACTTTCAATGGAGAGATCGCATATACCTCCGTCCGTGATTGACAGTTGTGTCTTGATCATTGAATAGTCAATAGAATCAAGTTCGTTGGCAGAAAGTTGAATGGGTGCTGAAACAGTAAGGGAGCGAAGAATAGCATCACGCATGTACTTATTCTTCATCATCCCATATAGAAGGTTGGTTACTGTATTTTCATTATTGTTTGTTTCTACTTCAATGAATCTATCCAGCATTATCTGACCTCTTTATGCCACCCATTCCCCATATAGCTCTTCTGCTTGTTCGATTACCGTCTTGATGGCCGCTTCCTGCTTGTCTGGTGGATACTTGTAGTGCCGAAGAATCCGTTTGATGGCAAGCCTGATTTGTGCACGGACGGACTCCCTCTGCTTCCAATCGATCTTGAGGTTTGCCTTGAGGCTTGTGACAAGCTCGCGGGCGATTGCCTTCAGGACATCATCGCCAAGGTCTCTGACTGCCGACTCGTTCACCCCAAGTGCATCATAAAAGGCAATCTCATCATCGCTAAGTCCAAGGTCTTCACCGCGCTGGTGAGCCTCCCGAATCTTCTTGGCGAGTTCTATGAGTTCCTCAATGACCTGTGCTGTTTCGATGGCGCGGCTTTCATACTTCTTGAGGGCCTCTTCAAGCATTTCAGCGAAGGATCGGGATTGAATAAGGTTCTTGCGGGATTTGGGGCTCTTGATCTCGCCTTTGAGCAGTTTTGCCAATAGCTCGACAGCAAGGTTCCGATGAGGCATGCCCTTTACTTCTGCAAGGAACTCGTCCGTGAGGATGGAAATGTCGGGTTTCTTGAGTCCAGCCGCTGAGAAAATGTCAACAACCTGATCTGAATCTACCGCCCCAGAGACAAGCTGGCGAATCGCCAAGTCGAGCTCCTCGGGGCTCTTCTTCTTATCGTCCCCATTCGTCGCTTTCGCTATGGCGGCCCGGACAGTCTGGAAGAAGGCTACATCGTCACGAATCTCTATAGTCTTTTCATGAGGGACTGATAGAGCAAACGCTTGAGATAGCTCTGTAACCGTCTGGTAGAGTCTCTCTTTGCCTTCCGGCTGTGAAAGGATGTGTTCTTGGGCGAAGGGAAGAAGATCAAGGCGATCCTTCGGAGTACCAGACTTCCAGATTGACCAGTCGAAACCGTGGAAAAGGTCGCAGACGATCTCGTACTTCTCCATCATCACCGCGACGGCCTCGTTCTGGTCGATGGCCGTCTTTCCCTTGCCACCAGACTCGGCATAGGTAGCGAGTGCTCGCTTGAGGCTATCGGCAATACCGAGGTAATCAACAATAAGACCGCCCGGCTTATCCTTGAAGACACGGTTGACGCGAGCGATGGCTTGCATAAGCCCATGACCTTCCATCGGCTTGTCTACATACATCGTATTCATCGAAGGGACATCGAAGCCGGTGAGCCACATGTCGCGGACGATAACGATCTTGAAGGATGCTTTGTTGTCCTTGAAGATTTCAGCAAGGTCTTTCCGCCGCTTTCCATTACGGATGTGTTGTTGCCAGTCCACGGGATCGGTTGCAGAACCAGTCATAACGACTTTGAGGGCACCTGCCTTGTCATCATCTGAATGCCATTCTGGGCGTAGGGCCACGATCTCGTTGTAGAGGTCAACGCAGATTCTACGGGACATGCAGACGATCATTGCCTTGCCATCCAAGATGGTTTGCCGTTTCTCCCAATGGTCTACAAGGTCTTTGGCAATGAGCTTGAGACGTTTCTCCGCTCCAACCAATGCCTCAAGCCGAGACCATTTGCTTTGGAGTGATTTGACCGTCTTCTCTTCCTCTGATTCGGTAATCTCCTCGAAATCTGCATCAATCTTGGGCTTTTCTTCTTGTTTGAGAGCGAGCTTGGCAAGACGGGACTCGTAGTAGATCGGGACGGTGGCTCCGTCTTCAACAGCCCGCTGGATGTCGTAGATGGAAATGTAGTCGCCAAACACCGCTCGGGTGTTGCGGTCATTGAGTTCGATGGGGGTACCGGTGAATCCAATGAAGGAGGCGTTAGGCAAGGCGTCGTGCATATGGCGGGCATAGCCATCAATAAAGTCGTACTGTGAACGATGAGCTTCATCAGCAATGACGACAATGTTGCGGCGGCCGGAGAGCATGGGATACTGCCCCAGCTTCTCCTCGGGCATAAACTTTTGGACGGTTGTGAAGACTACGCCACCGGAGGCCACTTTCAGAAGCTCCTGCAAGTGATCGCGACTCTCCGCCTGAACGGGCGTCTGTCGAAGTAGCTCCGAGCAGTTGCAGAAGGTGTCGTAAAGCTGGTTGTCGAGGTCATTGCGGTCGGTGATCACCACAATAGTGGGGTTCTCCATCTCCGGTTGGAGAATGATCCGCCCCGAGTACATGACCATGGAAAGGCTCTTGCCTGATCCTGTCGTATGCCACACGACGCCGATCCGCTTGTCCCCAGAAGGACGAGAAGCCTTGATCGTCTCTTTGACCGCTGACTCGACGGCATGGAACTGGTGATAGGCAGAGAGCTTCTTGTACCAGCTTCCCTTTCCATCTGCTTCAAACACCGTGTAGAAGCGAAGCAGGTCGAGGAACCTTCGCTGGTCGAATACACCTCGGATGAGGACTTCCATCTGGGTCATCGTAGACGGAGCAAGTTGTTCGCCCTCTATTGTCTTCCAAACAGAGAATCGTTCCTTGTCCGCTGTCAGGGAGCCAAGGCGGGCCTCAAGGCCGTCAGAGAGGGCTATGACCGCATTGAAGTTGAAGAGGGTGGGGATTTGATCTTTATAGGTCTGAATCTGGTTGAAGGCTTTCCAGATGTCTGCTTTCTCTTCGGCAGGGTTCTTGAGTTCGAAAATGGCGACAGGGAGTCCGTTTAGGAAGACGAGGAGATCGGGCCGCCGGTTGTTGCCATTCTCGACGATAGTGAACTGGTTGATGATGAGCCAGTCGTTCTTTTCTGGGTGCTGGTAGTCAACGAGGAAAGCCTTATCATTGACGATGCGGTCGCCCTTGCGGTAGGAGACATCAACACCGTTTACGAGCAGTTGATGAAAGGCATGGTTTTGACCAATGGCTGTTGGGGAAGACGCTCTGATAACCTTCTTGGCGGCTTCCTCGATGGCATCCTGCGGTATGTTCGGGTTGAGGTCGCGAAGGGAGGCGAGAAGCCGTTCGGGTAGATGAACCTCGCCATAGGAAGTCCGCTCGGCGGCGGGCATCTCAGGAGCAATATCGCCACCGAAGAGGTGCGTGTAGCCAAGCTCCTCGAAGAGATCGATGGCGATCTGCTCTACATCAGCTTCGGTCAGACCTATACTCATTCAAGTTTCCTTTTATGCCACAAGTTCTTCAAGAAAATCATTTCGCTTAGTCCATAGAATGGGAATAGTGTCATACTTTCGAAGAGCTTCAATGACACTGTTATGTACATTTGTATCAGTATCATTGAGCAAGGCGTATAATTTTGTATTGGGCTGTCGAGATTCCCGAGTGTCTATCCATTTGAAGACAAGATTCTCAGCAGAATCTTTTTTAGGGTTGCTTAGTGTTTGTATGATTCTTTCTGGATAAGTCTTGGATTCCGGGATTAGGAAGTCAAACATGTGATTATAGCCCGATTTCCCAGAAAACTGAACTTTAGAAGTAAACCTTGCTTCTGAGTGCCTTAGCCACTTCTCTACATCTTCGAAGAATAGTGATGCGACTAATGGACTTGCAGTAAAAAACAAATCATTTATTGAAAGCATTGCTTGAAGTAGACTGTGTTTCTTGATACTAAAATCAGCGACTGATGATGTAACTATGAGTTGTGAGCCATCTACTGTAATTCCAAAGCCACGGGCTGTCATCATTAGCAAATCTTTTCTTTTCTGGCTATCTACAGGACATCCTGATGCACTCAAATCATTGAGAATATAACCGTCGTCGGTTAGCTGAAAGCTATCACCGTCCTTTTTAGCATATATTTGGAGGTAGTCGTTATGTCTATCTAAATAAGGTGTAGTAATTTCAACCCATCTATCATTTATCTGCTTGGTTTGGGTTTTATCTCGCAACCATGAGATGTATGCGTTTACTAAAGAGTCTATTTCATCTTTCATGAGAATAGTTCCTTGTGGAAATTGGGTGGATCGATGATATTACAGTATTTGTAAAATGCTTCTAAGACTTCCCAAGTATTATCACTGGAAACAAAGTCTGGCGGCATCGGTATTGCCCATTTGTCACCAAAACCTTCTCGATAGATGTGAATGTGAGGACATGGAATATCCTGCAAATCAGGGTTTCGATGCGATGATCCGCCAATATCTAATCTAACCAATACAAATACTTTCTTCCCTCTGCTTTGATAGGTTGACTTCAAAAGGGAAATTTTACCGCGTTGAATATCGAGAAGAAATTCTTCTTTTCCATCACCTGATTTCAGTGGAATACAAACACTACCACCAGTAATTGGATAATCATAGATTTCATCAGTGCAATCCAATTTATCAATTGCGATCAAATAATCTGCTTCTTTTTGGTCAAGCAGTATTGTATTCATAATGATTTCTCCAAAATGATATGGATCATAGTATCTGCAAGCTCACAATCTCCTGAAATAAGCTGAGGCAGTAGAGAGTCTCGCGCTGATGCGAGGTAGGAAAGTTCTCCGGTATTGCCTTCGATAAGATCAAAATAGGCTTTAGCACATTCGGTGTATTTATCAATCGCTCCCCTTGGAGGGACTATTGCTTTTATCGTCTTATAGTTTGACTTGCTTATTTCAAGAAAGGTAGTTCCATTTGCATGGCCTATAATCGTTTCCATATATTCCTTGCACCATGAGTACATGTAGTAAGGCGACAACTTGCTTTCTTTTTTCATAGCAATGAAGCCTTGGTTTATTGACACTGGAACAGCAGTTATAGCCAGATAGCCGATGGGAGCTCTTGAAGAAAGCAATAGTGTACCGGCTGGGAGTTGACCTGAAGTTATTTGATTCACTCCATCTTGAGTGATCTTTCGTTCTGTCTCCGATAGAATAGGGCTAATAGCTGAAGACAAATCCTTGGGAGTTGCAAACCAGTAGTTCCCATCCCAGTACGACAGTTCCTTTGTGCTTGGTGTAGAACCGCCAGCTATTTCAAGAACTTCTCCAAGTGTCGATACTATCCACCCCTTCGGTATCTCCCCCAACTCCGAATCCACGAACGAATCGGGGAAAAGGGCATCGATCTCGGGCGGGAGACCTGTGGGCTGGCCTTCTGCCTTCTTGCGGACGGGATCGAAGTCGATGAACCATGACTTGAAGAGGGATCGTGCCATGGCTTCGAGTGTCTCGTTCATCGAGCGGAGGAGTGTAGCTTTTTGCTCTAAAGCATCCAAACAATCACAGATCGAAAGTATCGAAGTGGTTAAATCAGGGACTGGAAAAGCAAAGAAGTCATCACGGCTCAGTCCAAGATTGGTGGTTCCAGTTGAGTGCTGGCGGCAATAATCACGATACTGCGGTGTCTGTAATAACCAGTACAGATAGTGTTGTGGCAGTTCCGATTGGATGGATATTAGTTTTACAGTATCTTGGGTAAGCCGCCCCGGCTTATGATTCATTGGCAACCGGGCAACTGCTCCCAATAGATCGGCAGATTGTGTAACGTCTTTCAATGAAAGAAAGAGATCGCCGGGGTATACCATCAGCTTTTCTGGGCATTCGCCACCATAAGTTTTAAGCGAGTCCTTACGAAAACCACCATTTCGGCAGATTGATGCCAATCCAAGCAAAACTGGTCCCGGTAAGCCAAGTAACTTGCTCTTATAGGTCGTTCCCCTTTGCATTGCAAAACAATCGCCAAGTCGAAGAGGTTTATTCCCCATAACCAAGCACCTTTAGGTTCTTGAATATCTCTTTCGAGAGCTTTTGCGACTCGGCAACCTGTTCCTTCAACTTTGCTGTTAGGTGCTTCATCTTCTCGTCGAAGTCCTCATCGTCATCCTCGACTTCCTCGGCTCCAACATAGCGTCCGGGGGTGAGCACATAACCGTGAGACTTGATTTCATCTTTGGGAGCAGAATGACAGAAGCCCTGAATGTCTTCGTACTTGTGCTTGCAGTCCTTGTCGCCTCGCCATGCATGGTAGGTGTCTACAATCTTCTGGATGTCTGCTTCAGTGAGTTCCTTGTGGACTCGATCCACCATCGTGCCGAGCTTGCGAGCATCGATGAAAAGGGTCTCGCCTCGCCGATCCCTATACCGTTTGTCGGACTTGTTGCGAGCCAAGAACCACAGGCAGACGGGAATCTGGGTTGAATAGAAAAGCTGGCCGGGAAGAGCGACCATGCAATCAACCAGATCGTCTTCCACAATCCCTGTACGAATATCTCCTTCGCCCGAGGTGTTGGACGACATGGAACCATTGGCGAGGACGAAGCCCGCCATGCCGTTCGGGGCAAGGTGCGAGATGAAGTGCTGAACCCAACCAAAGTTGGCATTATTGGCAGGAGGCGTTCCGTACTTCCAACGTTTATCGCCCTGAAGTTGCGGTTGTCCCCAGTCCTTCATGTTGAAGGGGGGATTGGCCATCACAAAATCTGCCTTCACAGCCCCATGAAGATCGCGGAGGAACGAGTCGGCGTGTTCTGCTCCGAGGTCGGCTTCGATCCCACGGATTGCCAAGTTCATCTTGGCGAGCTTCCATGTCGTCGGATTCGACTCCTGTCCGAAGACGGAAATGTCCCCAACCTTGCCAGCGTGATGCTCAATAAACTTCTCCGACTGGACAAAGAAGCCGCCTGAACCACAGGCGGGGTCACACACTCGGGCGTTCTTGAACGGGGCGAGCATATCGACGATGAGACGAACAACCGACTGGGGCGTGAAGAACTGCCCGCCGTTCTTGCCCTCGGCTGATGCAAACATGGTTAAAAAGTATTCATAAACCCTGCCCAGAATGTCTTTGGATCGGTTCTCCTTGTCGCCCAGTCCGATGGTGCCGAGCAGGTCAATGAGTTCACCCAACTTCACCTTATCAAGATCAGGGCGGGCGTAGGTCTTCGGAAGGACTCCCTTCAGGGACTTGTTGACCTTCTCGATGGCGTCCATCGCGTCATCAATGAGCTTCCCGATGGTGGGCTGTTTTGCCTTCGACTGAATGAAGCTCCAACGAGCTTCTTTGGGGACCCAGAAGACGTTTCGGGAGAGGTACTCGTCCTCATCTTCGGGATCAGCGTCTGCCTCTGCTTTGAGTTCAGCATGGAGTTCCTCGAAGCTGTCGGAGATGTACTTGAGGAAGATCAGTCCGAGGACGACATGCTTGTACTCAGCGGCGTCCATGTTGTTTCGGAGCTTGTCAGCCGCCGCCCAGAGGGTAGCTTCAAAGCCCAGATTTGCCGCAGTCGTTGCTTTCTTCGGTCGTGCCATTCTTATATTCCTTTATTTAGTTGTTTTTGTAAGCATTTTGCCTTTGAGCCAGTCGTCGATGACATCCTTATGGTAGCGCCAGTTACGGCCTATTTTTTGGGCTGGCAAGCTCCCTTCCCGACTCAACTTGTAGATTGTAGAGGCGGGAATTCGGAGGTAGGCAGAGACCTCTGCCAGAGTAAGGACTTGATGAGGAACCATGCCAGAATGATAGGCTATGGTGCAAATTCTGTCAAAAGCTATCTATTGGAATCGGGTGACTCTGGTGCGACAGCGGGGATGCTGTACCCGCATTGCTCACAGTAGTAGTATTCATCCTCCTGCTCCGAGGGCGTAAGGATATGTCCACAGTAGGGACAGGCAAGAGCCATGATTTGGCGAAGAGACGGCGTCTTGGACAGCATTGTGATCCTCCTGCAACCAATACGCCTCAAGAAGCTGTCTTGCTTGCGTTTCAGGGGAAGAATTTTCGAAATTTCTCGATTGTGAGCGGTGCAGAACCTTCGTAGTGGTTGTTGAAGTTGACGATCAACCGCTTGCCGTTACCGTACTGTATCTTGAGCGAACCGGCTATTCTCTCGATCTCCTCGTCCTTCGGCCTCACTATCTTGCTCCAATCCTCCCCAGTTCGCTCTTCCATGCCTTCACGATCCTCGCCATGGAGCCGGACGCAGACCGTATCGCCGATCCTTGATCCATGTTGACCCAGTATGGTGGCGACATCATCCATCCAGTAGCCTTGGAGGAGAACCGGAGCGACTTGATGCTCCCTTAGAAGGTCGAACCAAGAGTCATCCATCCAGCGAGGATTCCTAATCTCTACGGCATAGGGTAGGTCTCGGGGTAGGGCATTCAAGAAGCGACTGAGCTTTTCGATGAAAACCTGTTTTGAGGGCATCTTGTCTTTGTTGAGGTACTCGAACTGAAACATGAAGACGACGGTCTTAGGTACGATCAGGGCAAGTGACTCGATGAATCGCACAAAGAAATCGGTATCAAGGAATCGAGGGTTTTCTACGAGCGGCTCGCCTTTGCGGGCATACTGATGGGTCAGCGTCAGAGCGTTGGGACATTTGATGGAGAAGCGGAAGTCGGCAGGAGTTGAAGCATCATAGTCGGCCACGACCTCGCGCCGAGGTAGTGATGCACCAGATTTGCCAAGAGACCAGAACCATTGATCTACTTCTACCGAGTTGTACTTGTGGGCGTATTCTTCAAGGTAGTTGGCAGGTTCACGGGACGAGTAGACCAGCCCTTCCCATGAAGGGTACTTCCAAGAACAGGTGCCGAGGTAGAGATTGTCCATGAGACAAAGATAGGAAAATGATGAGCATGAATCAACTCTTCCACAATGAACAAGCAGGAGTATTCAGTATACGTTTGTATGCCCATTTTGCTGTATACTGCGGCACTTTTTCTATCCCGCCAACGGAGAAATACTTGTAGTCTACATAGTAGCCGAAGTCATTCCAAACGAAACCGTAGTCGCCTAAAAGGTTGAGAGCGTTCTCTTTCATCGTGTCGACTGAGCGTCCACATGTCTCTGAAACAAATGTGGCAACATCGGGTCGAGAGGTTAAGCCACGATCAATAGCCATGGTTGTGGCGATCCGAGCTTCCTGAGCAGTGATCTCATCCTCATCCTCGGTGCAAAAATACCACAGAAGCCCATTGTCGCGAGTCGGCGTCTCGCATGCGACCGAGACAGCATGAGAATGCCTCTTCAACTCTTCAGCCGAGACTTCCCCTCGCTCGAAGAGCAAGGTGTACTGATCGATAGCGGCGGTCTTGAACGAGTAGTCCCAGATGCCCATCCGTGGAGCAAGGATATAGAACGACCAATAGATACTCGATCTGTCTTTGTGGCCAAGGAAGAGATAGCGACGCATCTGGTCAGGTCGCTCTTCTCTTTTGCCGAAAGAAGATGAGGCGAAAGGGATGATCCCGATGGCGGCTCCCGCAAGGAGGTCTCTCACTCGTTTGCCAATGAAAGTGGGAGTGTCCATTCCCTGCATCCTACCAGTCGAAGGAAAGATAGATGGTCTTATTGCCTTTTGCGTTAGAGATGAGCGGCTTCTTTTCGAGCAAGTGGCCACGGGTAAGTTGTTCTTCGATGATAGAGAAATCTATGAGCGATAATGAAACATTGAAGGATTCATAGTCATAACCCAGTGGGTTGCATCCAAGCCGAAATAGCCGTGAGAGGAAGTCCTCGAAGGTAGCAACCTTATATGGCATCCCACGCTCGCTCTGCATATACCCAAGGTGTTGCACATCATCTGAGACTGTGACCGCAACACCATCAGTGCAGTCTCCAACAAGCTCACTATAGATATTGAGTTTCATATTGCTCGGCATTGGAAGAGAATCGAGCATCGCATCAACTGGACCAAACTGTTTCCAGCTTTCGAAGGCTATTGTAGCAAAATCATCTTCAAAATGGTGAAAGGGAAGGCGTTTATACAGAATCGCCGCCTTTAAGCCCTGATATACCGTGGCTCTACTCATCCTGTTTGACTCCGCTCAACCAGACATCGCGTAATCGGTCGATATAGTCCTGCCGCAGTTTCGGTGATAGAAATGCTGTCCTATATACAAGGTCTTCCAGCATGGCCGCTGTCATCTCCTCCTTCTCTGGCTCAGTCAGCGGTGGATCGAAGACGTACATGGTCAGAAACCCTTCGTGATTTCAAGGTAATAGGCAGATATGAGGCGAGGATGCGTCATCGATCCATTTATGACTGCGATGTGATCGATAAGCTGATCTCTTCCTGCTCCATAGACGATGATTGGAACGATTTCCAACGGGTCCCTATCATCATTGAGGTGTCTCTTGATTTTATCCTCAACCCGCAAGTAACTGGCATAATCCAGCATTCTGAGGACACAGGGGTATTCGAACAGGTTGTTGAGGATTTTTTCAGGATCACGATATAGGTCGAAGATGAGGGCGCGGCGGCGGTAGAGGAGTTCAGACATGCTCTTTCGATCAGTTTCATTGACGAATCCTACTTGCACTGTCCTGTCCGCTTGCCAAGTGATCGCAGGGTCGATTGGATCGCTGTAGCAAAGCGTCATGGTGTCGTCTCGATGACAGGATGGGTATAGTAGGCCGCGAGGCAAAGCTGGATAGTCGTAAGCGGAGCCTTATCTCCAAGTGCTTTCTGCTTGAAGTAGTTGCCTATCTCCCTAAATGTCAGGCTGATCGAACGGATAAAGTAGCGAGGGTATAAGATGGCGTAAAAATAGCCATCCGCGTCTGCGCGATGCACAAAGTAGCAGTCTCTAAAATAGATTTTTGCCCATGCAATCGATTCAATCTCCAAGCCCTCATATGCCAGATGGCAGGCATAGGCGTAGCAGGTTTTCACAAGATGTTGAAGATTTGGATGCTGTAAATCAAGCAATCGGACATCAAAGTCGAAGTTGTCCAGTCTTTGCTTGAGCTTGATACCGAAAGCTGACACCTTTGGAATCCATCCCTGCTCGGGGTATAGGCGATCAATACTTCTAATCATGAGGCTCTCGATTATGTTGGGCATGTAGTATTGTATCCAAAATCCCAAAATAACTCAAAAAAAAGGTCGGAGTCATCTCTTGATCAGGAAATAGAGTTGTTCGATTTTTGATTTATTTCTTGGGGTCTGGTAAAATACCAGACTGATGAGAATCTTACTGACGAGACTTCCCGACATCAATACCGACCGCGATCTCGCGAAATACGGGTATAGAGCTTATGGCCGATTTGCGCTTCTTCGAGGAGGTGCGGGTTTTTGGTTTGGCGACCTTCACTCTTCACATCCTGCAACTACAGTCTTTGGATTCTATTGGGCCATTGATCCGAATGGTGATCTTGTAGTCTCTGCCCGAGGAGCCGGTATAGACGGCGAAGTGTTGATAAGAGAGCGTCGGGACATTCTGGCGTTGCTTGTAGCTGAACTCGTGAAGCGGAAAATAATCGGGAGGCCGACAAGCCTTCAACTTCAGGAATGAAAAAGGCACCCATCGCGGGTGCCTTGCAGTCAGGTTAGGAAGTTGTTAGGGAGTAGTGTCAGTGGGAGTCCAAGTTATCGTTGTACCATTCCAGAAATCCATTTTGAAAGACCCCTCACCGAGATAGGTGAAGGTGCTACCACTCGGAGCCGGTTGATTCGAGAGACAGAAACCAATGAAATCAGGATCGGAATCGCTTGGAGTCGCCGGAGTACCGTCTACGAAGTAATTGCTGATCGCCCTAATAACATCATTGGAATCGATCAGCCAAGTAATGTCTCCATAGATAGACGAATCACTACTATAAAAGCGTGTGTTCAGTTTGTCTTGATTGAGGTAGACATTGCCGCCAACCGTGATCGTCCACTCGGTTCCATAGGTCGCATCGAACTCGACCTCGACATCATCGCCAGTGTACATCGTGCCTTCGCCATCCCACTGATAGATGTCGTCATAGGTGAGGGTGCCAGCCGTATCGACGCGAGTGAAAGTCTCACCGTTGTCATCCAGATAGACTTTAACTGGATCAGGCTCTGGCTCGGGAGTAGTCGGTTGGGTGCATCCCATAACAATCATAACTACGAAAGTCACGGACACGAACATCATGCTCTTCTTCATGCTATTCCTCCTTGATATTATGAAATGCAGTTACTCTTTCTTTTTTATAGGGGCGTACTCTCCACACCAGTAAGCTGGACCGGTCTTTGGAAAAGGTGACACTGCTTTGGAACCATCTGTCCAGATAGGGGGATGACATCTGCATTCCATGACACCAAGTTTAGTTTGGCAGGAGAATTCGCACGTTTTGCATGATCGTTCCATACTTCCCCCATCAAAAGACTCGCAAAGACAGCATGGAGTATGGATGCGCTATGAGGCTATGTCAAGAATAAGCTGAAAGACTATTTATTCAAGATGTTCTTGGGATAGGGCTTGGAGGGCATCGGAAACCGCCTTTGTGGCCACCGTGGTGGCTTCCTTGGCGTAGGCGCGTACTGCCTGACGGGAATCGTTAGGAATATCATCGACACCGACCTCAAGGAAGAGTTCATATGGCCTAATCCCGAGTGCAAGACACAGCTTTTCGACTACTTCCATCGAAGGAGCCTTCTTACTTATTTCGAGTTCGGCCAAGTAGGTGGTGGATATGTCCATTTTTTCTGCAAGTTCGAACTGGGTCAAGGATAGGTTGTTGCGGTAAGTCTTGATGTTGGCGGCAAGTATTGAGGGAATGTTGAGCTTCCGTTTCATCCGAAGATGATGAGGCTGGTAGCTTATATGATAAATAAGCCATGGACACTATTGATGGATACGCACACAGCTTATGACGGACATCGACAGACAGCCCAAGGGTCACACCTTGATACTCTTGCGGTCTAAGAAAGTATGCTTTTCTGACGCCACCGAAAGAGGTGTCAGAAAATATATTTGATTTATTTCTGACACCATGCTATTATTAGACAAGTATTCTGACACTTGGGGAGGATGCTTGGTAATGGCAAGGCTGGGTTATGTACGAGTCAGTTCCAGTTCTCAATCCACCGCCCGTCAGGACGACCAGATGGCGGAACTGGGCGTCGATAGGCTCTTTGTGGAGATGATCAGCGGTAAGAATGCCAATCGGCCTGAACTCAAGAAGCTCCTCGACTACGCCCGCGAAGGTGATACTATCATCGTATCAGACATCAGCCGCCTTGCTCGCTCAACGCGTGACCTTCTTTCAATCATTGACCACCTGAATCAGAAGCAAGTCGGCTTCGTCTCCCTCAAAGAAAACATTGATACCACAACTCCACAGGGGCGCTTTATCCTGACCATTTTCGGTGCCTTATCCGAGTTGGAGAGAGAAAGCATCCTCTCAAGGCAGAAAGAGGGGATCGAAGCGGCTAAGGCGCGAGGGAAAAGGCTTGGCAGACCCGCGAAAGAATTTCCCAAAGACTGGGAGAAGGTCTACAATAACTGGAAGAATGGGGAAGTAAGCCCCACTGATGCCGCCAAGGTGCTTGGGTTGAAGCGGCCAACGTTCTACCTGATGGCTAAGAGATGGGAGATACGGATGGCGTGAAATATGTGAAGATATGATTCATTAACCAGAATAGTATGGCGTCGCATTCTGCCTCGCTCTGTTTAGTAGCCAATATAGAAATAGAAAAAGATGAGCAACAAGAAAAGATGTTGACGTAACTAATGATAAGGCTATAGAAATTGGAGGAAACCGATGAAGTGTTCGGCATGTGCATTCTCTGATGATAATGGAGGTGAGAAATTTATTTGCATCAATACGATACCTTCAGAATGGGCACCTCATCAGAGCTTCTATGCTTGCCCAAAATGTGGGACTCTACAAATAGACTTAGTGAAATACAAAAAGGAGAACCCGCCTACTCGTAGAGACTATGAAAATAGATGGTAGATAGGGAATTTTGATTAAATATTGAAAGTAATATATTTTCAATATTCCATCACTCACTTCAAGGGAAATTTCAATTATGATTGTGCATCATAAAAATTTCCTTCATGTTATCCTGCTGGAAGGTGACAGGATTATTGTTAGAAATAGGAAAGTGGATGCGGTGGCTGTAGCTGAGTTCCATAGCACTCTATTTGGGTCGTTCAATGAATAGTTGTTTATCCAGTTCTCGAATAGATGGGCCTTCAGATTTGGTCAGTTTATAGAAGCGTCGTATGACTTCGGGGAAGTGCTGTTGCAGGTTAATGACCTGACCTTGGGAGTCCTTCTCATGGGGGATGCCAAGGTTGATGACGATCCAGCGGTCGAGGATCGGTAAGAGCGAGGGGAAGTAGGCACAAAGCAATGCTGACCAGTAGCTATGGGAAAATCCTTTGACTCTATTGGCATCGAGGGTAGAAAAGGACTCGATGCATAGGGCGATGAGCGACTCGACCTCTATTGGCGAGAGGGCTCCGAGGCTCCTATCTCCAAAGGCATCATAGATTCGCCGCAGAATGCTTGAATAGGATTCCAGCTTCGTTGTGATTTCGGTCGTAGTCCCTGAGACCGAGGCATTACCGCCCTTGAAGTTGGAGATATACATAAGGTCGGTTGCGGACAGGGTGAAACGGTCAGTTTTATTCTGAAGGTAGTCTTGATAGAGGATGAACGCCCTGTTGGCGTTCTCCCAATTGGTATCAGCACGGTCGGACAGCATGGTAGCTCCTATTTCTGGACTGCTAAGGGTGATGATTCCTTCGACAGCCAATGCAGGTAGGTCGCCCTTGAACATCCGAGGAGCTTGGCAATCGAGGTCTTGTTGAGTCCAAGTCCCTGATAACGCTCAATCTCTTCCCTGCGACCATCCAGCTTGCTCTTACCGGCAGGGCGACCGAGCTTCACCCCGGCCCGCTTCCGTGCCTGTAAGGCGGATGAGGTTCGTTGGGAAATCATCTCCCGCTCGATCCTGCCAGCCAGCCCGAGGGCGAAGACATAGGCTTCACCTGCCACCGTGGAGTCGATAATGGTGCCTGATTTGGTTTCAACAAGACGAGCGCCAGCTTGGCGAATCTGCTCGACGATCCCGAAGAGGCTTCCAACTCCACCACGGGTCAAGCGGGATAGCTCCCAGACAGCTAAGGTGTCTCCCGCTTGAAGTCCGGCAAGGGTACGCTCAAGCTCGGGGCGATCCTTGGCTCCTGAAGCAACCTCGCGGACGATGACAGGATCGCCCAGCCCATTGGAAGAGCAGTAGTTGAGCAGTTCAGTTACCTGCCTTTCGGCATCCTGCTTGTCGGTGGAGACTCTGCAATAGCCGATCACCCGTGCCTGTCCCTTACCCATTCCGCCTCCATGTATAGAAAAGCCTCAATAGCGGAATATATTATACAATAGTTGTATATATAAATCAAATATTTTACCGGCAAACAGCGCATGGGGAATCGTTGGTATAATCACTCAGCTATGAATTGTTTCTCATATTTGAATCCGAATACTGTAGTTTGTACTTAATCCTTTGGTAAAACTGGTTTTTTAGGTGTAAAATCTTGAGGGGCGAAAACAGTAGGTTTACGTTACTGGCTCTGAGAGAAATTCTCGTTTCAAACATGGAATTTATGAGGTTGTTGTGCCAAAAAGACTACGGGCCAAGGTTGTAAACCAAAACAAGAAGCTTTTTTCTCCAACCAAACTAAAGACACTCTTTAATAAGCTCATAGATACAATGCAATCTGTTTCTTTTATTTCAGCCATAACCCAAGTCACGTTTGTTGCCCTGTTTTATATTGGCTTGCATTGCTTCTCAAAAGAATGGTTTATTGCTCCATTTTTCATGAACAATAATTTCATCGATGGTCTTCTGTATAAAAACCTGCCTGAGATTGTTGGGCAAATAGAAATCGGTCTATTTGGAATATTCTTTTCTATGTCAGTCTTAATTGCTGGCTATATTTACGAGTCAAAAAGTGAAGAGACAAGTCGAGTTCTATTACAGCGAAGTAATTTGCTATCTATATTCATCTTGAATATAGTAATTGCATTCAGTTTTATTTTTAATGAAGTGTATTTTGATTCATATCTTCAGCTTTTTCCCTTATCAATTAACTTGGTCGTGACAACGTTTAGTTTTTATCGCACGATAAAAATAATCACATCGAAAAAGGAGTATCTTCGAGCATTATTGCAGATTGTTGATCGTAAATTTGAAATCTTACATAATGAGCTGTTGGTAGAACGTCTTTCTCAGAATTTTGATTATTCAGTTATGGGAACAAAAAAAAATTGCTTTAAGATTTTCCCCATGGAGTCTTGATGGTATTGAAATAAAAGGGAGAAAAGAAGGTAGAGTATGTGATGTTTCTCTGGATCAGTTATCGCATGCTGTGATGGAAATTGACAAAGTTGTAACATTAGGACCAAAAGTGAAGATACTGTCTGAACCAAGCGTTTCGAGAGAAGATGACAAGAAATTGGAACTTATTCAGGTCTTTTTACACAAAACGATAGGAGATAGAATTGTTCGTGATTCAACGGTCGCATCGATTCGTCTTCCAGAAAATAGTGAAATTCAGAATGAAGCTTTGGGCGATATTCAAGAGAATTTATTAAACTCGATTGTAGTAAAAAAAATCGATACTACTCATGAGCAATTTAAAGAAACCTTTGATGGCTACAGAGATACTTTTATCAAAGCAATTAATAACAATGATATTCAACTTGTAGATACTATGATAGCAGTATTCGACAAAATCATAAACAGATTTATCAGTATTATTAGGTACGGTCCAAGCGAAGCGCGATTGGAAAGAAACTCTTTGCGTGGAGGATGGGAAAGTGTCACCGGTATAGAAAGACTAATTCGGGAGGGAGTGGAGGAAGCGATAAAAATCGAAAATGAGCAAATACTTGAGAACCTTCTGCTTTTCCCTGCAAGAACAATGATTGAGGCTATGCAAGCCAATGATCATTATCTATTTGAAGAGTATGCAACATTTTTACGCTTTTTCCTGCATCTGTACAACAAATATTCAGACAGTCGGTACGCGGAAAAAATGCTTGGTCGGACTATTAATCATACTGAAGAGTTGTCGAATATCTATATCGCAATAAGAGTTAAGAACAATACTAATGCCAGTCAATTAGATTCTATTGCATATGCGTTCTCTGTTCTAAAGAATATCCAAGATAGTATCAAAGATGGCATTGATTTAAGACTTGCTGAAGAAGTGCAACTGAGATTGATAGACTGCTTGCTTTCATCATTCGATTCTACTTATTATTCAGTCTCAGAATATGACGAAGCGTTATTTTACTTTATGAGAGATGAAGAATATCGACGAATCATGGGTGTAGATGGAAAGGCTGAATATTTTTCCCGATTAAGTATTGCAAAATACGAAATTGCATTTGCTCTAATGGCCAACTTGATTAAAAAAACAGGAAACCTCAACGACAAACGTATTTCTCGGTTGCTTAATGACTTTCCTCGAAAAGCTGAATATGTAACTTACATTTTTCAAAAGTCATGCGAGCACAGCGAACAAGAATTATGGGGTTGGCATTGGTGGGACATGGATAATAGTGGTAAAGTGGAATTCCGAGAAGTTAATTTTAACTATGAACAGGCGTATTTATTTTTGCTTTTGTTTCACGTCTCGGATTGGACGAAGGGCGGATTAGTATATGTTGTTGATAGTACCGTCTACTTTGATTTTACAAATAAGGAAAGCAACCTTAGGAGAGAAATCGAAACAGTTGAAAATTCAAAAGAAATGTTAAATGAAAAGATCGAAGTGAGTCGCTTGGGGGAAGCTAAATCATATATTGAGGTTAAAAAATCTGAATACGAAACTGAAAGGATAAAATACATTATTGATTCTAAGATGGATAAATGCAGAGTAGATGAATTTTATCAAAGTATCACTTCTGGCTATTTTGAAGAACTGGGACTGCGTGGTTTGTATGCATTAGAAGGAAAGGAGGTAAAGAAAGATACCTTCGATGCAAAACCAATATTTGGTATAAAGAACCAACTATTAAAAAAAGAATTCTTTATTGAAAAGGATGGCACCCATTTAATGGGTGTTAGCGATTTTGGTGCTTCATTGAGAAGATTCGAGAACAACCAGATACTTTCGATGTGGCTTCAAGCCACAAGTATAGAAACTATTAGTATCGATGATATACGGAAGACTGTTGCCGAAAATAGTGATGAATATATTTTAATATCAACATCAAGACAATGGCTAAATCTTAGAACAAGTCTTGGTGAAAAGCTAATTGAAGAGTGGAGGATAAAAAATAGAAAAAAGTACGAAACTAACCGATCTTTTTTTGGGAGATTTCAAGATATTATTGAATTGTCTATCCATAGGATTCTTATTGATCCAATCACTTTAGAAACAGAAGGACTTTTTCTATTAGACATGAGGACTATTGGTAAATGTTACTATACTGGTACTGCATTCAAGGAGACTGATAAACGGATTCAATTGAGTGATCTCAATACGGATGATGTTTCTCGAAACCGAATCATTCAAGAAAACCCTAAGTGGCTTTCAGAGGAGAGTGAACCCGAAAGGTACCTTAGAGGAATGTCACTGTTTACCATTTCGACTGAGTTCCAGATAGCATGTCAAGGTATAAGCTTGAGAAAAATAGCCTTGATATAATAGCCATTTCATGACTGTTTATACAATATTGTCACTTCTCACCACTGTTAGTATAGTCCTTTATCTGGCTTGAATGCGCAATCATCATCATATCTCGATTAAATGAGGTTTCTGTATAAGATAGATCGAGCCCGCAGAAAGGGCCGTCGGGCTCCATATGGAGGAAGAAGTAGCCTTGTTTGCTATTGCATTTAGGGCAGAAATTTGCCCATTCATTTCCAGACATGTCGGGTTTGGTTCGGCGAAGTGTTTTGGGTAGTTCAACCGAATCAGAAAAAGAATCCCATGTGAAAACAAGGATAGGCGCCTTGCATTTCCAGCAGGATATTATGGCATATCGGAAATGTCTCTCCGGTAACTGAATCTGATACAACTCGGCGAGTTTTTTGCATTCTTCGAGATATATGGGTAGGCCATCTCGGCAATCTCTGCAAATGTACTCTTTCAGGTTGTCCTTGATTGGCTTCAGGTTTTGGGCATTTTCTGTAATGTCTTCACCTTCTACTTCGATGAATGGAATCCCGATTTCGCTTTCTTTTCGCTCATCAACAAAATGTGTAACATGTACTTCTATTGCGGCTCGTATCTTGGATGAATCGAGCAAACCGACATCTGCAATAAAGCCACTCTCAAGTCTACGTTCTGGTATAGCTGAAACGATGTCTGTCGGTAGCGGTTGGTAGTGCTCTGCCCCGCATATCGCACAGTGTCGCTGTATTCTTACCTTATCCGGTTCATTGGTTATTGCATCTATTATTAGATTCTTTGCGGTCTTATGCAGAATGCTTTCTTTTGTACAATTAGTCCCTGATTTGTGAGCAAAATGCGCGATCTTTACCTCGCCCCGTCGAAGGATTACTTCTTCACCACACCCCGGGCAGTAGTACTTCTCACCTTTAGGCGCGGTGTCAGGTCTGCATACCTTCTGGACGCTATTTAGTGCGAATAGGATTTTTAGCATATATTGACTCTTTCATACCCAACTTACTCCATTTTCTGAATGGATTGAGTAAATCGTATAAGTATTCATTCCGATGCGCAAGAGAAAAGGCGGGCTTTCGCCCGCCTTGTTTAGTTAATCGTCATCATCCCCGCGATACTCATCATTGTTGGGGTTGAGTTGGTCACTGTGGTTGTCGAGCGATGCCCAGTAGGCGTCGTTATTAGGGTTCATTGAGT
>MTLD01000255.1_pt1 | contig 26606 bp, 21 predicted proteins | sample 1982471 | NCBI WGS metagenome assembly MTLD01 (sample SAMN05712604, study PRJNA340218) | biofilm metagenome | isolation source: sample SPM anode biofilm adapted to -50 mV | place: USA | collected 2012-02-03 | reverse complement strand
GACCAGCGCAGCTTCCATAGAAATTTCGAGATCAACGGCATCATCGACAGCAGTGCATTTGGGGGGCAGATTCGTGGGATGCTGTTGGAGGATTTTCGGGGTTCACGGGTAATAACACTGGCGGACCATGAACGGCGGGGATTTGTTACCCGCTTTATGGAGAGGGTAATCAAACTGTTCAGCTGGTTCATGTAGGTGTCTTCAATCGGCAACGCGGCTCTTGAGCAGCAGCACCCGGAACCAGAGCCGGACAGCGGCCGCAGTGACTATAACCATAAACTGATTACGGGCGGCCCGCTCCAGATGCCGGTGGTAGAAATTGAGACAGGCAGGATTCACCTCGTCCGGCCTTTTTTTGAGACGGAAGGCGCGGCGCACATCCAGCCAGAAGAAGAGTTGCCAGATGTTGGCTGCCACGTGTCGGCCGGTGTCACGCCAGAAGGCGCGGCGCCATTTGGGGCTTTGCTTTACCAGTTGCAGACGGATGCCCTCCAGGAACGGCAGCAGCCGCAACCGGCCGCTGTCGGCATGGCACTGGTAGAGCCCGGGCAGGAAGGTGAAGAACTCGTCCCATCCCACCACGAAGTTGTTGACAATGATGGCGTTGACGACTTGCCGCGCTGCCAGTCCCTCGGTCTCGAACCTGCGGGCTGACGTGCTGATCACGGCGGGCAGCAGCAGCCAATCGCCATGCTGCGCTACCTCGGTCGCCAACTTGACATCCTCGTAAAAAGGGAGCGCGGTGTCAAAACCGCTGAGTCGGTTGAAGAACGTGGGGGTCAGCATGAAGCCCTGGTCGCCGCGGATGCAGTCGCTCCGGTCGAGGCGGGCCTTGGCCTCGTAAAAAAAGTATGCCAGCGACGGCGCGCTAGTGCTGCGGCGGAAACCGAGGGCAAAGCGGGCCGCAATGGACGGGGTGTCAAGCCCGGCAAGTTGTTTCCTGAAGGCGGCTACAGCCAGGCTCAGTGTATCCGGCGCGGTAAAGCGGCTGTCAACATGCAGGAACAGCAGCAGCTCCCCGGCCGCGGTCCCGGCGCCCGCATTCATCTGGATCCCCCGGCCCCGCGCTGTCCGGACGATGCGTACCATGAAGGGGCAACTTGTTGCCAGTTCCGCTGCCAAGGAGAGGCTCGCGTCGCTGGAGCCGCCGTCGCAGAGGATCAGTTCAAAATCAACCCCCTGCTGCTGCGCGAGGTTCTCGAAAAGACACGGCAGTTCGGCGGCTTCGTTCAAAACCGGCACGATGATGGAAAGCTCGATGGCTGGCTCTTTTTGCATTAAAGACTCCGGGGGAATGAAAGGCAGTGTATCCAAACCAGCTCCATTTGCAAACCGAAGATATGCCGGTCCTGATCGATACCCATTGCCACCTGGACCAGGATGTCTTTGCCGCGCGGTTGCCGGAGGTGCTGGCAGCGGCGCGCCGGGCCGGGGTTACGGCCTTCGTGGTGCCCGGGGTGCATCCCGCCGATTGGGAGCGGATGGCGTCCCTTGCCAGTGGCCAGGAGCGCGTCTTCCCAGCCTTTGGCGTCCATCCCATGCACGCCGACCTGGTGGATGACACCCTGCTGGCCCGTCTGGAAGCGCTGGCCAGCAGCGGGGTTGCCATAGGCGAGATCGGCCTGGACCCCTCCTACCCCATCCCCCTTGTTGTGCAGGAACAGGCCTTCCGGCAACAGCTCCGCTTAGCTGCCTCCCTGGGGTTGCCGGTGCTGGTCCACTGCCGGAAGGCCTTTCAGCGCACGCGGCAAATCCTTGCCGAAGAAGGTCGCGGCCGGGTCAGGGGCATCATGCACGCCTTTTCCGGGTCGGTGGAGATGGCCCGCGAGTTCATCCGCCTCGGTTTCCTGATTTCAATCTCCGGCACCATCACCTGGGCAAACGCCGTCCGCCCGCTCAGGCTGGCGCGCGAGCTCCCCTTGGAGTCCCTGGTGCTGGAGACCGACGCCCCTGACATGACGCCCCAGGCCTTCCGGGGCCAGCCGAACCAACCGGCCTACCTGGCAGAGGTGCTGCGCTGCCTGGCGCAGTGCCGCAACGAGGCTCCCCGAGACATTGCCAGACAGACCACCGAGAATGCCAAAACGGTCTTAGGCGGCCTGGACTAAGAATCAGTTCAAATGCCGACTTCAGTTTTGCTTCGACCTCCCTCCCAGCTCCCGCAACGCCCTGCCCTGTATACAATTAATCCGACAAGCTGTCCGAAAATTTTACATCCCGGCCCGACCCTCTTACCCGAATTCCCTGCCGAATAAAACCAGATCTAAATATTTTCAGCGACTTGGATCAAAGCTCTAATTATTTGTTAAATAGGCACAAAACGTGAACTGTGTCTGCATACGAATTACAGAGATCCACTCTTGATCCCCGCAATTGCTGTGATTGCGGGAGAACTAGCAAAAGTGTTATCGAAATTACCGATGCTGAGCAAGGTGGCTAATGCCAACGTCGATACCATTCATGATTTTGCTGACAGCGCTTGTTGCCGCCCTGGTAATGGTGCCCCAGTCAACGCGCCTTGCACTGGTATTGGGCGGGATCGATCAGCCCGATGCCCGCAAGGTGCACAGGACCGGGACTCCCCGCTTGGGGGGCATCGCCATCATGCTGAGCCTGCTCCTTGCCGTGTTGCTGTTCATGGATGTTTCAGCCGAGCTGTGGGGATTCCTAGGCGGCGCGCTTATCGTCTTCCTGACCGGGTTGGTCGATGATCTGGCGACCCTGACGCCTCGCAAGAAGCTGGGGGGTCAATTCCTCGCCGCCGGCGTGGCGGTACTGGCCGGTAGAATCGAGCTTCATTCCTTTGGCAATTTGTCTGGCCTGGGTGAACTGCAACTGGGATACCTCTCCATACCGATCACGATCTTTGCGATCGTCGGCTTGGCCAATGCCATCAATCTGCTGGACGGTCTGGACGGCCTGGCGGCCGGCGTCTGCGCCATGGCAACCACCACCTTTGCCGTGCTGGCCTATTCCAGCGGCAATGACGACTTGCTGAAACTCTGCCTGGCGCTACTGGGGGCCTTGATCGGGTTCCTGAAATACAACACCCATCCGGCACGCACCTTCATGGGCGACTCGGGCAGCCTGCTGCTGGGCTATTGCATGGGCACCTTTTCGATCATGCTGGTCTCCGGCGGCAACCGGACTATCAGCGAGGTAACGCCGTTGATGGTGCTGGCTGTGCCGATCTTCGACACTCTGTTCGTGATGTTAAAGCGTTTCAGTTCCGGCCGATGCCTGTTCGCTCCCGACAACAGCCATTTCCACCATCGCCTGTTGAGCTTGTGCCAGGGGCACCACACAACGGTACGCTTCATTCATGGATTCTGCTATGTCTTGTCCGGGCTGGCGCTGGCGTGTCGAAAACTTCCGGACAACCTGATATTGGCCATCCTGCTGGTTGCCTACGGGCTGCTTTTCGTAACGGTGTGGCAATTGGCCGGTATGATCGGGCGCCGCAGAGAATGCCAACCCCAGGCCGTTGGGACTACCATGGAGATGCTGCACCTGCTTAAGCAACAGGCCCGGCGCAACAGAAGACCAATCAAGTCCGTGATGTTCGCAATAATTTTGCTTGCGATCCTGATCCCTCCGAAACCGAAAAGAGGTTTCGGGCTTGTGATGCGTACTGATCCCCGGACATTGCGGTTATTTATGCCTGTTACTTTTGCATGGGGTAATAGTAGTAGTGTGAACCTTGAACGGGGCCGAGTCGCTGATGTCCAATATACGAGGGCATCGCCTTAGGACGTTGGCAAGAGGACCTAAACATGTTGAGCGGAAGAATACTGTCTGGAGCCGAGGTGGAACCATGAATAAAACCATCATAACAGCAGGGATATTTTTGTTGCCTCACATGGTTTTTGCCGGCACTGACTGCTGGTTTAACGAATATCCTGATCATTACCTGGCCGTATGCACCGGTGATGAAAAGGCCAGAGCTGTCGAGACCCAGACCAGGATTGCGAACGGACCGTCGGTAACCAGCGGAACAACCTCGTCTCGATTAACGGAATCAAGCCAGCCAACTACGCCGATTTACACAGGTACGGCAACCCTGCCGGTTGGGGCAGCTCAACTGGCAAGCGCAGCCAAATCGGCAACAGCACCTCAATCATCAACAGCTACGGCCCAACCAGCTGCAAACCAGGTGACAGCGCCGGCTCAGACATCGGTACCGACCCAGGCGGCAGGGCAGTTTCAGGCAAGCATTGTCAATGCACCCAGGCCTGGCCGAATTTCAAAGGCGCGGATGGATGCCGCAATAGCAGCCCGAAATAAAATCCTGCAGGGCCAGGGACGCTGAAACCGTCGAATCCCATAACGAGATGTTTTAACTAGTTATCAATGAAGGAGGAACTATGCGTAGCAACCGATTTTCTACCCCGGCTCGGGGGGGGATGTTTTCCGGTAACGGCTCACCCCCTGATTTTAAGCCGCAAATGCCATGCTCGTACGGGACTTGCGGTGTTACGAAGAGCCTGTTTATCGGAGCCCTCTGGCTGTTTTTATTATCAGGCGTCGGGTTGGCCGCCGACAAGGCCGCGCCCAAAAGCGAGACCGGGAAAATCAATTACAGTGTCGGCTACCAGATCGGCGGCGACTTCAAGGAACAGGGGGTGGAGCTTGATCCAGAGGCTTTGGTGCAGGGAATCCAGGATGCCATCAAACAGAACAAGCCCAAACTGACACAGGATGAGATGAACTCGCTCCTAGTCGGGTTGAAAAAGAAAATCGTGGCGGAGCAGCAAGCAAAGGAAAAGCAGGCCAAGGCTGATTACCGTCAGGCCAGCGCGGCATTTTTGAAGGAAAACGCCAAGAAGGAAGGTGTGACGGTCCTGCCGGATGGGGTCCAGTACAAGGTCCTCATGGTCGGCAACGGCAAGAAACCGACTTTGAAAGATGAGGTCAAGGTCAATTTTCGTGTCTACCGGGTAGACGGCAAGGAGATCGGCAATACCTACGACAGCGGTATACCGCGTACCATGGCCCTGTCCAAGGCTTTGCCGGGCTTGCGGGAGGTTCTGCAACTGATGCCGGAAGGTTCGAAATGGCAGATCGTCATGCCCAGCACGGCGGCCTCGGGCGGCCGCGATACAATGGATGATCTTGGAGCCGTAATTTATGAAATGGAGCTTATTTCGGTTATTCCAGCCAAGTAAAAGCCTGATGGGGTACCGGATATATCGTCGGTTATGTTCAAATACGGGTGAAAGGTGGTGATAAGGACAATAGCAGATTTACGGATTGGCTTGGACCACAGCTTATAACGTTGTCCGCATCATCCCGGTGGTATCCTGCCGGGATGGCAGGAAAGGGGATTGAACCCTGATTATGAAAGGAGGTAGAAGATGAATGACCATCCACGATGGCAAGCCGGTTTCAAGATCCTTGCCGCAGCCGCTGTTTTCGGCCTGAGCACCGCTTCCGTTGCCCTGGCCGCAGCGGTACCCGGGGGCACGGTCGATCCGACCGCCATTCCCAAGTACGTCACTCCGTTGGTGATTCCGCCGGTGATGCCGGCCAGCACCGCATCGCCGGCGCCGGCGGCCAACTATGACATCGCTGTCCGCCAGTTCAAGCAGCAGATCCTGCCGGGCGGTGTCTTCGGGACAACACCGCTGACCAACCCCAGTACTGTGGTGGGAGCACCGGCGACGGTCGGGCCGTTTCCCCCCACCACGGTCTGGAGCTACGGCCTGGACCAAGATCCGATGCCTGATCAGACCGGACTCCCGGGAAGTGCAGGGGCCGGTGTTGCTCCGGCTGCCAACTCCAGTTTCAACTACCCGGCCTTTACCGTGGAAAACACCACGAATGTCACGACCACGGTACGCTGGATCAACGAGTTGGTAGCCGACCCGATCGCCTGTGCTGCAGACCCCACGAAGACCGTGGCGGGCTGCAACTTCCTGCCCCACCTGTTCGCGGTCGACCAGACCATCCACTGGGCCAACCCCACCGGCATGGGGTGCACCATGCCGATGACCCCCAACATGACCGACTGCCACACCTTGAATCCCGCGTCATATGTAGGTCCGGTCCCCATGGTGACCCATGTCCATGGCGCCCACATCCTGCCCAACAGCGACGGCTATCCCGAGGCGTGGTGGCTGCCGGGCCCGGCGGGGAAAAACGGGATTCCGGCCGGTTATGTGGAGCATGGCTCCAGCTATACCCAGGCCGACAACAGCAACAGCGTGGCCGGGTCCGCCTATTACAGCTATCCCAACGACCAGCCGGCAACCACTATCTGGTTTCATGACCACACCCTCGGCATGACTCGGCTGAACGTCTATGCCGGCCCGGCCGGTTTCTGGCTGATCCGGGGCGGGGTGTACGATACGGCCGCCGGTGTGCTGCCCGGCCCGGCCCCGACCGCGGGCCAGGACCCCAATTTCACCGCCGCGACCCGTAATGCCATCCGCGAGGTCCCGATCGTGATCCAGGACCGCTCCTTCAGCTGGGCCGATGCCGCCGGCAACGAGCTGCCGGCAACCGGCGTGCCGCTTTCGCCTCCGGGGACCGTGCCTGCGGGCGCCACCCAGGTGAAGCTCTTCTATCCGACGACCCGTGCCTTCTTCGACGGATTTACCGGACCGTACATCGGCGGCGGCAACTCGGACATCTCCGGTATTGCCAATCCCGAGGCCTTCTTCAACACCATGGTGGTCAATGGCACGACCTGGCCCCAGTTTACCGTTACCGACTCCAAGTACCGGCTACGCCTCCTGGATGGCTGCGACTCCCGCACCCTGAACCTCACCATGTACCAGGTTACCGCTGGCCCTGACGGCCAATGGGGCACGCTTGACGACATCATCGGCACTGAAGTCCCCTTCTACCAGATCGGCGGGGACCAGGGCTTCCTGCCCAATGTTGTCAAGATCACCAAGGGGTTCACCGCCACCTATCCGGGCGGCGGGCTAGCCGCACTGGCTCCGGTTGCGGCGCCCTCAACCGAGCAGGGGTTGCTCATGGGACCGGCGGAGCGGGCCGACGTGATCGTTGATTTCTCCGGCCTGGCCAACGGCACCCATGTCCGGATCTTCAACACCGCTCCTGACGCCCCATTCCAGGGGTTCCCGGCTGTCGTGACTCCGACGAACTACGCGCCGGCTGATCCGCTCACCTCCGGACAGGTGATGGATTTCATAGTGGACAACACGGCACTTACCGGCGTTCCGCGGCTGGTGGGTGATACCTACGCCGCCAACTGGACCGAAACCCTGGCCCTCCCGGCCGAGCCCACTCTGGCTACCCAGGGACTGAATCCCGTGGCAACACCGCGCAAGGTCTCCCTCAATGAACTGGACTCCAGCCAGGTCTGTGTGGAAGCCGATCCGCTCACCGGCGCCATCATTGGCACCCTCTTCAGCACGGTGGCCAATGATCCGAACTTTGCCACCAACTGCGCCCTGGCCATGGTGGCCACACCCGGCGACATCCCGATCCCGGTCGGGCCGAAACAGCCCCTGCTCGGCACCCTGTCCGCCAACGGCCTGGTGTCTATGCCCATGATGTGGTCCGACCCGCTGACCGAGCTGCCGCTGCTCAATACCGTCGAGACCTGGGAAGTCTACAACACCACCATGGATGCCCACCCGGTCCATATTCACCTGGTACGGTTCGAGGTGGTCAACCGCCAGAACCTGATCCCCGGCACCCTGGTGCCGGATCCCACTGCGGGCATGACTACCGCGCCGCTGCCCAATGAACTGGGCTACAAGGACACCGTGGTCGCCCTCCCCGGCCAGGTCACCCGCTTCAAGGCCCATTTCGACAGAGCCGGCCAGTATGTCTGGCATTGCCACATCATCGAGCACGAAGACAACGAGATGATGCGGGCATACCGGGTCGTGGCCCCGGCCAAGCTCGGTATAGTCAATAAGAACACTTGGTTCCTTAATTGGTATCTTGATGGCGACGGCAGCAAGGCTTGGAATGCACCTGCCGACAAATTGTTCGGCTTTGGCACCGCCGGCGCCAAGGCTGTGGCAGGCGACTTCAACGGGAGCGGCACTTCACAGATCGCGATTTATGATCCCGCAACGTACAAGTGGTATGTGGATATGAACGGAAACGGCACTTGGGACGCCCCGCCGGTTGACAGGATTTCCTTCTTCGGTTACGCAGGCGTCGTACCGGTTGTCGGCAACTGGAGCGGTCTCGGTGAACTTGACAAGATTGGCGTCTATGACCCGGCCACCTTCAAGTGGTATCTGGATGCCAACGGCAATGGTGCCTGGGAGCCGACCCATGATTACCAGTATACTTGCGGTATTACGGGTGCCATCCCGGTCACCGGCGATTGGAATGGCGACGGTAAAACCAAGATCGGCTACTATGATCCCGCCACATATAAGTGGCACTTGGACTATAACGGCGACGGAATCTGCAATACAGCCGCCGACAAACTGTATACCTTCGGCTTTGCCGGGGTAAAGCCGGTTACGGGTGACTGGAGCGGCACCGGCGTCACCAAGATCGGGGTCTACAATCCCGCCACCGCGATCTGGTACATGGATACAAACGGCAATGGTATCTGGAACGGTACGCCGACCGATGCCAATGCTACTTTCGGATTTGGCGATGCTACTCCGGTTACCGGCAATTGGTAATCAGGTTTAATTGCCGGTATTACTGCAACGCCTAAAGCATGGGACCCCGCTCCGGCATCGGAGCGGGGTTTTTCAGTGGCAAAGTTGAATTTATTAGTTCATTAAGTATACTTCTAGGAAACTTCACAGAACGGACCAATACCCCTATGAAGAGACAAAACATGCCGGTCGTCATTCTGTTTGCCCTGTTGTCCGTTCTGCTCCACAGTTCTTTTGCCGTTGCCGCCGATGGAACGCAGTTTTCCGTTACCCCGATGACGATTCCCGCCCTCCAGCCAAGCGATCAACCCAAAGCGGAATCCAGCCCTGCCCGAAGCGAGCCGCTGCCGGTACCATACCAGGAGAAAAAGCCTGAAAAGGCCCCGGCTCCGGTGCCGGCCGCACCGGACGAAAAATCCGAGTTCGAGAAATATATTTCCGGCAAGGCATCCACAACAACGTCGCTGGATATCAGGCAGTTCGGCTACGACCTGTTCGACAAGCCCCCTTCAACCTTTGCCCCGCTCCAGAACGTACCGGTGGGGCCTGACTACGTCGTCGGCCCCGGTGACACCATCAAGATCGACGTCTGGGGAAGGGTCGAGGGTAACTGGAGTGTGGCCGTGGACACCGACGGCAACATCAGCCTTCCCAAGACTGGAGTGTTCGGGGTGACCGGGCTTACCTTCAAGGAGTTGAAGGAGTTGTTGCACAAGGAGTTCTCTAAGTACTACACCGGCTTCCAGATGAACGTGAGCATGGGGCCGCTCCGGGCCATCCGGGTATATGTGGTCGGCAATGCGCAACGCCCGGGCGCTTACACCATTTCCTCCCTCTCCACCATTATCAATGCCCTGTTCGAGAGCGGCGGCCCCTCCAAGACCGGTTCCATGCGCGATTTCCAGGTTAAGAGGAACGGCAAAACCGTTGTCCGGTTCGATCTATACGATTTTCTCCTGAAGGGAGACAAGACCCGGGACATCCGCCTCATGCCGGAGGATGTGATCTTTATCCCCCCGGTCGGGCCCTTAGCGGGGATTGCCGGTAACGTCAAAACACCGGCCATCTACGAGCTGAAAGGTGAAATCAGGCTGCTCGATCTCATCCGGATGGCAGGAGGGCTGACCGGCAATGCCTTCAAAGGGCGCGTACAGATGCAGCGCATTGAGGATCACCAGTTCCGGACCCTGTTCGAGGGGGACCTGGTGGATATCGAAAAAAATCCGGAAAAAAACTTTATCCTCCAGGATGGGGACCTGGCAAAGATCTTCACTGTCCTGGATTCTGCCAGCACCGTCACCCTTACCGGCGCCGTTGCGTATCCGGGGGAGTATGGCATCAAGTCCGGCGAGACACGGGTAAAGGAAGTGATCTCCCTGGCAGGGGGGCTGCTCTACTATACCTCGAACCAGGCGGAGGTGACGCGGGTAACGGTGACCCAGTCCGGTCCCCGGACCGAGATGTTCATGATTGACCTGAAAAAGGCCATGGCCGATGACCCGAACAACAATGTGCCGCTCCAGATGAACGACTATATCTTTCTGCGGAGCGTGCCCGAGTGGAATCTCTACCGCACCGTGACCATTGCCGGTGAGGTGCGTTATCCTGGCGCCTACACCATCAAAAAAGGTGAAACCCTCTCCTCGCTCATCGACCGGGCCGGCGGTTTCACTGATCGGGCCTATCTCCGTGGAGCCATCTTTACCCGCGAGCGGGTGCGGGAGCAGCAGCAGCGGCAGATCGACGAAGTGGCTGCGAGGCTCGAGCGTGATCTCCTGGGAAGCGCCACTTCGCAGGTTTCCACTGCCTCGTCTACGGATGAAGCCCGTTTGGCGCAGATGGAGGTCGAACAGAAACGGGCCTTTATCAAGCAACTGAAAACAGTGCATGCCAAAGGGAGGATCGCCCTGAAACTGTTGCCTGTAGAGCAACTCAAGGCTACCTCCTATGACATTGAGCTGGAGCAGGGGGATACCCTGACCGTCCCCTCCGATCCCAAGACTGTCCAGGTCATAGGGGCTGTTTACAATCAGTCCGCCTTTGTCCATGAAAAGTACGAAGGCTTCGATCATTACGTGAAACTTGCCGGCGGGTACTCGACGAATGCCGATGACGGCAACCTGTATATTCTCCAGGCTAACGGCTTCGCTGCCAAGGCCGATGGGGGCGGTTTCCTCGGAACCCAAACCAAGATCGGGTCCGGAGATACCATCGTGGTCCCCGAGAAACTGGAGCGGGTCGGCTGGATGCGCAACATCAAGGATATCACCCAAATCCTCTACCAGATCGCCGTGACAGCCGGCGTATTGCTAGTAGTCCGATAGGAGGAGAGCGTCTTGGGGGAGCATAGGATACCGCAAGCGGCGGAGCGCATAACCTTTCTGGATTATCTCATCGTCATCTTCAAGTGGAAGAAGCTGATTGCCGGGCTGACGGCCGCCTTTGCCGTGGTGTCGATCATCGTCAGTCTCCTTTTGCCGAAGATCTACATGGGGGAGACGCACATCCTGCCGTCCCAGCAGAACGGCTCCAACTTCGCAGCGCAGTTTCTCGGCCAGTTGGACAGTCTCGGCATAGCCGGAAACGCGGTGGGGATAAAAAGCGTGAACGACCTTTATCTGGGCCTTCTCCAGAGCAATGTGGTGCTTGACCGGGTAATAGACCGGTTCGGCCTCATGAAAGTTTATGATGAAAAGTACCGGCAAGATGCCCGTCACGACTTGCTGAATGTGCTCAGCCTGCAAAATGACAAGAAAAGCGGCATCATCTCCATTGGCGTCGAGGACCGGGAGCCCAAGAGGGCGGCCGACATGGCAAACGCCTTTGCGGAAGAGCTCAAGCATTTGACCCAGAAGATCGCGGTGACCGAGGCGGCCCAACGGCGGCTTTTCTTTGAGGAAGAATTGAATGACGCCAAGAAAAATCTGCTTAAGGCAGAGGAGGCCATGAAGGGATACCAGGAAAAGACCGGGGCCATCGAGATCAAGGAGCAGACCAAGGCGGCCATAGAAGCGTCATCGATGCTGCGTGCCCAGATCGCGGCAAAAGAGGTGCAGTTGAAGGTGTTGCGAAGCCATGCGACCCCCCAGAATCCCGATATCCAAAGGACAGTGGAAGAGCTTCAGGGGTTGCGGGAGCAACTGGCGAAACTGGAAACAGGCCATGGCAGCAAAGGTGATGCAATTCTGCCGACAGGGAATGTGCCCGCGGCAGGCACCGGCTACATGAGGAGGCTGCGGGATGTGAAGTATGCCGAATCCCTGTTCGATATCATGGCAAAACAGTACGAGATGGCAAAGATCGATGAATCGCACGACGCCTCAGTTATCCAGGTGATAGACAAGGCGACCGATCCCGAGAAAAAGGTGAAGCCCAAAAGAACCCTGATCGTACTCTTTGCCACTGCTACGGGATTTCTGTCCAGCATCGTTGTCGCATTTGTCCTGGAGTTTATCGACAGAGCGAAGAACAATCCCCGATATGAGGAAAAACTGGGGATGTTGAAGTCGCTGGCACGATTATAGTAGTCAGCTTCGCGTTACAGCAAGGCAGTTTTAGCGACGTTCGGGGAAACAACCTTGAAACTAACCCTTCAATTGGGCTTCATTTCCGCCGCCAACATAGGCCTTGCCTTTGTCTTTCAGTGGTATGTCATTACCAGGTTGGGGCCCGGGATGGAAACGGATGCGCTCTTTGCCGGCATGACGCTCCCCCAGCTGGCATTGGCGGTCATCAGCGGCTCCCTCATGCATGTCCTGGTCCCACTGCTCTCGGGTGAGGGAGAAGACCGTATCCGGCAGGATGCCTGGGGCTTTCTTGCCCTGGTTCTTGGCTTGTTCTCGCTGCTGGCGCTTGTCCTGCACCTTTCGGCCCCTCTCTGGGTGCCCCTGACGGTGCCGGGCTTCAGCCCTCAGAGTCAGGCGCTCACGATAACCCTTACCCGCATCCAGCTCATTGGCATGGTCTTCACGGCCGTAAACGGTGTGCAGTGGGCCGCCTACCACGCTCGACAGCAGTTTTTATGGGCGGAAGCCACCCCGATCCTGGCCAGTGTCCTGAGCCTGGCCCTGTTGATGTGGGCCCTTCCCCGGTATGGCGTCGTGGCCGCGGCCTGGATCAACGCGCTGCGCATGGGGCTCCAAACCCTGCTGCTCGCTCCCGGCATGGGGCGGCCGGTCCGGCCCGACCTGGGCGCCCCGGCAATCCGGCAGGCCTGGCGGCGCATCAAACCGCTGCTGGTTGGTACCACCTACTACAAGACCGACCCGCTGGTGGATCGCTTTCTCCTCTCCACTGCCGGCAGCGGCAGCCTGTCGCTCTACTATCTGGCGCAGCAGATCTACAACGCCGGCAGCCAGGTGCTGAACAAGGCCCTTGCCGCTCCACTGGTGCCGATGCTGAGCATGCTGCACAAAGCCGGGGACAGGGCCGGGTTTCGCCGGGCCTATAACCGCAAGCTGCTGCAGACCGGCGCCATCTGCGCCGCCGGCCTGCTGGTGCTCGGCATTTTCGGGCAGACGCTGCTCAGGCTGTTGATCGGTCATGGCAACGTGAGTGCCGGCAATGTGTCGGAGCTGTATTGGCTCATGCTCTGGCTGGCGGGGATGTTTGCCGGAAGCGTCATGGGGCAGATCTCGTCGTCCTCCTTTTTCGCCCTTGGCGACACAACGACACCAACCCGGCTGGGAATCTACAGCTACACCATCTATATCCCGGCCAAGATTGCCCTGTTTCACTACTTTGGCGTCTTTGGCCTCGCGTTTGCCACCAGTCTCTTTTTTGTCGTCAACCTTTCCCTGCAACACCTCCTGTTGGCAACGAACCACTTTGACTCCCTGTGCAAGGAAGCAACCCTGCAATGATAAACGAAGACTTCACCACCAGGAGCAAGATTAAGGATATCGGCAGATGGTACGTGACCCGGTTCGTGGCGGACGTGGCGCAACGCCTGCCCAGCGGCAGCAGCGTGCTGGATGCGGGCGCGGGTGAGTGTGCCTACAAGAGGTTCTTCTCCCACTGCACCTACCGGTCGATCGATCTGGCGGTCGGGGAAAGCAACTGGGATTACGGCAACCTGGATTATGTCGGTCCGCTCCATGAGATGCCCATACCGGATGGGATCTTCGACGCGGTGTTGTGCACCCAGGTGCTGGAACACCTGGAATGGCCGCGGGAGAGCGTCAAGGAGATGTACCGCGTCCTCAAACCAGGGGGGCGGCTCTTCATGACGGTGCCCATGGCTCATTCTGAGCACCAGGTCCCATACGACTTCTTCAGGTACACGTCGTACGGCCTGGAGTCCATCTGCAGGCATGCCGGGTTCCGGGAGATCAGGATTGCGCCACTGGGGGGAATGTGGGTGCGCTGGGCATATGAACTCCCCCGGGGGTTGGCCATATTCCCTCCTGCCGGCCTGCACGGTGGCCGCCCCAATTGGGCGGGTATCGCGCTCCTGCCGGCCAGGCTGGTGACGCGCGGGCTGGTGCGCCTGTTGCAGGCCCTGTTCCTGTTGCTGGACCGGTTCGACAACAGGAAGGACGACCCGTTCGGGTGGTCGTGCATGGCAGCCAAGCAATGAACCCGGTCCAAATGGAAGACATGCCGTGTCCTCTGGGCTGCGTCAGGTGTGATGACGTCGTCACCACTGGTGGCGACCGGCTGAACCGCCTGCCCGGCGAGTTTACCGTTGTCAGGTGCCGCTCCTGCGGGCTGATGCGCACCAATCCCCGTCCCACCACGGGGACTATTGGCTTCTACTACCCGGATACTTATTCGCCATACCTGGATACCCGCGTGCGGCCTTCTTTTACGGCGTCATCCTCCCGGATCAGGACCATGCTGAAGTCTTTGGCCAAACGGGTATTCGTTTTCAATACCGAGCGGTTGCCGCCGCTGCCGCCGGGACGGATGCTGGAGGCCGGGTGCGCTTCCGGTGCTTTCCTCCATAGAATGGCGCTGGGAGGATGGCAGGTGGAGGGGATCGAGTTTTCGGCCGAGGCGGCCCGGGCTGCTTCCCGGCTTGGCTACCACGTTCATGCCGGCCCCCTGGAAACCGCGCCGACACCGGACGAGCCATTCGATCTCATCGTGGGCTGGATGGTGCTGGAACACCTCCACGATCCAATAGGCGGTTTGGTCAAGCTGGAAAAATGGGCAAAGCCTGATGCCTGGCTGGTATTATCGGTGCCTAACGCCGAATCACTTGAATTTCACCTCTTCAAGGAAAAATGGTACGCACTGCAAGTGCCGACCCATCTCTATCATTTCACAACCGAGACCGTGCGGCGCGCTCTACGGGCCGCTGGTTGGGAGGTCGAGACAATTTATCATCAACGGATTTTGAGCAACCTGATCGCCAGCACTGGCTATGTGCTCCGGGACAAGGGGTACGTCGGCGCCGGTCAGAAATTGATCGATTTCCCGGAACATGCCGGCCGGTGGCACTACCTCCTCTACCCCCTGGCCTGGCTGCTCAGCCTGTCCGGACAGACCGGCCGCATGACCGTCTGGGCCAGAAAGGCGGATCGCTGATGACGCCGGCAGAGGTCGGGGCCCTGCCTCGCGTCACCATCATGATCCCAACCTACCGTCAGGCAGGTACGATCCTGCGGGCCATAGACAGCGCTCTGGCCCAGGATTACCCGCACCTGGAGGTGATTGTCGCCGACGATGCCTCGCCCGACAACACGGCTGACGTCGTGGCCGGCCGCACTGATCCCCGCCTGGCGTACCACCGCAATCAGACCAATCTTGGCCGGGCGGGCAATTACCGCCATACGCTCTATAGCCTGGCCCACGGCGACTGGGTGGTCAACCTGGATGGGGATGATTACTTCACCGATCCCGCCTTCATCAGCAGCGCCGTGCAGCTGGTTGCCCAAGACCCTGACATCGTCATCGTTGCCGCCCGCTGCCTCACTGAGACCCCCACGCGGCGCACGGCATCCGACATCCCGGCGGAACAGGTCGTCAGCGGCACGGAAGTGGTGCAGCGGCTCACCGACGAGCGCTATAGGTTCATGCATATGGCGACGCTTTACCACCGCACCAGAGCCCTGGCATGCGATTTTTACCGCCGGGATCTGGTCAGCACCGACTGGGAGTCCCTCTACCGGTTGGCGGTTCATGGCAGGGTGGCGTACCTGGACCGGATTATCGGGGTCTGGAGGCTGCACGGGGAGAACGAGAGCCTGACGACCGATGGGCACGCCCTGGTGGAGAATCTGAGTATCTGGCAGGGGATCTATGAAGAGGCGGTGGCGTGCGGCGTCCCGTCCGCGAGCGCCGGGAGGGCCAAAAGCCGGATACGGTTTGATCTGGCCTACTTTTATGCATCATCGGTCATCAGGGTGCAGGGTGTCCGGGGTACAGGCCGGTATTTGGCCGCCCTGCACCAGGCCGATCCCCGTCTGTGCCTGCGCCTGGCAACCTATTACAAGCTGGCTGTCAAGCTGGTTCTGGCCCTGCTGCCCAGGCCGTTGCAGCCATCGTTTCTGAAGAGGGCATGGTGATGTGCGGCATTGCCGGCGGCATAGGTATCGACCGGAGCGCCTTGACGGCCGCCTTGGATGCCATCAACCACCGGGGGCCCGATGCCCGGGGGACGTGGTTTTCCGGCGATGACCGGGTAGCGCTCGGCCACGTGCGGCTGTCCATCATCGACCTCGATCCCCGGTCGAACCAGCCCATGGTCTGCCCCAGGACCGGCAACGTGCTCGTCTTCAACGGGGAGATCTACAATTTCCAGGGGATCAGGCGTGAACTGGAGGGCCTGGGGTGGGAGTTCCGGACCCGCTCCGACACCGAGGTGATCCTGGCGGCCTACGGCCAATGGGGAGCCGGCTGCCTGGGGCACTTCAACGGCATGTTTGCCTTTGTCATCTACGAGCCGGCCCAGCAACGGTTTTTCCTGGCCCGCGACCGGGTGGGCAAGAAACCGCTGTATTACACCTTGCGGCACCAGGGGCTGGCGTTCGGCTCAGAATTGAAGGCCCTGCTCCGGTCCTGCCCGGACCTGTCGCGGGAGTTCAACCCTGTTGCCTTGAAGGAGTACCTGGATCTGGGCTATATCCCCGGGGCGGAGACCATCTGCAGGGAGGTCCGCAAACTGCGGCCGGCCCATTATGCCATCTGTTCCATACCGGACGGGACATTCACGGAATACGGGTATTGGCTCCCCCTTTGCGGAGAGCAACTGGAGATCGGTGAGCACGAGGCGGCCGAAGAGTTGGAATACCTCCTGCGCGATGCGGTAAGGCTGCGGCTGGTAAGCGACGTACCGGTGGGCGTGTTTCTCAGCGGCGGCCTCGACTCGAGCCTGGTTTCGGCTTTCGTGGCCCAAGAAAATCCGGAGGTCGTGGCCTATACCGCCAGGTTTCCCATCGCTCGTTACGACGAATCCCCCTATGCCGGCATGGTCGCCCGGCACCTGGGGCTTGACCACCGCATCGTACCGGTCAACGCCGATGACCTGGCAACCCTCCAATGGTTGGGGGGCCGGCTCGATGAGCCGTTCGGCGATTCCTCCATCCTCCCCACCTATCTGATCAGCAAGGCGATCAGGGAGCACGTCAAGGTTGTTCTGTCCGGAGACGGGGGCGACGAGTTGTTCGGCGGGTATGACTATTACGCCATTGTGCTCAGGGAGGGTTACTTGGGCGGATTGCCACGATGGCTCCGGGCAGCGGTTTCCCGGTGCCATCGTTTGATCCCAGTTGGCTGCAAAGGAAAAAACTACCTCAGGAGGCTCCCCTATGACGGGTTGGAGAAGTTCCTGCACCTGAGCGCATTTCCCGAACATACCCCCGAGTTGCCGCTCAAACGCCACCTGGCGTCCATGATGGCGGGGCTCACGCCCGACCGCTTCCGGCAAGGGGTGCTCGACGCCCTGCCGAGGGGAGGGAGCGGGGCCTCGCTGCTTAACCGGATGACGCTGACGGATTATTTTTCCTATCTGCCGGACGATGTCCTGGTAAAGGTGGACCGGGCATCGATGCTGGCCTCACTGGAGGTGCGGTCGCCGCTTTTGGACTACCGGATAGCCGAATTCGCCTTCCGCCTGCCAGACCACCTGCGGGTGCGGGGAAAGATCAGAAAATATCTGATGAAGCGGATCGCCCGTAACCACCTGCCCGCGGATTATCCCTATGGCCGCAAACAGGGGTTCAGCATCCCCGTGGACGAATGGTTCAAGGGGAAGTGGCAGGATGCCATTACGGGAACCATGGGGACCTCGGAGTTCATCGATATGGCCGGGGTGAAAGCCCTGCAAAGACGCCATAACGACTCAGGGCGTTACGGAAAGTTGCTGTTCAGGATCCTAGCGTTATCCTATGTGGAGAAACAGTTTGGCATTACCCTGTGAGACATCGGCCCGGCTACGGAAGCACCGGGTTCTTTTTCTGTTCGCGCACCTGCACAAGGGCGGTATGCAGAAGGCCGTCAGCAACATTTCCTGCGCCTTGCCGCCAGAGATCGAGCAATATGTTGCCTATTTCGGGACGGAAAATCCGGGCTTTCCCTACAAGGGCCGGCTGGTGGACCTGACTGTCCCGGGTGGCATGCATGGCGGCATCGCCAGGAAGGCATGGAATTTTGCCGCCCGGCTCGGACGACTGCAGAGATTCATCGATGAGGAAGGGATCGATACAGTCGTGAGTTTCGGGGAAGCGGCCAATATGCTGAATATCCTGACCCGGAGGAAACGGACCGTTCTGTCGGTCAGGGTCTCGCTGGCGGAATCCCTGGGGGGCACCGGCATCAACAGGGTGTACGGCAATGTTTACCGGCTTGTCATCAGGCACCTGTACAAACGGGCCCATAGGATCGTGGCGGTTTCCAGCGGCATTGCCGGGGACCTGGCGGCCCGGTTCGCCATTCCGGCCGGCAAAATTGCAGTCATAACGAACGGCTACGACAGGAGGCAGATCATTGCCCTGTCGGCGGAACCGCTGGAACATGAGATCGAGCCTATTTTCGCCCATCCGGTGGTCATTAACGTGGGGTCATTGACCTGCCAGAAAGGGCAGGAGCACTTGCTTCGCTCATTTGCCCTGGCACGAAGAGCTATCCCGGGGCTGCAACTGGTCATTCTGGGCGAGGGGCCCTTGCGGGGCCGCCTGGATGATCTGGTACGGGAACAGGGGCTAGCCGGACAGGTCCATTTCCTGGGGTTTCGGCTAAATCCATTCAAATATGTTGCCAGGTCGAGGATGTTTGTCTTTACCTCCCTATTCGAAGGCTTCCCGAATGCGCTGGTGGAGGCGATGGTGTGCGGTGTCCCGGTCGTTGCGACCGATTGCCCCACGGGGCCCAGGGAAATAGTCGGAGATTCGGAATTCGGAATACTGGTGCCCATGAACCCCGGGGCGAATCAGGCCGAGATGGAAGCACGCATTGCGGAAGGGATGGTCCGCCTGTCCGAAGCGGACTGCCATGCCCATTACCGGGAAATGGCACGGCGCCGGTCCGAGGCATTCGACATCCGGAGCGCGGCCGATAAATGGAGAAGTGTCATTGCGCCATAGTCCGATCAACATAGCGATTGTCATGCTCAACACGGCGTTCATGGTCTTCCCTTCCAGTTACCAATGGATGAAGGCCGGATACCTGCTCGCCTTTGCAGGCATCTTCATCCTGTTGTGGTATGGGAACAGGATAGAGTTGAGCCGGGATATCCTGTTCATCTTCCTTGTGGCAATCACTCTCGGCATGTTTCTGAACCTGTACGACCTGTATGAGAACGGCGAGGGGTTTGTTACCATCAAGATTTATGTCCTGGATGTCCTGGCCTACCTGCTGGTTGTCGCGGTCCTCTCATCATTGCCGGACCTGCGCTCCATCCTGAGCGGCACGATGTACCTGACCAGCTTGGTCATCTCCCTGAACATAGTGGCCTTCATACTCTGTTCATCTCGGGGCATTCAGTATCCTTTGGAATTTCTCGACCTTGATTACCGGATCGGTTTCGACGAACGGGGCTTTCTCGCCTATTCCACCAATAACCTGCCGGTGCTCATCTTTACAATCCCGTATATGGTGGCTGACCTGTTTCTGGCCCATAGGGGGCTGAAGAGCAGGAAAGCCGTCTTGGCCCTGAGCATCATTGCCGGGCTGCTTTCCCTGCGCACCGCCCTGATCGCCACCATGCTGGCCAGCATGGCGGTTTTTTACCTGTACGGCGAATTGGCGGTGAGAAAACGCTACGTTCGGCTGCTGGCCGTATTGGCGACGCTTATGGTGATGGCCGGGTTTTCCCCGCTTCTCTGGAAGAGCGACATGGCCCAGGGCATCTATCAGCTGAAGATTGCGGATAAGCTCAGCGGTGAGGATTACCGGTTCATGCAGGCGCGCATCTGGGCGGATTTTATAAAAACCGCTCCCCTGCTGGGCCACGGCACGTCCAGCATGCGTTTGGAGGCCGACAAGGATGGGATGGTGACCTCCAAGGGTAAAATAGACAACCCCTATGGCTACGAACTCAGCTGGCTCCGGCGCATCGCCCTGACCGGCGCGATCCCCACAGCCATCTACACGGTCATGCTCCTGTATCTGGCCGGGCGGCTGATGGCCCAGGGCACCGGGGAAAACCGCCGGGCGGCCCTGGGTTTACTCGGCGGGCTGCTGGCATTTATTGTGGCGGACAATACCAATGGCTATCTGGAAACGTTCGGTTATCTGTGGGTGATCTTTTTTCCGGCAGCTTTCGTATCGTGCTGCCGGCTAACCGGGACGGAACATGAACTGCCGGCATAGTGTCGATATCGTGATCGTAAACTGGAATTCGGGCGGCCAGTTGCGTGACTGCCTGTCGTCCATCGCACCGGCCGGACACCCGGATCTCCGGATCAGGCGGGTTGTGGTGGTGGATAACGCCTCCAGCGACAACTCATTGCAGGCAGCCGCTGGGTTAGACTTGCCGTTGTCGGTGATCAGAAACGCGCAAAACAGGGGCTTTGCCGCGGCGTGCAACCAGGGGGCCAGGGGGAGCGGCGCCGATTTCATCCTGTTTCTCAACCCCGATGCCGTGCTCATGCCGGATGCACTGATCACGCCGGTAACGTTCATGGCTGCGCCGGACAATGCCGGGGTGGGCATTGCCGGCATCCAGCTCGTCGGGGCGGACGGGACAATCAGCCGGAGCTGCGCCAGGTTTCCCACGCCGCGCATGTTTTATTGCAAGATGCTCGGCCTTACCCAGCTGTTGCCGACAATTTTTACGAGCTATCCCATGGAGGAATGGGATCATGCCGAAAGCCGCGAGGTGGATCATGTCATGGGTGCTTTTTATTTGGTCAGACGGCCGCTGTTCGAGGCCCTGGGTGGTTTTGACGAAAGGTTTTTCGTCTACCTGGAGGATTTGGACTTCTCCCTCCGGGCCAGCCAGGAGGGATGGAAAAGCTATTTCCTGGCAACGGTACGTGTCCGCCACAAAGGTGGGGGGACGTCGGAGCAGGTGAAAGCGCAAAGGCTATTCTATTCCCTGAGAAGCCGGATACTGTATGGCTACAAGCATTTCAGGCCGTGGCAGGCGACCTGCCTCATGCTCGCCACAATGCTGGTCGAGCCAGTTACACGCATGGCATTGGCTCTGGCACGCTGTTCTTGGCTGCAGCTTGTGGAAACGGCATCAGGCTATGCGCGGTTATGGGTGGCCCTGCCGAACGTCATGACTTTGGCACGAGCACGCGGCGACGTATCATGAAGGTCCTTCTCCTCAGTCGCTATGACCGCCTCGGTGCCAGCAGCCGGGTCCGGACGTTCCAGTACATACCCAGGCTTAAAGAGCACAGCATCGAAATAATCACAGCTCCTTTGTTCACGAACGATTATCTCAGACACTACTACCGGACCGGGAAAAAGGATCGCGTGCAAGTTGCCACAGCCTATCTGCGCAGGGTTGTGCAGCTGGCCGGGAGCCGCAGGTATGACCTCCTCTGGATAGAAAAAGAGCTTTTCCCCTTTCTGCCGGCCTGGGGCGAAAGCTTGTTGCATCTGCTGGGAAAGCCGTACGTCGTCGATTATGACGACGCGGTTTTTCATAATTACGACCTCCACCCGAATCCCGTTGTCCGTTCCCTGCTAGGGTGCAAGATCGACACGGTCATGGCCGGGGCGGCCCTGGTGGTGGCGGGCAACGACTATCTGGCCGACCGGGCATGCCGGGCTGGCGCCAAGAAGGTGGCATGTCTCCCTTCAGTGATCGATCTGGAACGCTACCGGGTTGCCTTACCCGATGCTGACAGGCCGTTCACCGTTGGCTGGATCGGTTCCCCATCGATCTCCCACTACCTCGATGTGGCAGGGTCGGCTTTGGTGGAAGTGTGCCGGCAGGGCACCAGCCGGATGGTCCTGGTGGGAGCGGGGCGCGTGGCCCTGCCCGGCATCACCCTGGAGCAGCGGACCTGGTCCGAAGAGACGGAAGTCGCGGACATCGGCACATTCGACGCCGGCATCATGCCCCTGCCCGACTCCGCCTGGGAGCGGGGCAAGTGCGGCTTCAAGCTGATCCAGTACATGGCGTGCGGCATCCCGGTGGTCGCCTCTCCGGTTGGTGTGAACAGGGAAATCGTCGAGCATGGGGTGAACGGATTTCTGGCCAGTACGCAGAAGGAATGGGTGCGGGCTTTGACGGTCCTGCGTGACAATCCGGCGTTGCGCCGGGAGATGGGCCAGGCCGGGCGCGCCAAGGTGGAGCGGGAGTACTGCCTGCAGGTGACGGCCCCCCGGATGCTCCGACTTCTCCAGGAGGCAGTGGGATGCTGACAATGGGCGGAATTACCGGTTTCACAGATTATGCGGGGCGCCCCGCCGGCCGAAAAGTCACGGACCTGCCATGAAAATCTTGATGATCTGCAATACGGACGCGGCACTGTACGTCTTTCGGAATCCTCTTATCCGGAAGCTCATTGCACTCCGCCATACCGTCAGTTCCATTACCGATCATGGCGGGTATCTGGAGAAACTGTCCGGAATGGGGGTAAAAACAGCGGTTGTGACCTTCGAGCGGAGTTCGGCCTCGCTGCTCGGCAATATTAGGCTGTTGCTCCAGTTGCGGCGGTCGATCGCCTTGGAGCAACCCGACATCGTACACAATTTTACCCACAAGCCCGCAATCTTTGGGACGCTCGCGGCGCGGTTCACAGGTGTGCGCAAAATATTCATTACGATTTCGGGCCTTGGAACGCTCTTTTGCCATGAGGACCTGCGGACCAGGATCCTGCGCTCCCTGTTGCTGCTTCAATATAAAATCGCTCTGCGGCTTGTGACCAAGGTCTTTTTCCAGAATCCGGATGATATGGCTTATTTCCTGGGGAAAAAACTGGTTGCGCCGGATAAGGCGATATTGACATACGGCTCGGGGATCGATCTCAAGGAATTCAGCAACCCGTTGCCGGAGGATAGATCGGCTTGTCGCGGGATGCTCGGACGTGAGTTGGGACTTCAACTCGCTGAGAGGATCGTGGTGATCTTTCCCGCCCGCGCCATCAAGGAAAAAGGTTTTGCCGAGTTCTATGAGGCTGCCCGGGTGGTTACCTCGAAATATGATCGCTATGTATTCATTCATCTTGGCCTGGTAGACGAAAATGCGAGATCCGGCATCTCCCGTGAACGGATCGACTCTTATTCCAAGGCGTGCGGAGTGCATTATCTCGGCTTCAAAGACAACATCATGGATTATCTGATTGCAGCGGATGTCGTGGCACTCCCCTCTACGTACCGGGAAGGCGTGCCCAGATCGCTCATCGAAGCCCTGGCCCTGGACAGATACATCATTACTACCGATGCCCCCGGCTGCCGGGAAACGGTCATCGACGGCTGGAACGGCGCCCTGTGCCGGCCAGGGGAAGCGGCTGATCTGGCAGCAATAATCTCTAAAACCGACCACACTATCTTGCTGCAAACCAAAGGCAGATCGCGGACCTTGTGCGAAGAGAAGTTCGACGTGGAACAATTGATCGCGACGACGTTCGAAAACTATTTCGGATCGCTGGCCTCCCATGGATAAAGAACGCTGCGAATGCTGTTCATCGATGCACATCACTGCCCATGGCCGGCATTCAGGCTTCAGCCATTTGATCTGCAACGATTGCCGGTTTGAATTCTTCGTGCGCGAAGGAGCAGCTGCGGACAGCCTGCTGTATGAAAACGACGGCGATTATTCCGACGACCTGTCCATCAGCGGGGACTACCGGGATCTGCTGCAGTGGCAGCACTTCACGGCCCTGAAGTATGTAAGGGCATGTAAGAAAGAGGGGCCGTCAATCCTGGATGTCGGATGCTTCAACGGATTTTTTGTCAAGAAGCTCTGCGACATGGGTCTTGATGCCTATGGCATCGACTTCAACAAAAAGGCCATAGAATACGGCGCGGAGCAGTATGATCTGGGAAAGAGGGTTGCAGTAAGGGATATCAGTGAACTGGCCCAGGAAGATCGAAGATACGATATCATCACCCTGTTCGACGTGATCGAGCATGTGGAGCGTCCGCAGGCGCTGCTGCTCGGTTTGAAGGGACTGCTGCGGGAGGGGGGCATCCTGATTCTGTCAACGCCCAACAACAACATGGCCCGTAGGCCGGCCCTGGATTACCCTCCCCATCACCTCTCCAGGTACTACCCCGAAACTCTGCGAATTTTTCTCGCCACTGTCGGCTTCAAAACAGTAAGACAGTTCGAGCAGATGAGCTGTTACAACCTGATTCGCCACACCATAGGTTCGCTTTACCGCAACAAAGCTGACCACAGCCTGCGGGGTGGGCGCTTGCGGCCCGGGCCCCTGGTGAATATTGTGCGGACAGCATTGAACCGGCTGATGAAGCCCGGCCACTTCCTGTTGTACCCGCTGGACAGGCTACTCTATGCCTGCGGGCTTCGTTATATTGCCCAGATTATTATTTGCGAAAAAATGAACTGAGTAGCAAAATCCTGCCAAACAACTCTCCAGCCACTTCCGGTATCCTGTTTACCCAGCCTGCCTGTAACTTTTATCAGCCTGAAAACGCAAACATATTTTACAGCTGTAAAAAATAATGACAGCTGTTTGGCCTTGCTGGTCCCTTGACGGTTCCATGTCGAAAGTGGTGATGTCGCCTCTGTCTTGCATCGGCAGCAGATTCTATTGCAGATTTCCCTATCCCGAGTGGTTGGCGCCTGACTTGCAATTCCTCTTCTCAATCTCCCAGGGAAAGGAAGTTGCCACCGTGAATTTAGCCAGCCCTGACTCACGCAGTTTTTTTCCAACACCGCCGGTAACCAGTACCGCGATATGAGACTCGCCATTCTCGGCACACGCGGCATTCCCGCACAGTATGGCGGATTTGAAACCTTTGCGGAAGAGCTGTCCACCAGGCTTGTGCAACGGGGCATGGAGGTCACCGTCTATTGCGAAGCGGCAGATGGCGAGCGGCCCGCCCTGTACCGTGGCGTCCGTCTTGTGCATATCGAGGCGCCACGGCTCGGGCCGCTGACCACGATCCTGTTCGACCTGCGCTGCCTGTGGCATGCCAGAAAAAATTTCGATGTCGTCTACATGCTCGGCTATGGGACCAGTGCCTTTTGTTTCCTCCCCAGATTGTGGGGCAGCAGGGTCTGGATCAACATGGACGGCATCGAGTGGGCGCGGTCCAAATGGAACCGTCTGGCCAAGCTGTGGTTCAAGGTGATGGAGGCCTGTGCCATGTGGACGCCGGACCGGGTCATCGCCGACGCCCAGGGCATTCTCAGGCATCTGGAATCCCGGCATCGCCATCTGCCTCCTGCCAGCGTCATTCCCTATGGCGCGCCGGTCCCGGAGGCGGCGCCCGATGCCGGACTGCTCGATGAATGGCAATTGACACCCGGCAAATACTACCTGGTTGTGTGCAGGCTGGAGCCCGAGAACTCGGTTCAAGAAATCGTGAAGGGTTACCTGCGGTCGGGAAGCGAGCACCCTCTGGTTGTGGTCAGCAACATCGTTCCGGGCAGAAGCTATGTGAAAGAACTGCTGGGGCTGAACGACGACCGTATCCGTTTTATCGGTCCGGTCTATGATAAAGGAAAGCTGCAGAGTTTGCGCTATCATACCCTGGCCTATTTCCATGGCCATACGGTCGGCGGCACCAATCCGTCACTCCTGGAGGCGCTGGGGTGCGGCAATCTTGTCATTGCCCACGACAATGTTTTCAACCGGGAAGTGGCAGGGGATGCTGCCAGGTATTTCCATCATGAGGCGGATATCGCGGAGGGGATTATTGCTGTTGAATCGCAGCCATCGGAACTGGTGGAGCAAACAAAGGCCATGGCCCAGGAACGGGTTCAAAAAGCCTATGATTGGGATGCCATTACCGATGCCTACTTTGTCCTTGTGAATTCAGAGACCTGCTTCAGTGAGGCGAGAGAAGGCCTGGAAATCGCCGGGACAATAAAAAACCCCCTGCGGACGATTTCCCGCAAGGGGCTCTTGTAATTAACCTGCTAAAGGCGTTTTACTGAACCTGGACAACCTCTTTGACTTCAGGAATGCGCTCCTTCATGGCCCGTTCGATTCCCATTTTAAGGGTCATGGTGGACATGGGGCAGCTCCCGCAGGCGCCTTTCAGCCGAACCTTGACAATCCCGTCCTCGGTTACCTCAATCAGTTCCACATCGCCGCCATCGGCCTGCAGGCCGGGGCGCACCATCTCAAGCACCTTTTCGACTTCTTCTTTCATTGCTTACGTTCTCCTTTGGTGGTGTTGTTCATCTGCACTGTGCAGTTTAAGATAACCATCTATTGCCGCAGGGGCAACCCCGGAACAGTCAAATGTTCCGGCCGCATGGCCCGTTCCAGCTCGTTTTCTGGCATCAAACCCCGGGCTAGCACGATTTCCCTGATTGAGCGACCGCTGGCAACTGCCTCCTTGGCCACCTCGGCTGCGGCGTTATAGCCGATATAGGGAGCCAGGACCGTGACCAAGCCCAGGGAATTATCCAAATAACTCCCGCAACGGTCTGCATTGGCTTCTATCCCATTTATACATGAATCA
>MTLD01001350.1_pt2 | contig 26632 bp, 34 predicted proteins | sample 1982471 | NCBI WGS metagenome assembly MTLD01 (sample SAMN05712604, study PRJNA340218) | biofilm metagenome | isolation source: sample SPM anode biofilm adapted to -50 mV | place: USA | collected 2012-02-03 | reverse complement strand
GCTGTCAAAAGTATTAAATATGATATAAATCCAAATAAGTCTGTAGTATCAGTATGTTATCTTGTTGGCATGGCGTGTGCTAAATAAGTGATAGTAGTTAAAATAACTCTTCTGGAGGAAACAACGATGAAAAAGACAATGGTAATCCTGATGGCAACTTCACTTTTCGCAGCCGCAGTTCCGGCTATGGCGATGGATCACAACAGTATGAACAGCACGAAGCAGCACGACGCACAATGTGTGAAAGATTGCGATCTGCTACTCAAGGATTGCAACCGGGAGGTGGACTCCATCCAGCAGCGGATTCAGAAGCTGCAAGCCGCCGTAAACAAAAATTCCAATGCATATACCGTCGATCAGCTGAAAAAGCTCAAGGAAAAACTTGCTGATGCCAAGAAAACACTGAGAGATATCGAGAAGGGTGGCGCATAAAAAACGCTGGCGGGCAGTTGCGGAAGTGACTGCCCACAGTTTTTTGGAGTAATTTTTCGACCAGGGCTGTGATTACGTAAATAGGTGATATTCTTGTAACTAACGGAGACAGATTTTTCCCGCAAGAAAGGGTGGCTAACATGAAACATGCGCAGCATCATAACAATTCCAGTACCGTTGAACATGATCCGGTCTGTGGAATGGCTGTCGATGTGACGAATGCTACAGGTAGTCATGAGCATGATGGCCGCAACTACTTCTTTTGCAGCAAACACTGCCAGGATCGTTTTGTCAGCTCCCCCGAGGAATTTATACGGGGCGCCAAAGCGTCGGCTTCATCTGTTGCCGAAGATAAGCCAGGCGTGTCGGGCGGAATTCACACCTGTCCGATGCACCCGGAGGTGCGTCAGGAAGGGCCGGGTTCCTGCCCAAAATGCGGGATGGCTCTGGAGCCTCTGACCCCGGTCATTTCAAAAGAAAAAATCGAATATATCTGTCCGATGCATCCGGAAGTCGTACGCCGGGAGCCGGGTTCGTGTCCCAAGTGCGGCATGGCTCTGGAACCGCGCACTGTTTCTGCTGACGATGAGGAAAACCCGGAACTGCAGGACATGCAGCAACGATTCTGGATCTGTGTGGCCCTGACGGTTCCGCTCTTTGTGATCGCAATGGGTGATGTGCTGGCAGCATTTTCACTCTCTTTGCCAATTTCTCAGCAGAGCATGGGGTGGCTCGAGCTTGCTCTTGCCACGCCGGTTGTTCTCTGGGGAGGCTGGCCGTTTTTTGTCAAAGGTTGGCAGTCGCTACGCAGCTGGAATCTCAATATGTTCACCCTGATTAGCCTGGGTGTGGGCGTAGCATACATCTACAGCCTGATAGCAACTTTTCTACCATCCCTTTTCCCGCAATCTTTTCGAGGTGTGGATGGTTCCGTCGCAGTTTATTTTGAAGCAGCCGCTGTAATCATAGCGCTTGTGCTGCTTGGTCAGGTGTTGGAGATACGTGCCCGCACCCAGACCGGAGCGGCCATCAAGGCCCTGCTTGGACTGGCTCCCAAAACCGCCAGGATCATGCGGGATGATGGGAGTGAGGAGGATGTGCCTCTTGATCAGGTGCAGCCGGGAGACCGTCTGAGGGTTCGTCCGGGTGAGAAGGTGCCGGTGGACGGAATAGTCCTGGAAGGGACAAGCAGTATCGACGAATCAATGCTTACCGGCGAACCGCTTCCGGTTGAAAAGGAGCAGGGCAGCAAGGTCACCGGCGCCACGATCAACGGCACCGGTTCACTGGTCATGCGTGCCGAAAAGGTCGGCTCCGACACTCTGCTGGCCCAGATCGTACAGATGGTGGCGGATGCCCAGCGCAGTCGCGCGCCGGTTCAGAAACTTGTTGATCAGGTGGCCGGCTGGTTTGTTCCGGTGGTCGTCTTGTCGGCTGCTATAACCTTCATTGTCTGGGCCTATTTCGGGCCGGAACCGCGCCTGGCACACGCCCTGATCAACGCCGTTGCGGTTCTTATCATCGCCTGCCCCTGTGCGCTTGGCCTGGCCACCCCCATGTCGATCATGGTCGCCACCGGCAAAGGGGCAACCATGGGATTTCTCTTCAAGAATGCCGAGGCTATTGAACTGCTGCGCAAGGTTGATACTCTGGTAATCGACAAGACCGGTACGCTGACCGAAGGGAAACCGAGGCTGGTGTCGGTTAAACCGGCGGAGAGTGTCTCCGAAGAACGTTTGCTTGTACTTGCTGCCAGTCTGGAACGGGGGAGTGAGCATCCTTTGGCGGAGGCAATCGTCGGCGGTGCCGAAAAGCGTGGAGTAACTCCGCTCCCGGTTGAGAATTTTCAATCCACGACCGGCATGGGGGTGAGAGGCCGGGTGGACGGGAATGAGGTGGCTCTGGGGAATCAGAGGCTGCTTGACAGTATGGCTATTGGAGTTGAACTGTTCGCTGCCAAGGCGGAGGATATGCGCTCCGATGGGCAGACGGTCATGTTCGTGGCGATCGACGGCAAGCTGGCCGGCCTGTTGGGTGTGACCGATCCGGTCAAGGCTACCAGCGCCGATGCCATCAGCCAGTTGCACGCGGAGGGGATCCGCATTATCATGATGACCGGCGACAATCGGACTACAGCTCTGGCGGTGGCCGGCAAGCTGGGCATTGATGATGTGATCGCTGAAGTGCTTCCTGAAGACAAGGCTGCCAACGTACAAAAGTTTCAGGAAGAAGGGTGTTTTGTTGCCATGGCTGGTGACGGGATCAATGATGCACCGGCTCTGGCACGCGCCCACGTGGGAATCGCCATGGGAACCGGCACAGACGTAGCCATGAAGAGCGCCGGAGTGACTCTGGTCAAAGGTGACCTGCGCGGCATTGTCCGTGCCTTGCGCCTGAGTCGGGCGACCATGGGCAATATCAAGCAGAATCTTTTCTTTGCCTTCATTTACAACGGACTCGGCATCCCTCTGGCCGCCGGAGTGTTGTACCCGTTTTTCGGTATCCTGCTCAGCCCAATGATTGCGGCGGCTGCCATGAGTTTCAGTTCCGTGTCGGTGATCGGTAATGCGCTCCGTTTGAGAAGTTTCAAAGTATGATTTGGCGTAACCCGATTTGCCACATTCTCGTCACTCTTTTTCCATGAACGAAAGTGGGGAATAATCTTGGCAATGTGTAGGATATTCTACGGTTGATTTGCCGATTCCAGCCATGAACAGGCGTAAGCTGGCGCAACTTAGCCATTTCAAGATTGGCACATTATGTGTATTGTAGGCTGCAATCTACCCAATCCGACCAGAGGTATACCAATGAAAACCACCATCGGCCTGTTGGCCCTGATTCTGATATCCGTATTGACGTCTGTTCCTTGCCAGGCTGGGGACGGTGCATCGCCTGAGAACCTGCCGTCACTCGTAGAAAAAGCCCTTGCAAATAATCCTGAATTAAAGTCTTCCCAGTCCCGCTGGCAGATGTTCAGAAACCGTATTGTTCAAGCCGGTTCGCTGGAAGATCCGATGCTGATGCTGAAGATCCAGAACGGGGTGGTGGAAGATCCGTTTAATTTCCGGAAAGAGGCCATGACTGCCAAGGTGATCGGCATTTCGCAGCAGCTTCCGTTCTGGGGCAAGCGGGGGCTGAAGTCAGAGATAGCCGCGAAGGACGCCGAATCATATAAATGGCAGGTGGAGGAGCGCAAACTCGAACTGGCCAAAATGGTTAAGGAGACCTATTACCAGATTTATTTCACCGACAAGTCGCTGGAGATCATTGATAAAAATATCAGAATCATCGACGACTTCATCACCCTTGCCGAAACCAAGTACTCGGTCGGGCAGGGGGCGCAGCAGGACCTGTTCCGGTCGCAGGTGGAACGCTCCAAGATGCTGGATATGAAGATCTCCCTGGAGCAGATGCGAAAGAGTCTGGAGGCTGCTCTAAACGCCCTGCTGTACCGTCCGACGGAGACTAAAGTCGGCAAAATCGCTGATTTCGAACTTGCGCCACTGCAGCTATCAGCCGAGAAACTAAGGTCTATGGCACTTGACAAGCGCCCCATGCTCAAAAGTCTTCAGGCTCAGATCGACAAGGGAACTGCCGGACACAAGCTGGCTCGCAAGGATTATTATCCCGATTTCAATGTATCCCTCGAATATATGCAGCGCGACCCGGCCATGGGCGGGGAAGGGTTGGATATGTACAGCCTGGGAGTGACTTTCAACCTGCCACTGCAGCGTGAACGACGCCATGCCATGGTGGCCGAATCGGACTCCGAAGTGCGCATGGCTACCGAGGAGCTGAACGGCTTCCGCAACAACATTGATTCAGGGATTTCTGATCTGCTTGCCAAGCTGGAAAAAAATGAAAAGCTGGCCACACTCTATAAAACCGGAATAGTTCCCCAGGCGGAGCAATCCCTGGAGTCGGCGGTCATCAGCTATCGGGTCAACAAGGTGGATTTTCTGACATTGCTCGACAGCAGGGTGACCCTGTTCAATTATGAACGCGACCTGTACGAGTCACAGGCCGAGTATATGATGAAGCTGGCGCAACTCGAAGCCTTGGTCGGAGCCGATCTCGGATCAGCATCGGCCGTAAGGGTGCTGTCAGCACCGGCATCCCTGCCGGACAAAACAGAACCATCAACTTCGCCAGTAGCTGCGTCGGAACATTCTCAACATCATTAAAATTCAGATATCGAGGTAAGGTCATGGCCCTGAACAAGAAAATCGCAATCCCACTGGTGGTAATCATCCTCGCTTCGGCAGCGGGAGGCGGCTGGTACGCCTGGAAGCATAAAGGGCACGATCACGCTGCCGATGAAAAAACATCCCAGGGCAAGCAGCTTTATACCTGCTCCATGCACCCATTTATCATCAAGGACAAACCGGGAACCTGCCCGATCTGCGGCATGGAGCTGATCAAGAAGATTGAAAGTGCGCCGGGCGACGGCGCCGCCATGACTCCGGAGCAGAAACAGCAGGCCGATATGCTTGGGCATGTCTCGCTTTCCACCACCCAGCGGGTTATGGCCAACGTTGCCACGGTGGAGGCAAAGAAATCCGCCATGAACAAGGAAATCAACGCCGTCGGCATCGTGCAGTATGACCAGTCACGCCAGGCCAAGGTAACCGCCTGGATCGCCGGGCGGATCGACCGGCTAAATGTCAATACGGTCGGGGCGTTCGTCTCCAAGGACAAGCCGGTGGCCGAGGTCTACTCTCCTGATCTTCTGGCCACCCAGCAGGAATACCTGTTGGCTATCAAAAGCCGTGAACAGCTGAAAGACTCGCCGATACGCTCCATCTCCCAGAATGGGGATGGGCTGGTTTCTTCCGCCAAGCAGCGCCTGATGCTGTTCGGAGTCAAGGAGGGGCAGATTGCCGAGCTGGAAAAAGCCGGCAAGCCGAATATCCGTCTGCCGATCTTCACCCCCCTGTCCGGAGTAGTAATTGAAAAAATGGTGCAGCAGGGGCAGTACGTCAATACGGGCGATGTATTGTTCAATATCGCCGACCTTTCCACTGTCTGGGTTGAGGTTGAGGTTTACGAAAATGAGTTCCCCAATGTCCACATAGGACAAATGGTTGAGATCCGTTCCCAGTCCTTTCCTGGCAAGCCATTCAGCGGCAAAATCTCCTATATATATCCTTTCCTCGATCCCAAGACCCGCACCGTCAAGGCCCGGGTGGCAATGCATAACCCCGGCATGAAGCTGAAACCGGACATGTTCGTCAACGCCATTATCAAGATTCCGCTAGGTTCAGCCATCGTGCTGCCTGTTACCGCAGTCATGGACACCGGCAAACGTCAGGTGGCCTGGGTGGAAAGTTCGCCCGGCATGTTCGAACCGCGTGATGTTCAGGTCGGACAGCGGACCGATGACAAGATCCAGATCCTTTCGGGCATCAACCCGGGCGACAATGTTGCAGTCTCCGGCAGCTATCTGATCGATTCCGAATCGCAGCTGAAGGGGAGCGGCGGTGGGCATGAAAACATGCCGGGCATGAAGATGGACGACAAGAAGCCGGCGGCAGGGGGACAGGCCCCGCCCGCAAGCCAGCAGCCGCCGGCAAAGAAGGGAACCTTGAAGATGGATGATATGAAGATGTAACACCGATTCCCTTAACTATCTCCAACAAGGATCTCTCTTATGATTGAAAAGATTATCGAATATTCCGCCCGCAACCGCGTCATTGTGCTGATGATGTTTGGGTTAATCATTGGCTGGGGCATCTGGGCGGTTTACAAAACCCCTGTGGATGCCATCCCGGACCTGTCCGACAATCAGGTGATCGTCTTCACCGATTATCCGGGACGTTCGCCCCAAGTCGTTGAAGACCAGGTTACCTATCCGCTGGCGGTCAACCTGCAGGGGTTGCCCATGGTTCGCGCCGTGCGGGCCTCCTCCGCCTTCGGTTTCTCGATGATCTATGTCATCTTCGAGGACAAGGCCGATATCTACTGGGCCAGAACCCGCGTACTGGAACGTTTAAACTATGCCGCCTCGCTGCTGCCCCCCGGTGTGGTTCCGACCCTGGGACCGGATGGAACCGGCGTCGGCCATGTCTTCTGGTACACCATCGAAGGCAAGGGGTATGATCTGGAACAACTCAGAACGCTCCAGGACTGGTTCGTGCGCTACCAGCTAAATACCGTCCAGGGGGTGGCCGAGGTGGCCTCCATTGGTGGACTGGTGCGGGAGTACCAGATCGATCTGGATCCCAACAAGCTGTTTGCCTACAACATCAAGATCGGCAAGGTCATGGAGGCGGTCAAGGTCTCCAACAAGGATGTGGGGGGCAGGCTGATCGAACAGGCCGATGCCGAGTACCTGATCCGCGGACAGGGGTATGTCAAGTCCAAGGAGGATCTTGAGAACATAGTGGTCGGAGCCGATATGCGCGGCACTCCGATCTATCTGAAAAACCTTGGCACAGTGCAGATGGGTGGCGCCATCCGGCGTGGCCTGTTGGAGATGAACGGCAAAGGGGAGGCGGTCGGTGGCATAGTGGTCATGCGCTACGGTGAAAACGCCGAAGAAGTTATTGACCGGGTCAAGCTGAAAATCAAGGATCTTGAAAAGGGGCTGCCTCCCGGCGTTAAGATTATGGTCTCCTACGACCGCTCCGACTTGATTGCCCGGGCCATAGACACACTCAAACACTCGTTGTTGGAGGAATCAGTGGTGGTATCACTGGTGATTCTGGCTTTCCTACTGCATTTCCAGAGTGCACTGGTGATCGTTCTGACCCTGCCGATCTCGGTACTGATCGCTTTCATTACCATGAAGCTGATGGGGGTTACCTCCAACATCATGTCTCTGGGGGGAATTGCCATTGCTATCGGCGTGCTGGTGGATGCCGGCGTGATCATGGTGGAGAATTGCTATCGCCATCTGTCCGAGATGCCGCCCGAAGAGCGGGCGGCAAAACGGCTGGAGGTTGTCATTGCTTCAGCCAAGCAGGTCGGCCGGGCGATCTTCTTCTCCCTGGCGATCATCGTACTCTCCTTTGTGCCGGTCTTTATGCTGGAGGGGCAGGAGGGTAAGCTCTTCCACCCGCTGGCTTTTACCAAGACCTTCTCGATGATGGGTTCCGCCATAATTGCAATTACGCTGGTGCCGGTCTTGATGTACTACTTCATGCGCGGCAAGATGCCGCCGGAGAGTTCCAATCCTGTTTCGACTTTCTTCATAAAAATATATTCTCCGGTTATTCGCTGGGTGCTGGTCTGGAAAAAAACCACCATTGCTCTCAATCTTCTGGCTTTGCTGATTGCCGTGCCGTTGTTTATGAATTTGGGTAGCGAGTTTATGCCGCCACTGGATGAGGGGTCACTGCTCTACATGCCGGTTACGCTTCCCAATGTCTCCATTACTGAGGCAAAGCGACTGATACAGGTGCAGGATACCATCATCATGAGCGTACCCGAGGTGGAGCATGTCCTTGGCAAGGTTGGTAGGGCAGAAACTTCCACCGATCCGGCGCCGGTTTCCATGTTCGAAAGTATTATTATCCTCAAGCCCAAGGACAAATGGCGGCCGGGAATTAAAAAAGCCGACATCGTGTCCGAGCTGGACAGCAAACTGCAGCAGATCGGTGTCAGAAACGGCTGGACCCAGCCGATCATCAACCGTATCAATATGCTTTCCACCGGGGTGCGGACCGACCTGGGGGTCAAAATATTCGGAAATGATCTGAACGTGCTGAAGGATTTGGCGATTCAGGCCGAGGCGATTCTCAAGCCGATCAACGGTGCTGCCGATGTGGTGGCGGAACGGGTCACCGGCGGCAACTACATTGATATAGATATTGACCGCGAGGCGGCCGCCCGCTACGGCGTCAACGTCGGTGACATTCAGGATGTCATTGAGACCTCACTGGGAGGCGAGATGCTCTCGACTACAGTCGAGGGACGCAACCGTTTCCCGATCCGCATTCGCTATCTGCGCGACTACCGCGACAACATCCCGGCCATCCGCCGTATCCTGGTGGCCGGCATGGATGGCGCTCAGGTGCCACTTTCACTTGTAACCAAGCTGAAAATCTCCACCGGCGCTCCAGAGATCAACAGTGAGGGGGGACTGCTGCGTTCGCTGGTGTTCCTGAACGTTCGTGGCCGTGATATGGGCGGCTTTGTGACTGAGGCCAAGCAGGTACTGGAAAAACAACTGAAGCTCCCCCCTGGTTATTACGTAACCTGGTCCGGTCAATGGGAAAACCAGATTCGCGCCAAGGCCCGTCTGCAGGTGTTGATACCGATCGGTCTGGTAATCATCTTTATCCTGCTTTACTTCACCTTTCACTCTGCCCTGGAAGCAAGTATGGTCATGCTCTCGGTGCCATTCGCATTGGTAGGTGGGGTCTATCTGGTGTCAGCCTTGGGATACAATCTCTCTGTGGCGGTCTGGGTTGGATTCATCGCCCTGTATGGCATCGCTGTAGAGACCGGAGTGGTAATGGTTATCTATCTGCATGAAGCACTGGATAAGAAGTTGATCAACGGCCCCTGCACGGAGCAGGATATCTATGACGCCACATTCGAAGGGGCGGTGCTCCGATTGCGACCAAAACTGATGACCGTAGCGGTGGCGCTGCTGGGTCTGGTTCCAATCATGTGGTCCAGCGGCACTGGCGCAGATGTGATGAAGCCGATCGCCGCACCGATGATCGGGGGGATGATTTCTTCGGCGGTGCACGTGTTGATTATGACACCGGTCATTTTTGTATTGATGAAGAAGCGGGATCTGAAAAAAGGGAAACTGCACTATTCGGGGATGAAACACTAAGGTTGCCATGAACAAAATATAGTAGTTTATTGTAATTGGTCGAGTGATTAAACTTGCTGATAATGCAAGGATATATGGGTAGTTAATGGTGCTGGGTGCAATGGTTGAAAAAATAATTTAGCACCCACAACTTTTTTATTGACATGCCGGCGAAGTTAAGAGTATAAGTTCGGTTCCCAATGTGGAGCAGTAAACATCGCGCGAACATATGAATGGAGATGCCGGTCTGATTCCGGTCCTACACCTATTCCATTCCCCTTCGCTTTTAGTAAGATGCCATGCGCGATGCAGATGAAAAGAATACGTCCTAACACAAACAAACAACATATGTAGGTGCGCTTAGGGTTTGATGGCTATAAAATCAAACTATTTTTGCGGTCTTGATAAAAAACATTGACAATGAAATGAATAATTTGCTAGTTTCGGGGTCCGCCTCATGCCGAGGCGATTTTGATATTTATTACTGTCGGGAGAATTTGACGACTATGCCAACAATTAACCAGCTGATTCGTTCGGGTAGAGAGAGTAAAAACGATAAATCAACAGCGCCTGCCCTGAAGTGTTGTCCTCAGAAGCGTGGTGTCTGTACCAGGGTGTATACTACTACTCCGAAGAAGCCGAACTCGGCCCTTCGTAAGGTAGCCAGGGTCAGGCTTACAAACGGAATTGAAGTCACATCTTATATTCCTGGTGTAGGTCACAACCTTCAGGAGCACTCTGTTGTCCTGATTCGTGGTGGCAGGGTAAAAGACCTTCCAGGTGTGCGTTACCATATCGTTCGTGGCACGCTTGACTCGGTAGGTGTAAAGGGTCGTTTGCAAAGCCGTTCCAAGTATGGCGCTAAGCGCCCGAAATAATATTCACCTGATTTGTTGAGGGGAAAGATATGCCAAGAAGAAGAGAAGTGCCCAAAAGAATTATACTGCCGGATCCTAAGTTCAACGACAAGGTTGTTGCTAAGCTGATCAACACTCTGATGCTTGATGGCAAAAAAAGTGTTGCCGAGTCGATTATGTATGGTGCGCTTGATCTTGTTGCACAGCGTTCAAATGACGAGGCTGTGAAGGTTCTCAAGAAGAGTCTTGATAATATTAAGCCGATGCTTGAAGTTAAATCTCGACGTGTTGGTGGCTCTACTTATCAGGTTCCGATTGAGGTTCGTCCGGAGCGTCGTATGTCACTGGCTATGCGTTGGTTGATCAAGTATTCAACAGCTCGCAGCGAAAAAACAATGACAGACAAGTTGGCTGGCGAAATAATGGATGCATTTAATAGTCGTGGTTCTGCTGTTAAGAAGCGCGAAGATGTCCATAAAATGGCAGAAGCAAACCGCGCTTTCGCTCATTATCGCTGGTAGTAGTTCAAACGTTTTCGGAGGAATTTGTGCCCCGCTTATCACCACTTGATAAATATAGAAATATCGGCATCATGGCTCATATTGATGCAGGCAAGACCACCACTACTGAGAGAATTCTGTACTACACGGGCGTTTCTCACAAGATTGGTGAAGTTCATGAAGGTACTGCCACCATGGACTGGATGGAGCAGGAGCAGGAGCGTGGTATTACTATTACCTCTGCTGCGACTACATGTAGTTGGAGAGATTATAATATTAATATTATTGATACTCCCGGCCATGTTGACTTCACTATCGAAGTTGAGCGTTCACTCAGGGTTCTGGATGGAGCGGTAGCAGTGTTTTGTTCGGTTGGTGGTGTTGAACCCCAGTCAGAAACTGTCTGGCGTCAGGCAGATAAATACGGTGTCCCGCGTCTTGCATTTATCAATAAGATGGACCGGGTAGGTGCAGATTTTTTCCGTGGCGTACAGATGATTAAAGATCGTCTCAAGGCTAATCCGCTTCCCATACAGATACCTGTCGGTAAGGAAGAGAATTTCAAGGGTGTAGTTGACCTTGTTCGGATGAAGGCAATCATTTGGAATGATGAGTCTCTCGGTGCTAGTTATGACGAAATAGAAATTCCGGCAGAACTTCTCGATGAAGCAAAAGAGTATCGCGAAAAGATGATCGAAGAGATTTCAAGTCATGACGATGCTCTCATGGAAAAGTACCTTTCAGGCGAAGTTCTTTCTGAGACTGAAATTATGTCAGCAATTCGGACGGGTACAATCGCAATCAAGTTCTGTCCTGTTATATGTGGTTCATCTTTTAAAAACAAGGGCGTTCAGAATTTGCTTGATGCTGTTGTTGATTACATGCCGTCCCCTCTTGATATTCCTGCAATAAAGGGTGTCGATGTTGATTCTGGTGAGGAAGTAGAGCGTACTGCGTCTGATGCTGAGCCATTTTCTGCGCTCGGTTTTAAAATTATGACCGACCCATTTGTTGGTCAGCTTACCTTTTTCCGTGTATATTCCGGTGTTGTTGCAGCTGGTTCATATGTATACAACTCTACAAAGGGTAAGAAAGAGCGTATTGGCCGTATTCTTAAAATGCATGCCAACAAGCGTGAAGAGATTAAAGAAGTGTATGCCGGTGATATTGCTGCCGCAGTTGGCTTGAAATATACAACTACTGGTGACACTCTGTGCGATGAAGATAAACAAGTTATTCTCGAGTCCATTGAGTTTCCAGAACCCGTTATTTCTATTGCGATTGAACCTAAGACAAAAGCAGAGCAGGAAAAACTTGGGTTCGGTCTTCAAAAGCTTGCAAGTGAAGACCCTTCATTCCGTGTTAAGACAGATGAAGAAACCGGCCAGACAATCATTTCCGGTATGGGTGAGCTACACCTTGAAATTATTGTAGATCGACTAAAGCGTGAATTTAAAGTCGAGGCCAACGTAGGTAAGCCTCAAGTTGCTTATCGTGAAACTATTACTAAAAAAGTCAAAGTCGAAGGCAAGTTTGTTCGTCAGTCTGGTGGCCGTGGTCAGTATGGTCATGTATGGCTTGAGATTGAGCCGCAGGAAGCTGGCAAAGGCTTTGAATTTGTTGATGCAATTAAAGGCGGTGTCGTCCCCCGCGAATATATCCCTGCTGTAGGCAAGGGTGCATTAGAAGCAACTGACAACGGTATAATGGCTGGTTTCCCGGTTGTTGATGTGAAGGTTACCTTGATCGATGGTTCATATCATGAGGTCGACTCTTCTGAGATGGCATTTAAGATCGCTGGCTCAATGGGCTTTAAAGAAGGTTGCGCAAAAGCTGGTCCAATTATTCTCGAGCCGATTATGTCGGTTGAGGTTGTTGTTCCTGAAGAATATATGGGTGATGTAATCGGTGACCTTAACTCTAAGCGCGGTCGTATCATGGGTATGGATTCCCGTGCAGGTGCTCAGGTTATAAGTGCCATGGTTCCACTTGCTCAAATGTTTGGATATTCCACTGATCTTCGTTCAGCCACACAGGGTCGCGCAACGTATGCAATGACATTTGACCACTATGAGCCAGTACCAAAGTCTGTTTCTGAAGAGATAGTTGCAAAAGTAAAGGGTTAATCTAACTTATATTCGTAACTCAGGAGGGCCTCTCTCATGGCAAAAGCAAAGTTCGAGCGTAACAAGACACACGTAAACATAGGGACAATCGGTCACGTTGACCACGGCAAGACAACTTTGACCGCGGCAATCACCAAAGTTCTGGCCGGCAAAGGTCAGGCAGAATACAAGGCATTCGACCAGATCGACAATGCCCCGGAAGAGCGCGAGCGCGGTATTACAATCGCAACTGCTCACGTTGAATACGAAACTGACAAGCGTCACTATGCACACGTTGACTGCCCAGGTCACGCTGACTACGTTAAAAACATGATTACCGGTGCTGCACAGATGGACGGCGCAATATTGGTCGTATCCGCTGCTGACGGCCCGATGCCCCAGACTCGCGAGCACATCCTGCTTGCCCGTCAGGTTGGCGTACCATATATGGTAGTATTCCTTAACAAAGCTGACATGGTAGACGATGCAGAGCTGCTTGAGCTTGTTGAGCTTGAAGTGCGCGAACTCCTCTCCAGCTACGACTTCCCGGGTGATGATATTCCAATCATCAAGGGTTCAGCTCTTAAGGGTCTTGAAGGCGACAAGGGTGAACTTGGTGAAGAAGCTATCAACAAACTTATGGATGCTGTTGACTCCTACATCCCTGATCCAGAGCGTGCGATTGACCGTCCGTTCCTGATGCCGGTAGAGGACGTCTTCTCCATCTCGGGCCGTGGTACTGTTGCGACCGGACGTGTTGAGCGCGGTATTGTCAAGGTCGGCGAAGAAGTTGCCGTTGTCGGAATCAAGGACACCATCAAGACCACCGTAACCGGTGTTGAAATGTTCCGTAAACTCCTCGACGAAGGTCGTGCCGGCGACAACATCGGCGCCCTACTGCGCGGTGTTAAGCGTGAAGACATTGAGCGTGGACAGGTACTTGCCAAGCCGGGCTCAATCACACCACACACCAAGTTCAAGGCAGAAGCCTATGTACTCACCAAAGAAGAGGGTGGTCGTCACACACCATTTTTCAACGGATACCGTCCACAGTTCTACTTCCGTACAACTGACGTTACCGGAATTGCAGAACTTCCAGCCGGAATTGAAATGGTTATGCCTGGCGACAACGTAGCCATGACAATCAACCTGATCACTCCGATCGCCATGGATGAAGGTCTTCGCTTTGCTATCCGCGAAGGTGGCCGTACCGTTGGCGCAGGTGTTGTTAGCTCCATTATCGAATAAATCAGAAACGTACGAGGATATCAATGCAGAGCCAGAAAATCAGAATTCGCCTAAAGGCATATGACCATAAACTGCTGGATGTATCAGTAGGTGAGATTGTCGAAACTGCAAAAAGAACTGGTGCTCGTGTTGCAGGACCGATACCCCTTCCAACAGTTATTAACAAGTACTGTGTTCTGCGTGGACCGCACGTAGATAAGAAGTCTCGGGATCAGTTTGAGATCAGAACTCATAAGCGCCTGATTGATATACTTGACCCGACTCAGCAGACGGTCGACGCACTGATGAAACTGGATCTTTCTGCTGGTGTTGACGTAGAAATCAAACTGTAACTGTTACTACGACTGAATAGGATTATCTATGATGAAAGGTATCATCGGAAAAAAACTGGGTATGACCCAGATATTCTTGGAAGACGGAACTCGTGTACCTGTCACCGTCGTTCAGGCGGGCCCATGTTACGTGGTTCAGAAAAAAACTGCAGAAACAGACGGTTATTCGGCCATACAAGTTGGTTTTGAATCGGTTGCTTCTTCAACTGCAAACAAGCCAGAGCTGGGTCATTGTACGAAATCAGGTCAGGGCGTTTTTAGGTACCTGCGTGAATTCAGATTGGCTACTGCGTCTGAAATGAGTGTTGGAGATTCAATAACTGTTGATCAGTTTTCACCTGACGACTTGATTGATGTTACTGGAACCAGTATTGGTAAAGGTTTTCAGGGTGTTATTAAGCGCTGGAACTTCAAGGGAGGACGTGCTTCCCATGGATCGCGCTTCCACCGTGCTCCTGGCTCAATCGGTGCATCTGCAACTCCATCACGCGTCTTCAAAAACAAGAAGATGCCTGGTCAAATGGGCAATTGCAAGGTTACAGTTCAAAGACTAAAGGTGGTCCGTGTTGATGCGGCAGATAACCTTCTATTAATAAAAGGTGCTGTACCTGGTCATAAGAACTCAATTGTGATGATTAAACAGAGTGTAAAAGCATAGTAATTTCTTGGGAGTATGAGTATGCCTTCAATCGCTGTCTACAATATGAATAGGCAAAAAACCGGTGAAATTGAGCTGTCAGATGACGTTTTCAACGTAGAAGTAAGGGAAAGCCTTATTCATCAAGCACTCAAAATCCAACTTGCCAACAGGAGAGCTGGTACAGTTGCCGTCAAGAACCGTTCAGCTGTGTCTGGTGGTGGTAAAAAGCCATTTAAACAAAAAGGTACTGGTAATGCGCGACAGGGTTGCAGTCGGGCTCCTCAGTATCCAGGTGGTGGTGTTGCATTTGGCCCTCAGCCAAAGACATATAATCTGAGCATGAATAAGAAAGCTCGTGCCGCCGCCCTTTGTTCAGTACTTACTTATAAGCTTAATAACGAAGGTATAACTGTTATAGACAAGCTTGAGTTTGATAAAGTATCAACTAAAGACTTTGTCGGTTTTATGAAGCGTTTTGAGCAGGATCGCTTGTTGATAGTGACAGATGATTTTAATAATAATCTGGTGCTGTCGGGCCGCAATGTCCAGTATGTTAAAATGTTGAAGCATGATGCTCTTAATGTATACGATATGCTGAAATACAAACATATCATCTTTACTCAAGGGTCGGTGCTGTCAGCAGAAGGAGCATTGCAAAAATGAATATTTACTCTGTGATTAAGAAACCACATGTCACCGAAAAAACATCACTCGGTACAGATTCATCTAATACGGTTGCAATCGTAGTAGATAAAGATTCAAACAAGATCGAAATTAAGCAGGCCGTAGAAACTTTGTTCAAAGTTAAGGTGGCCAATGTACGTACGGTGACAGTAGCTGGCAAGGTTAAACGCTCTGGCAAAACTTTTGGCAAACGGTCTAACTGGAAAAAAGCATATGTAACACTCCAGGAAGGGCAATCAATAGATTTCTTTGAAGTCTAACTAATACGTTTGGGGTTCAAGATGGCAATTAAAAGCTATAATCCAACTTCAGCAGGGCGCAGACATCAAACCTGTTCTGCTTTCGATGAAATTACGAAGTCTACTCCTGAGAAATCCTTACTAGTGACTCTTAAAAAGAGCGGTGGAAGGAACTCAAACGGTCGTATCACGTCAAGGCATCAAGGCGGCGGTCATAAGCAGAAGTATCGCATCATTGACTTTCGACGTGATAAAAGAAGTATTCCTGCTACTGTTGCCAGTATAGAATACGATCCTAATCGTAGCGCTAGAATTGCTCTTCTCAACTATGCTGATGGCGAGAAAAGATATATCCTTGCACCACTTGATCTTAAAGTTGGTGATGTGATTATAAGTGGTCCTGAGGCTGACATTAAGCCAGGGAACTCACTGCCTCTCCGTTCCATTCCTTTGGGAACAATTATACATAATATTGAGCTCAAAATTGGTAAAGGCGCTCAGCTTGCGCGCAGCGCTGGAACTTTTGCTCAGTTAATGTCAAAAGAGGGTAAGTACTCACAGATTAAGTTGCCTTCTGGCGAAGTTCGTCTTATACTGCTCGATTGTTACGCGACTATTGGTCAGGTAGGAAACACAGACCATGAGAACGTTAATATTGGTAAGGCCGGTCGTTCACGTTGGCTGGGCAGACGTCCTAAAGTGCGTGGTGTTGCTATGAACCCGGTTGACCACCCACATGGTGGTGGCGAGGGTCGTACGTCGGGTGGTCGTCACCCGGTTACACCTTGGGGCATCCCGACCAAAGGCTACAAAACTCGTACTAACAAAACATCTGACCGTTTCATTGTTAAGAAACGTAGCAAATAATCTGTTGAGAGGCTGATACTATGGCACGTTCGATAAAAAAAGGACCTTTTATAGATGGACACCTGATAAAAAAGGTTCTCGCTGAAGGCCCGAATTCAAAGAAAATTATAAAAACATGGTCGCGTCGCTCTACTATCAGCCCTGATTTTATAGGTTGTAGTTTTGCAGTTCACAATGGTCGTAAGTTCATCCCAGTTTTTGTAACTGAAAACATGGTTGGACATAAAATGGGTGAATTCGCTCCGACCAGAACATTTCACGGCCATGCCGCAGACAAAAAGAGCAAAGTCAAGAAGTAGTAAGGGAGCTTGATATGGAATCCAGTGCAAAACTCGCATCTGTTCGTCTGTCGCCTCGCAAGACACGTCTAGTTGTAGATCTAGTCCGCGGGAAAGCAATACAGGATGCACTTAATACCTTGCGTTTTATGCCTCAACCATCTGCTAAGCTTGTTTCTAAGCTGCTTAAATCTGCAGTAGCAAATGCTGAGCAAAAAGGTGTTTCAGATGTTGATCGTCTGTTTGTTAAAACAATATTCGTGGATGGCGGTGCCGTACTGAAGCGTTTTACCCCGCGTGCAATGGGACGTGCCAGCAAAATTCGTAAGCCGACTAGTCATATAGCCGTAACTCTGTCGGACTCAAAATAGTTTTTAATACCTGGAGGTGTAGTTTGGGACAAAAAATAAATCCGATAGGCTTCCGGCTTGGTGTAACTAAGACTTGGGATTCTAAGTGGTATGCTGAGGCTGATTACGCCAAGTTATTGCATGAGGACCTGGCAATCAGGAAGTTCTTGAAAAAACGTTTATATAGTTCCGGTGTATCTAAGATCGAGATCGAGCGCGCTGCGAATAAGTGCAAGATCAACATCTTCACTGCTCGTCCAGGCCTTATAATAGGTAAAAAAGGTTCGGAAGTCGAAACTATTAAAAAAGATCTGGCTCTTATAACTTCAAAAGAAGTATTTATTACAATAAATGAAGTACGTAAGCCTGAGCTCGATGCTCAATTAGTTGCAGAAAATGTTGCATTGCAGCTCGAAAGACGCATAGCTTTCCGTAGAGCAATGAAGAAAAGTGTTACCTCAACCTTAAAGTTTGGTGCCAAGGGAATCAGGATTACATGTTCCGGACGTCTTGGTGGGGCAGAAATGTCACGAACTGAGTGGTATCGTGAAGGTCGTGTTCCACTTCACACACTTAGAGCCGATATAGATTATGGTTTTGCTGAAGCAAAAACGACTTACGGACTTATTGGCGTTAAAGTTCTTATTTTTAAGGGTGAAATTCTACCTGGCAAGTAAATTTTTATTTTGTACAACAGGAGCACGCATAAATGTTAATGCCGAAACGGGTAAAACATAGAAAACAGATGAAGGGTCGCATGTCTGGTAAGCCTTGTCGTGGAATTGAACTTGCTTTTGGTGAGTTTGGACTTCAGGCTACTGAGTGCGGCTGGCTTGATTCGAGACAGATTGAAGCAGCTCGTATCGCTATGACACGCTACATTAAAAGGGGTGGTAAAATCTGGATTCGTGTTTTCCCAGATAAGCCATTGACTGCTAAACCTGCAGAGACACGCATGGGTAAAGGTAAGGGTTCTCCTGATTCTTGGGTATGCGTAGTCAAGCCAGGCGTTATTTTATATGAAATGGAAGGTGTGACAGAAGAGATCGCTCGCGAAGCTCTTAGGCTAGCTGCACATAAGCTTCCTCTTTCTACAAAGTTTATATCGAGGGGAGAACTTCATGAAGCCCAGTGATTTGAGAAAAATGACTTCAGAAGACTTGCTTAAAAAGCAGACTGAGAGTACACAGGAACTTTTTAACCTTAAATTTCAGCTGCACACCGGCAGACTTGAGAATTCTTCAAAACTTAAAGCAATCCGTAAGGATATTGCTAGAATCAATACTATTCTCACTGAGATTAAGGCATAGGGAGCTTCGATATGAGTGAACGGGGTCACAGAAAAACTCAAGTGGGTGTTGTTATCAGTGACAAGATGGAGAAAACCGTTGTAGTTAGGGTTGATCGACTTGTTAAACACAGCATTTACAATAAATATATTAAACGTAGTGTAAATTACAAGGTTCACGACGAACAAAATAGCTCAAAAACTGGCGATAGAGTTCAGATAATTGAATGCCGTCCGTTGAGTAAAGATAAACGTTGGAGCCTTAAACAGATAATCTAAAAGTATCTCTTAGTACAGGGAGTGTCGTGTAATGATTCAAATGCAGACAATACTGGATGTAGCCGACAATTCGGGCGCAAAGAAACTATTTTGCATTAAGGTCCTTGGCGGTTCCAAAAGAAAATACGCGGGTGTTGGCGATATCATTGTTGCTTCTGTACGCGAAGCACTGCCCAACTCCAAAGTTAAAAAAGGCGATGTTGTAAAAGCCGTTGTCGTTAGAACTGCAAAGTCACTGGGTCGTCCAGATGGATCTTACATCCGTTTTGATGATAACTCCGGGGTGGTTATAAACAATGCTAAGGAACCGGTTGGCTCGCGTATCTTCGGCCCGGTTGCCAGAGAACTGCGTGCTAAGAAGTTTATGAAAATTATTTCTCTTGCACCGGAAGTACTATAAAAGAAATCGGAGAGTTGAAGATGCAAGCCATTAAATCCCATGTTAACAAGGGCGATACGGTTATGGTTATTGCCGGTAAGGAAAAGAGCAAGACTGGTAAAGTTCTGCAGATTCTTCCTAAAAAGAACGGCGTAATCGTTGAAGGTCTCAATATTGTCAAGCGTCATGTGAAAGCTCGTGGTAATGAGGCAGGCGGGATAAAGGAGAAAGAAGCTAGAATCCATATCTCCAATGTCATGCCATATTGTTCAAAGTGTGCTAAGCCTGTTCGGACCAGTAAAAAAGTCCTGGAAAACGGCGAAAAACAGCGTATTTGTGTCAAGTGTGGCAACTCGCTTTAGAATTACTTCGGAGGAATCAATATAATGACGCGTTTACAAGAAATTTATAATAAAGAAGTTGTTCCAAAACTTCTAAATGACTTTACCTATAAGTCCTCAATGCAAGTTCCTCGAATAGAGAAGATTGTTGTTAATATGGGCTTGGGAGAAGCAATACAGAATGTTAAGATTCTTGATTCTGCTACTGCTGAACTAAATGCCATCACTGGTCAAAAATCAGTAATTACAAAAGCTAAGAAATCAATTGCAACGTTCAAGCTTCGTGAAGGTATGCCAATTGGTTGCATGGTAACTTTACGCAGGGAGCGTATGTATGAGTTCCTTGATCGCCTCATGAACGTATCGCTGGCAAGGGTTCGAGATTTCAAGGGTGTTTCAGGCAAAGCGTTTGATGGCAAAGGTAATTATACACTTGGTATCAAAGAGCAGCTTATATTTCCTGAGATAAACTATGATAATGTTGATAAAATTAAAGGCATGAATATAACTATAGTTACAAGTGCCAAGACTGATGAGGAAGGTAAAGCTCTTCTCAAGTACCTGGGCATGCCGTTCAGGAACTAAGATATCTGGAGGATTCTGTGGCAAAAGTTTCAATGATAATCAAGTCCCAGCGCAAACCTAAATTTAAGGTTCGCCAACACAATCGTTGCCCGGTCTGCGGGAGACCTAAAGCTTTCTACCGGAAATTCGAAATGTGCAGGATTTGTCTGCGCAAGTACGCCTCCTCTGGCCAGATTCCCGGCGTGATTAAATCCAGCTGGTAACTAAAAGCCCATATAAGAACGAGACAGGAGCAGACTCACAATGTCCATGACAGATCCTATTGCTGACATGCTTACCAGAATTAGAAATGCTAACATGGTAAAGCATCAGAAAGTTGACATTCCTTCTTCTAACATGAAAGTCAGTGTAGCTAGTGTGTTAAAGCAGGAAGGTTTTATTAAAAACTATAAAGTCATCTCTGATAACCTTCAAGGTGTACTGCGTGTATACCTGAAGTATATCGATGAAAAAGATAGCGTTATTAACGAGATTAAGCGTATCAGTAAACCCGGTGGTAGGGTTTATGTGAACTCTGATAATATTCCTCTGGTTAAAAGTGGGCTAGGCATTGCGATTCTATCCACCTCCAAAGGAATTATAACTGATAGCGCTGCACGTAAAGCCGGAGTAGGCGGCGAACTTATCTGCTCTGTATGGTAATCATTGCGACAAGGAGTACATTTAGATGTCAAGAATAGGCAAACTCCCCATAGAAGTTCCAAAAGGTGTCAAGATTGGTTTTACTGACTCAGTGTTATCTGTGCAGGGACCTAACGGGAACCTCACTCGCCAGATAATGGCAAATGTCACGCTGGACATCACTGAGTCAACAATCGTGGTGTCACGTATTGATGAAACTAATCAGTCCAGAGCTGCACATGGTCTGACACGCACGTTAATAAATAATATGGTTGTTGGAGTCACTAAAGGATTCCAGACAAACCTTGAAATTAATGGGGTCGGTTACAGGGCTGAGGTTAAGGGCAAGGAGCTTGTGTTGAGCCTTGGTTACTCTCATCCAGTTAACTTCCTAATTCCAGGCGGAATATCCATTGATGTCGAAAAAATGACCAAACTCTCTGTCAAGGGATTTGATAAGGAACTGGTTGGACAGACTGCTGCTAAAATCAGATCATTCCGTAGTCCTGAGCCTTATAAAGGTAAAGGCATCAAGTACGCTGACGAGACTATCCTAAGAAAAGCTGGTAAAACCGGCAAGAAATAGTCTTTATAAGGAGATTTACGTGGCTAAAACAGCTATAAAAACTATTACCCGTATGAAACGTAAGGTACGGGTTAGAAAAAAAGTGTATGGTACTACAGAGCGTCCTAGATTGAATGTGTTTAAGAGTGCTCGACACATTTATGCTCAAATTATTGATGATACAAAAGGATGTACAATCGTATCTACTTCGACTTTGTCAGGGATAGCTGATGATGTCTCTAATGGTGGGAATGCAGCAGCTGCATCTTTCGTCGGCAAAGAAGTAGCTCGTCTGGCACTTGAAAAAGGTGTTTCAACTGTCGTTTTTGACCGAAATGGTTTTCTATATCACGGTAGAATCAAAGCGCTTGCCGAAGCAGCCCGCGAAGCCGGGTTGAACTTTTAAGCGTACGGGGAGGTTTTCTTTGAGTAGGATTAATGCTGCAGAACTTAATCTTAATGATCGCGTCGTACACATCAGCCGTGTAGCAAAGGTTGTTAAAGGTGGCCGCCGATTTAGTTTTTCCGCTCTTATAGTTGTAGGAGACGGTAATGGACATGTAGGTTATGGTCTTGGTAAAGCAAATGAAGTTCCTGAAGCAATTAGGAAGGGCGTTGAGCAGGCCAAGAAAAACCTTATAAAGGTTCCAGTTAATCAGAACCAGACAATACCTTTTGAAATTGAAGGCAAGTTTGGTGCAGGCAGGCTTCTTATGAAACCCGCTTCTGCAGGTACTGGTGTTATTGCTGGAGGTGCTGCACGAGCCATATTCGAAGCAGCTGGAATTAACAATATACTTTCGAAGTGTCTAGGTTCAAATAATCCACATAATGTTATCAAGGCTGCATTTAACGGACTCATGAGGTTGAAAACACCTGAAGAGATCGCTGCGCGCCGAGGTATTGCAGAATAAATAATCACGTGAGGAATTATCATGAGCACTATGCTTAAGATTACACTTGTAAAAAGCACTATTTGCACTCCCAAAAAGCATCGTGATGTTGTTTCTGGTCTAGGCTTGACTAAACTCAACCAGTCAGTTCAGCGTATTGACAGTCCGGAAATCCGAGGAATGATCAACAAAGTTTCTCATCTGCTTTCTGTAGAATAAATAAAGGGGTTGAATGTATGGAACTGAATAGCCTTAAACCTTCACTAGGATCAACAAAAAATAGAAAACGTATTGGACGCGGTACTGGTTCTGGTCACGGTAAAACAGCCACTAAAGGCCATAAAGGTCAAAAGGCACGTTCAGGTGGCAGCATAAAGGCTGGATTTGAAGGCGGCCAAATGCCGTTGCAACGTAGATTGCCTAAACGCGGGTTCACACCCCTTGACCGTATCGAATATGCACTTGTAAATCTGAGTCAATTAGATGTGTTCGAATCAGGGGCTGTTGTAGACGTTATTGCACTAGTAGACAAAGGTATAGTTAAATCTACACGTTCTGCAGTTAAAGTACTTGCTAATGGCGAGTTAACCAAGAATCTAAAGATTATTGCCAACAAGTTTAGCCAAGCTGCCAAGGACAAAATCATAGCAGTTGGTGGAACTGTTGAGGAGATCATCTAGTGTTTGAAGCCTTCCAGAATATATTCAAAATTCCAGAGCTTAAAAAAAGAGTTTTGTATTCATTAGGAATGCTTGCAGTATATCGCGTCGGTTGCCATATTCCAACTCCAGGTATTGATAGAATTGCTCTATCTCACTTTTTTAAACAATCACAAGGAACGCTACTTGGTCTCTTTGATATGTTTTCTGGTGGTGCTTTAGAGCGTTTAACAGTCTTCGCACTTGGAATAATGCCATACATTTCTTCGTCAATTATATTTCAATTGCTCACCGTAGTTGTACCAGCTATTGAAAAACTGTCTAAGGATGGTGAGTCTGGCAGAAAAAAAATCATTCAATATACACGTTATGGCACAGTTTTGCTGAGTGTAGTTCAGGGAATGGGTGTTGCAGTTGGCCTTGAAAGTATGCGGGGCCCAGCCGGTGAGCTTGTTGTCCCAAGCCCAGGTTGGGGGTTTCGTCTTCTTACCGTTATAACACTTACTGCTGGAACTGCCTTCGTAATGTGGATTGGTGAGCAGATGTCTGAGAAAGGAATCGGAAACGGCATCTCGTTAATCATTTTTGCTGGTATTGTTGTTAATATTCCTAACGCACTGGTAAAAACATTCAAGCTTATGAACGCAGGTCAGCTTACACTTTTTGTGCTGATCTTTATTCTCGCTCTTATGTTTGCTGTCATAGCGGCTATAGTTTTTGTTGAGCGAGGACAAAGACGCTTACCGATTCATTATGCTAAACGAGTTGTCGGTCTGAAAACATTCAACGCACAAACATCTCATTTGCCACTTAAAATTAATATGGCAGGCGTTATTCCGCCGATTTTTGCTTCATCCATAATTATGTTTCCTGCTACCATAGCTAACTTTATAAATGTCCCTTGGGTACAGAATGCTGCAAAAAGCCTTTCACCCGGTCATTTGATTTACAATATCTTTTTTGTTGCATTCATCGTCTTCTTCTGCTACTTCTACACAGCTGTGACATTTAATCCACACGACGTTGCGGAAAACATAAAGAAGCAGGGTGGCTATATTCCTGGTATACGTCCAGGAAAAGAAACATCCGAATTTATGGATAGCGTCCTGTCACGCCTGACTTTTGCTGGTGCAATTTACATATCAATTGTTTGCGTTCTGCCCACAATACTAATAGGTAAGTTTAATCTTCCCTTTTATTTTGGCGGGACTGCTCTGTTGATTGCTGTCGGCGTTGGGATGGATACTGTCGCCCAGATCGAGTCACACCTTATAACCCGAAATTACGAGGGCTTCTTAAAGGGTGTTAAGATCAAGGGGAGGAAGTAGTGTTGAATCTGATTTTGTTTGGGCCACCTGGAGCTGGAAAGGGGACTCAGGCTCAATTTTTAGTGGAACGCTATAGTATCCCACAGATATCAACGGGTGATATGTTGCGTTCAGCAGTTAAAGCGGGCTCTGATTTGGGAATTAGGGCCAAGTTGATCATGGACACCGGTGGTTTGGTCTCTGATGAAATAGTGCTTGCTTTGGTTAGAGAGCGACTATCCTTGCCGGATTGTAGTGCAGGTTTCGTACTTGATGGTTTTCCTCGTACTTTGCCGCAAGCAGACGGTTTGATGAGTGTTCTTCAGGCTATTGATAAATCAATTGATCATGTCATTTCTCTTGATGTTGACAATGCTGAAATTGTAAGAAGATTGTCCGGTAGAAGGACCTGTTCTTCCTGTGGCAAGGGATATCACGTGTTGTATGACCCACCTAAGGATTCCAAAGTGTGTGATATATGTGGATCATTGCTGGTTCAGCGTGATGATGACTCAGAGTCTACGGTTAAGAATAGATTAGCTGTCTATGAACAACAAACGTCCCCACTGAAGGAATATTACGAATCCATAGGTTTGTTGAGACATATTAGTGGTCAGGGAACAATTTCTGATATTCAAGCCCAAATCAGTAAGAGTATAGGCATTTCTTGTGATCATTCTTAAATCTCCACTTGAGATTGAGAGAATGAGAGTTGCTTGTAAGACCGCTTATGAAATATTGACAATTGTAAGTGAGTTTGTTGAGCCTGGTATATCAACCTTTGAGTTAGATCGTATTGCCGCTTTCGAAGCGTCCAAGCGTAAAGCCAAGTGTGCATTCAAAGGTTATCACGGTTATCCGAGTTCGCTATGTTGTTCTCCAAATAGTCAGGTTGTCCATGGGCTCCCAACTAAAGATGCATTGAAGTCAGGTGATATTCTAAGTCTTGATTTTGGCGTCTTTATTGATGACTTTTATGGTGATGCGGCTGTTACTGTTCCTGTCGGTCACGTTTCATCCGCTGCGGAACGTCTGATGTCTGTGACGAAACAGTCTTTGCATGCCGGTATAGAAAAAGCCGTTCCTGGAAATAGGCTGGGAGATATTTCATTTGCTGTACAGTCTTTTGTTGAAGGATATGGTTATTCTGTAGTAAGAGATTTCGTTGGTCATGGTATTGGCCGCAACTTACACGAAGATCCACAGATTCCAAATTATGGATCTCCAGGAAAAGGTTTAAAACTAAAAGCAGGAATGGTTTTTGCCATTGAACCAATGATTAATGAAAAGTCGCATGAGGTATTTGTTCTTGATGACCATTGGACAGTAGTTACATCTGACGGCGGACTTTCCGCGCATTTCGAGCATACTGTTGCGATTACAGATAAGGGACCAGAAATATTGACACACATCTGAGATTCGTGTGTGAAGGGGAGATACATGAAAGTACGTGCTTCAGTTAAAAAAATCTGCGACAAATGTAAGATAATCAAACGCAAGGGTGTGGTTCGTGTTATCTGCGACATCCCTAAACATTCACAGCGTCAGGGATGAGTAATTAAAGGAGGAATTTCCATTGGCACGTATTGCAGGTATTGACTTACCAAAAAACAAACGAATTGTAATTGCACTGACGTATATTTATGGAATCGGTAATTCAGCCGCAGAGAATATTCTCTCGGTAACTAAAATCGATCCTGATACGCGAACTGATAAACTAACCGAACCTGAAGTTGCTCTTCTTCGCGAAGAGATAGACCGTAACTGCAAGGTGGAGGGTGATCTGCGTCGTGAAATATCTATGAATATCAAGCGTCTCATGGATCTTGGTTGCTATCGCGGCCTTCGCCATAGAAAAGGTCTCCCAGTAAATGGTCAGCGTACAAAGACTAATGCACGCACTAGAAAAGGTCCTGCCCGTACTGTTGCTGGCAAGAAGAAATAATAAAAACTAGCTCTGGAGAATTCGAATGGCAAGTCCTTCCAAAAAGGTAGTTCGTAAGAAAAAAGAACGCAAAAATATTTCTAATGGTGTTGCTCATATACAGGCAACATTCAACAACACTATTATAACTATCACAGATCCGGTTGGTAATGTAATTGCCTGGTCGACTGCTGGTGCCAAGGGTTTTAAAGGCTCGCGCAAGAGTACACCTTTTGCGGCACAGATAGCTGCGGAAGATTGCGTTAAAAAGGCCCAGGAGCACGGTCTTCGTAGCGTAGAAGTGTATGTTAAAGGTCCTGGTTCCGGTCGTGAATCCGCCCTGCGTGCGCTTCAAGCCGCCGGTCTGGTTATCAGTTTTATAAAGGATGTGACACCGATTCCTCATAATGGATGTCGCCCACCAAAAAGAAGAAGAGTCTGATTTAGCTTTACCCATATTAAGGAGGTTTTCATTGGCTCGTTATACAGGAC
>MTLD01000458.1_pt1 | contig 26705 bp, 16 predicted proteins | sample 1982471 | NCBI WGS metagenome assembly MTLD01 (sample SAMN05712604, study PRJNA340218) | biofilm metagenome | isolation source: sample SPM anode biofilm adapted to -50 mV | place: USA | collected 2012-02-03 | reverse complement strand
CAGCAGAATGCTTCGGCCAGCGAGGAAATGGCCTCCACCTCGGAAGAACTCTCCGGCCAGGCAGAACAACTCAAAGACTCCATCAGCTTCTTCCGCATTGACGGCGAAGGCATGTCGCGGCAGCCCGCCCGCGCTGGGCGCATTCCCCAGCACAAGACCCAGGTTGGGCACATAGCCCGTAAGTCTTTGGATGCGCCGAAGAAAAAGACCGGTGGCGGCGGTGTCAGTATCCAGTTGGGAGAAGGCAGCGGTGACGATCAGTTTGATGTGGAATTCGAAAAGTACTAATACCAAGTAATATTTTACCGATCGCACAAAAGCTCCCTCCCCCCTGGCGGATCCAAAGAGGCGGGCGAAACAATAAGATGTTCCAAGGTACTAGGATAAAGGAGAATCTAATTATGAAAATTTTGATGGTACATGGGATTAATAGAGTTGTTCAAAGGTGTTATATCGCTTCAGAGATATCAACGTGACATTTTATAAAGTATTGATATAGTTATATGTATGAGAAGCAAGCTCAAGCTGGCTAAAAGTGGGAATAAACGGGACAAATCCTCCTTGATGGACACCCTGTCACGGCAAGAGAGTTCAACAGCTCTGCCAATAGCCGTCGCCGAGTTGCGTATGCGAGCGGAGGAACTTTTGCAGGCGAAAACAGCGGAATATCATCTGCCGCAGACCAATGAAGAGAATCAGAGGCTCGTCCATGAACTTCAGGTCCACCAGATCGAGCTGGAGATGCAGAATGTTGAACTCCGCCGGGCAAGGGATGAACTGGAGACGGCCCTGGGGATGTACACCGAACTCTATGATTTTGCTCCGATCGGCTACCTTACCATCAATCGAGAGGGGAACATCAGTGCCGTGAATTTCGGCGGCGCCAAACTCCTCGGCATTCAGCGTTCCAGGCTGCTTGGCCGGAAGTTCGGCCTGTTCGTCTCTCATGGACTCCGATCGTTTTTCTCTGAATTTCTGGGGAAGGTGTTTGCAAGCCGATGCAAGGAATCCTGTGAAGTTAAACTTGCGGCCAACGGGAACTCCCCGCTCTTTTTACAGATCGAGGCCGTGGCCAATGGGTCGGGGCAGGAGTGCAGCATTGCAATCATCGACATTTCCGATCGCAGGCGTGCCGAGGATGCGCTCACCGAAAAACGGCTGGAGCTTGAAGGCTTCAACCGTTCCCTGGAGGAGCGCATCGCCCAGGCTGTGGACGAATTGCGTATGAAGGATCGGTTGCTGATCCTGCAGGGGCGCCAGGCCGCCATGGGCGAGATGATCAACAATATCGCCCACCAGTGGCGCCAGCCCCTGAATACGCTGGGATTGGTCATCCAGCAAGTGCAACTTTACCACGACCTGGGTGATTTCAACGGGGAATTTCTGAAAGAAAAAACTTTGATGTGTATGGGCTTGATTCAGCACATGTCCCTGACTATCGACGATTTCAGGGATTTCTTCAGGCCTGACAGGGAGAAGGAAGTATTCGAAGTCAATCAGATTATCGAGCGTACGCTCACTTTAATCATAGAAAGCTTCAAAAACCAGCATATCGGCATAGAGCTCCACATGGATGCTCACCCGATGATTTCCGGCTATCCCAACGAGTACGCCCAGGTTCTGCTGAATATCCTGATGAATTCCAAGGACGCATTGGCCGGGCATAAACCCGAAGACGCCCGGATTGTACTGCATTCTTTTGAGGAAAATGGCAAAGCAGTCATAACCATCACCGATAACGGCGGGGGAATCGCCGGGGGGGTCATAGACAGGATCTTTGATCCCTACTTTACCACCAAGGAGACGGACAAGGGCACAGGGATCGGCCTGTTCATGTCAAAGGCAATCATCGAGAAAAACATGGGGGGCAGACTGACGGTGCGCAATACCGGCGGTGGCGCGGAGTTTAGGATCGAGGTCTGAGATGGCTGTTGCCCATCAAATTATCGAATGATGCTCCACCAGAGACCGGAAACTCCGATGGGCCGCCAGGTAGCGGGCGTCCTCGGCGTAGGTGGCGGGATAAATCGGCGGCACCGGTTGGTGAGCGAGTTCGTTGTCCACGTTGACGAAGGTGAAGAAGCAGGAGTTGGAGAGGGCCTTGGTGGTACGGTCGCGGCTGGTCCGCTCGATGCTGGCCTCCACGCAGACAAAGCTGCCGTTGGTGTAGACCACCCGTGAAGTAAAGTGCAACGTATCGCCGATTCGGACCGGCTGAAAGAAATTGATCCTGGTTACGGCGGCAATGATGGAGCGATCCGGAGTCACCTGATCGGAGCAGATCGACGAGAGTTCAAACGCCCGCCTGATCAGATAGCCGCCGAAGATTGACCGTGGAACATTTTCCTTTTCCGGGTACATCCGCTCCCAGGACTCGGTGACCAGCCGACTGGCTCTAAGTCCCCTGAAACAGGGCTCTTCCTGTGCCCGCCGACCCGCTATGCCTGGTTCGTCCAGCGCCTGGTGAAGCTTGACAAGCATCTCGAACTCCTCCCGCGAGGGAGGCTCCGACAACAACTCCTGTTGCCGCTGGTACTCTTTCCGGCTCGCCACTGCCTTCCTGGCTCGTCTCTGCTCGTCCTCGTCCACATACTCCAGCGGCGGCAGCGCGACGCTGCACTCCTGATCGCCCTTGCCTGAACGGGCAACCATGGTGAAGTGGCAGGAGGCAATGTGGTTGGCCGGCTCACCCGGTTGCTCCACCCGGATGCCGACCACGAGGGACGATCGCCCCACATGGTTGATGCGGGCATGGAAGGCAATGTCACGGCTCACGTCAGCTGCATGCCGGACAAAAATGTCGTCGATGGCTGCCGTTACCACCCGGGCCTCGGGATGGTAGCGATGCACGTACTTCAGGGCCGTCTCCTCGGCAAGCTTGTCCAGCACCTCCAGCAGGAGGCCGAAACGGAGATTTCCCTGAAGCGGCTCGTCCAGCACCATAAAACGGTGGCGCAGTTCAGGGGCGCTCCCAAGTGCCAGTATCTGATGATGGGTAGTTTCGTTGGGCCTGGGCATGTTTGTGCTCCTTTTTAGTTATCCTCTTCCCTGCCCCAGAACAAAATAATCTGCGGGGTAGTGACGCTATGCTCATTAATGAGCTGTTGGGTGCTTACCAGTTCCCACCCGGTCTTGGCCATTTGATCCAAGTGATCTTGCAGATCAAGTGCAAGGAGATCATTAACCGGGTAATGCTTGGTTGTGAATGTATATGCTTTTGGCATGGCTGTTAACCTCCCGCGGCATTATCTGCTGAAATAAGCCAGGCTTGTCGACTTTCCGCGTTATTTCCGCCTCTCAATTGTAACATATTATTTTGCAGGTACTGTGCAGGTCAGAGCAGGTCAGAGCCCCTCTGAGTTTTGTGCGAGTTGCCTATCTCAAACGCGGATAAAAATATCGGGTATAATTACAAAAAGGTTGGTATTCCAAAACCGGCGATCAGTTTTTCCGCAACAAACTCAGTGGTAAAAGCCGTATGGGTACAACTTTGACCGTGCCGAAAACGAGCAGCTCGGTATGGCAATTTTCATAGGAGGCAAATATGAGCAGCAGAGACGAGTATATCCGTAAAATGCAGGCAAAACTGGATGAATGGAACGCCGAGATCGACACGCTGGCCGCCAAGGGGAGCGAAGTCACGGCGGATGTCAAGAAGGAGTACCATGCGCAGATTGAGTCACTGAAGGCGAAGCAGGTGGTTGCCCGGCAGAAGATCGAGGAGCTTCAGCAGGCAGGAGAAAGCGCTTGGGGAGACCTGAAGTCGGGTGCCGATCTGGCCTGGACTGCCATAGGGGAGGCCATTGACTCGGCCAGATCCCGCTTCAAATAGCCGTGGTACTATTCGTTTTAAAGGCCTATTATATAACTATAAAGAAAAGAATTCGGTGCGTGCCTCCGCAACCACGATTGGCTATTTTAATTTAGACCATCGATTGTGGGTTGGATCTGCTTTGGTACAGTGAGCAGAGTTTCGGAGACATGTAGTAATAGAAGGCCGGCTATAAACAGCTGGCCTTTTCTATGTGAGAGAATTCAATCCACAAGAATGTCAGAGTACAGACACACCTTTACAACGTGCGGATCAAAGTGTGTTCCCGCCAGGTGACTGGTTCTCGTCCTTGACGACTTTCATTGCTGATTCTTTACCACAGGTTAATAGGCTGAAGGCTGAAGTAAAAGCAGGTTTAGTGACCATCTTCAGCCTTCAGGCTATCATACTGAGCGGTTATGATTCCTTCTGCTCCGATTTATGCCGATACATTCTCTCGTCACTTAGCTTTAAAGCCTCAGCAAGCTGATCCCTGTTTTCCGCGGTAGCAATTCCAAAAGCGATGCTAACCTGACCATTGATGATTTCTGGGCAGCTCATGATCCTCGTGACAGCTTCATCCGCAACAGCAGTGTCCGTCTCCGGGAGAAGAACGGCAAATTCGTCTCCACCGATACGGGCGACAATGTCCTCGGCCCGGAATGCTCCCAGGAGAATCCGGGCCGCCAACCGTATCAAATGGTCTCCCGCTTCATGCCCCAGGGTATCGTTGACTGTTTTCAGACCGTTTACATCCGCCATAACAACGCTTATGGGGAACATTCTGCCATGGGCAAGCCGTTTCAGCTCCTCGTCGAAAAACGCCCGGTTGTAGAGGCCGGTTAAAATATCGTGAGTGCTGTCATGGCGGAGTACTAACTCTTCTCCCTTCCGTTCGGTAATGTCTTCCATGGCCAGGAGTATTATGTGTGAGCCGATATCTTTTCGGAAAATCTGCCGGGCATTGAGAAGAATAACCTTGCGGCCGATACCCTGAAAATCATGCTCTACTTCATAGCCATTGATCACGGTATCATGGGGAAGGATCTCCTCAATGAGCACCCGAAGCTTGGGGATGTCCCATTGCCGGTTACCGAGGTCGTAGATAAAATTGCCGATGGTTTCCTCGGGCGTTACCTTGAAGGTATCGTAGAAGCTGTGGTTGGCGGTGAGAATCCTAAGGTCGGAGTTCAGTACCACCATCGGCTCGCGCACGGTTTCCACGATGTTCTCCGCATATTCCCTGGCATCCTGGATTTCCGTTTCCAGAAGCTTCCGTTCGGTAATGTCTTCCATGGCCAGGAGGATAATGTGTGAACCTATATTTTCCCGGAAAACCTGCCGGGCGTTGAGCAAAAAAAACTTGTGGCCGATACCCTGAAAATCATGTTCTACTTCATAGCCATTGATCACGGTGTCATGGGGAAGGATCTCCTCAATGAGCACCCGAAGCTTGGGGATGTCCCATTGCCGGTTACCGAGGTCGTAGATGAAATTGCCGATGGTTTCCCCGTGCGTTACCTTGAAGGTCTCATAGAAGTTGTGATTGGCAGTGAGAATCCTAAGGTCGGCATTCAGCACCACCATTGGCTCGCGCACGGTTTCCACGATGTTCTCCGCATATTCCCTGGCATCCTGGATTTCCGTTTCCAACAGCTTCCGTTCGGTGACATCCCGCATTATCCCTATGGCATGCCACTTCCCCTTGATATTTAGGGACGAAACGGAAAGCTCCAGCGGGAATTCCGTCCCATCCTTCCGGAACGCCGCAACTTCCGTTCTCTTGCCGACCAGAGGCCCCGTGCCCTGCGTCCTGAAGGCGTCGATGCTCTCTTGTGTGGTAGTGCGAAGCCGTTCCGGAACAAAGAGCTGGTGAAAAACCTGGCCGGTGAGTTCCAAGGCGGTACAGCCGAACATCCTTTCCGCCGCGGCATTACAGAACGTAACCGTCTCGCTGTCATCAACCATGATCATGGCGTCGAAAGCCATTTCTGCAAGTTTGTACATCCGTTCCTCACTCTCCCTCAAGGCATCCTCGGCCAGTCTCCGCCCGGTTATGTCGATCAGGGCCAGGCGGCACTCCTGACCCGAAGGGTCGGCCAGGGCTTCGATCTGCACGATCTGCACGATGATCGGTATATTATCCTTGTTCAGGAGCTTTACTTCGCACGCCTCCTTGATCTGACTGGTAAAAACTGTGTCAAAAAAGGTGGTGAAGGCGGGTCGATAGTTCTCCGAGATGAACTGCCCGAAGTGCCGGCCGATCAACAGGGAACGCTCGATACCGAAAAGTCTGGCGCCATTGAGGTTCACGGAGCTGATATTCCCATTGCGGTCGAGACTAAAGTACCCGACCGGCGCAAAATCATAAAGGTCGGTGTACTTTTCCAATGCTATCTCAGCCTCTTCCCTGATCTGACGAAGCTCTTCATTTTGCATCTCCAACTCGATCTGATGAACTTCAAGTTCATGGACGAGCCGTTGCATCTCTTCATTGGTCCGGAGTGGATTCGGTGCCGTCGTTTCCACACGCAACTGTTCCTCTGCATGGCGCCGTAACTCGTCTGCCGTCAACAGGCTCTTTTCTTTGTTTATTTTCATAGGTGATCCTTTAAATCAGGTTGTTAGGGATCTGAAAATTGCTAATATACCGTTTATCCACTTAGGGGCTAAGCAAGAGTTTGACCTGCTTCCTTACCCGATACTCTGCCATTTTATCAAGCCACGAGGACATCCGAATCAAGGCACACCTGTACCACGTGCGGATCAAAGTGAGTTCCGGCCAGCGAGCGGAGGTGCTCGCGCACCTTTTCCGCGGACCAGGAGGTGCGGTAGAGCCGGTCGGATCTCAATGCATCCCAAACGTCAACCACCGCAAAGATGCGTGCCGCAAGAGGGATTTGCTTGCCTTTCAGGCCAAGCGGATAACCTGTGCCGTCCCACTTTTCATGATGCGCATAGGGGATGTCGAGCGCCGAGCGCAGATAACGGATGGGAGAGAGCATCTCAAAGGCAAAAACCGGGTGTTTTTTCATCACGGCCCATTCTGCTTCCGTCAGGGTGTTTTTATTGAGTAAAATCGCATCCGGAATGCCCATCTTGCCAATGTCGTGCAGCAACGCGCCCCAACGGACCTGCACCAGCTCCGCATCGCCCAGCCCGAACAGGCGCGCCAGCCTGACGGTCAAAACAGCAACCCGCTGGGTGTGACCTTCGGTCTCGTTGTCGCGCAGTTCCAGTGCCCGCGACCAACCTTCGATGGTGGCATCATAGGCCTGGGCAAGCTCCCTGTTGGAGCGCTGCAGGTTGTCGAACAAGGTAACATTGTCAATGGCAATCGCGGCCTGGGCCGCCAGGGCCTTGAGGAAGTCGAGCCATTCTTCATTACGGATGAGCCGGGTACGATGGAATACTTCCAGCACCCCCATGACCTGTCCCTTGGCAATCAACGGCACTCCATGGTAGCCGACGAAATCTTCTCCGGCCAGAAGCATCCTGGCCAGGAAGCTGTCATGCTCCTTTGCCAGATCAGGGATATGGAGGATGCTGCGCTCCTGGGCAACCTGCCCGGCATATCCCTCGCCCAAGGGCTGGCGCGCATGCTCAACGGTTTTGGTATGAAAGCCCCGTCCGGCAACGTATTCCAGCGTCTGGGATGCGGGATTGAACAGCAGTACGTCGGCTGCGTCAACCCCCAGCTGAACAATGACATGGGTGAGAAGCGTTGTCAGACTGAGATTCAGATCAAAACTGAAATTGATGGCGTGGTCAATCTCAACCAGGGCGGTCAGATGCTCCATGTGCCGCCGGATCCTTTCCTCCACACACTTGATGTTACTGATGTCCGCGAACGTCACCACTATCTGCCGCAACTGTTCAGCACTATCAAATTCGGGATAGGCATTCACCAATACCCACGTGTATTCCCCCTCGCGTCCACCGGCAATCCCCATGACGAAATTCTTCAATAGCTGTCCCGTGGCGATCACCTGATTAACGGGAAATTCATCCACGGGCATCCGGGTACCGTCTTCGCGTACAAAGCGCCAGTCCGGGTCGCGGGCGTTTTTGCCCGGTATCTGATCCGACGGTATCCCCAGCAGTTGCGAGGCTTCCGGATTACTCAAGATGATCCGGGTATCAGGGGTGTGGATAATGACACCGACCGGTAGGTTTTCGATCATCAACCAGTGAGCCTCCTGATTTTCGACCAGCGACAAACGGGCCTCATCTATTGCCCGCAAAGCAGCCTCGGCCCGCTTGCGATCGCTGATATCGCGGATATTGCACTGGATGACCTTGTCATCACCAACCAGATATACGTTACTGACGAATTCAACCTGAATCAGCCTGCCGCTCTTGGTCTTGAGCGGCAGGTTTTCATAGCGGATAAACTCATTCTCCTGCAACACCCGGAAGGATTTCCGGCTGGCCTCCATATCCTTGAACGCACCAACTTCCCAGAGTTTCTTCTCCACAAATTCTTCCCGCGAGTAACCCAGCATTTCAATCAGATACGGGTTGACGTCGCTGATTGACCCTGTCTCGGCATCAAGGATCAAAATACCGTCCCGGGCCGTTTCGAAGAGGCGGCGGTAGCGTAGTTCCGAGTTTCTGAGTAGCTCGGTTTCCGCTTTCCGTTTGGACGCATTTACCTTGTACAAAGCCTTTTCACTTGAAGCGTTGCGCTTCATGGCAAGCTCTCTTTCGTTTAGTGCCTGTTAGTCCTGCCAGTAGATACAGGAAACCGGACAGATGTCGATGGCCTCCTCCTGGATGGTTTCTTCGGTCTCCCCACCCGGATCAAATACTTCCGCCTTGCCATGATCCGCCATACGAAATACTTCAGGAACATTTGCCGCACAGAGTCCACAACCGATACAGGCCTCCTGGTCAACCAATGGCGTTCTCATCTTGTCTTTCTCCTTTCCCGTGCTTTCTTGGGATCGCGATGACCGGAACAGCTGTCCATTTCGTAAAGGTAATTTATGAGTTTGCCCCATACCTCTTGATTCATACTTCATCCTTCATGCCCAAGTCTTTACGCTCCGCGATCCGATAGACGTTCCTGCCCGAGGCCTTGGCCTCGTACAATGCCAAATCAGCGCTCTTGATAAGCGTGTCCGCGTCCTCGCCATGGTCGGGATAGATGCTGACACCAGCGCTGGTGGTTATGCTGACGGTAGTGCCCTCTATGACATAGGTTTGCGACACGGCCTCGATGGCCCGTAACGCTACCGAGGTTGCGTAATCGGCACCGCTGACGTGCCACAACGCTATGATGAATTCGTCACCCCCCAGGCGCGCCACGGTATCCTCTTCGCGCACAGTTGCCAGCAGGCGTTCTGCGACCATTTTCAGCAGGGCGTCCCCGGTGCCGTGCCCCAACGTGTCGTTGATCTGCTTGAAGCCGTCCAGGTCCAGAAATACCACCGCCATGGAGCTCCTGTTTCTGCGCGCATGGATCAGGGCCATGGACATTCTGTCTGCCAGAAGCCGCCTGTTCGCAAGACCGGTCAGCGGGTCGTTCAGCGCCAGGGCTTCAAGTACCTTGCTGTAATTGCGGGCCGCCTCGTGCAACAGGCGCACCTCCAGCATGTTATGAACCCGGGCCAACACCTCGGCCAGGTCGAACGGCTTGCTGACAAAGTCTTTGGCACCGCTTCGCAGAGCGCGCAATTTGTGAGCCGGTTCGGCAGTGACGGCCAGCACCGACAGGTAGCCGTCCGTTTCGATCTCCTTGAGGCTTTCCATCACCTGGAAACCATCCATGCCGGGCATGCGCAGATCGAGCAGTATCAAGTCGTAGTGGTTAGCGCGGTGCAGGTCGCAGACGGAAAGGGGATTCATTGTCGATGCAATGCGCGTATATCCGGCATTGGTAAGCATTTGCTCAAGCAGCCGCACATTGGCATCCAGGTCATCAACTATCAGGATGCTGGCGTTGAGAATGTCGGCGTTAGTAACAGTCATTGGGAATCCTCATTCGCTTCATTTTCCGCAAGTTTCAGCGCCATGGTCAACGCTTTCATGAGGTCGTTGACATCGATCGGTTTGGTTATATAGCGAAGGAAGCCTGCCTCCAGCCCTTTCTTGATATCATGCGGCATGGCGTTGGCGCTGATGGCAAGCACCGGGATATGCGCCGTTACCGGATCATCCCGCAGGATCCTCAGCGCCTGGATGCCGCTCATGCCCGGCAGATTGATGTCCATCAGGATCACATCGGGCAGATGGGTGTGCGCCAGCGCGATGCCGAGTATGGCATCATCCGCGCTCAACAGCCGCAAGCCGGGACGGCGGGCGATGAGTTGTTCAACCAGCTGCATGTTTGCCAGATTGTCTTCCACATACAGGATGGTGCGCGGCATTGAGCTGTGCTGGACATGCGTGTGATGCGGGGCCGGCGTTACTGCTTCATCGACAGCAGGTTCTGGCTCAGCCGTCAGGGGCAACTCGAACCAGAACACACTACCTGTCCCGGCGGAGCTTTCCACGCCGATTTTGCCCCCCATCAACTCGACCAGCTTCTTGCTCATCACCAGGCCGATGCCGGTACCTTGCTCGGCTTTTGCCTCTTGGCCGAGGCGGTTGAACGGCTGGAAAAGCTGGGCGACCTTTTCGGGAGTCAACCCTTCACCGGTGTCATGGACGCTGATGCGGATCCGTTCATTATTGCTCGCACTGCATGTCACCTCGACAGATCCCTGGGGTCGATTGTATTTGATCGCGTTGGAAAGCAGGTTGATCAGGACCTGCTTCACCCTGGTTCGATCGGCATGAACAAAACAATTGCATTCAAACTGGGGGAACGCCATGCGGACCCCGCTTTTTTGCGCCTGCGGCTCGATCATGGCCTGGCATTCGAGCATGATTTCTTTCAGCGCCGTAGGCTCCAGGGACAGGGACAACCTGCCCGATTCGATCAGCGCAAGATCCAGAATTTCGTTGATCAGCTCCAGCAGATACCATCCCGCCTTGAGAATCTGGCCGATATTCCCCTTTTGGGTGTCAGTCGGTAGTGGCGAACCGGACTCCAGTAATTGGGCGAAGCCTAGGATCGCATTGAGTGGGGAGCGCAGCTCATGGCTCATGCTGGAAAGGAATTCCGATTTGGAGAGGTTGGCCTTTTCCGCAACCGATTTGGCGTTCTCTAGTTCGACGTTCTTTTCCTGCAGCACCTGATCCAGGCGTTTGCGCTCGGTAATGTCGCGTGCAGCGGCAAATACGCCCTGCAGTTTCCTGTCCCGGTCGTAGAAGGTGGTCGCGTTGAAGGATACCACCGTTTCCTTGCCGTCCCTGGCGCGGGCGGTGAGCTCGTAGTTGGTGACTTTCTTTTCTCTCAGCACCTGTTTGGTACTCTTCTCGGCCCGATCCGGGTCGGTGAAGTAGTTCTTGAACGGTGCTCCGATCAGTTCATCGCGTGTGCAGCCGGTGAGCACCTCCATCTGTTTGTTGACATCGGTGATGATGCCGGATGGATCGGTGGTCATGATTGCGTCGATGTTGGATTCAAACAGGGAGCGCGTGTAGAATTGATGGTCGCGCAGCCGTTGACTGAGCTGCTTTTGCTCTGCCTCGATCTGCTTGCGCACGGTGTTGTCGGTGCCGATCAGCAGATAGCCGATGATGGCGTCTTGTTCGTCGCGGAGCGCCGTGACCGAGACGACAGCCGGGAAGCGGCTGCCGTCCTTGCGGATATAGGTCAGCTCATAGATATCCTCGATGCCACGGGAGGCCTTGAATACCAAGGCCTCGAAACCGGGTGTGATCGGGGTTCCGAGTTCCTGGCTCAATTCTTCGGCGCGCGCTATTACCTCCAGAGGATCGGAGATGTCGGCCGGTGTGATTTTGTTCATCACTTCGGCGGCCGTGTAACCAAGCATCCGTTCCGCGCCGACGTTGAAGATCTGGATGACTCCCTTGGCGTCGGTGGCGATACTGGAAAAGTTGGCGCTGTTGAAAATCGCGTTCTGCAGAGCACCTGCCTTGAGCAGCGCCTCCTCCGCCTGCTTGCGGGCGGTGTTGTCGGTGCCGATCAACAGGTAGCCGATGATGGTATTCTGCTCGTCGCGCAGGGCCGTGACCGACACGACTGCCGGGAAGCGGCTGCCGTCCTTGCGGATGTAGGTTAGTTCGTAGATATCCTCGATGCCCCGGGAGGCCTTGAATACCAATGCTTCAAAACCGGGAGTAATCGGGGTTCCGAGCTCGGTGCTCAATGCCTCGGCGCGCGCGATTACCTCCTGTGGATCGGAGATGTCGGCTGGAGTGATCTTGTTCATCACTTCGGCGGCCATGTAACCAAGCATCCGTTCCGCGCCGACGTTGAATATCTGGATGACTCCCTTGGCGTCGGTGGCGATACTGGAAAAGTTGGCGCTATTAAAAATCGCGTTCTGCAGCGCCCCTGCCTTGAGCAGGGTTGCTTCGCTACGTACTTCGGAGATGATTTTTCCTGTATCGGCGGTTGATGCCGGAGAGCACTTATTCTTGTCTATAGCCATTGTTGACCCTTTTTTGATGAGTTGGGTCGGAGCAGTTCCACCTGCTTCGAACCAACATCATTCCTCACCGTCGTCCCCGTCCCCGACCCCGGTCACGACGCAAAAGCCCCATGCAGACTAGGAGTGTACCGAAAATACCGGCGATAACCATTACTTCGCCGAAAAAATGATGCCAGGCGCCTTCCGGAGCAGCTAGTATCATCATGGCGCCCCCGACTACGAGTCCTGCGGATGCGATGGCACCGGTGAGCCGTTCGAGGTTGCGGCTGATGCGCCCGCCCAGAGCCTCTACGGCCGGAGCCTGCAAACGGCCCAGATTGCCTTCGGCCATGCGCCGGAGGATAAGGCGCGTGTCTCCGGGTGCATCACCCAGCAAACGCTCCATGTCACGCGCCAGCTTGCCGGTCTTTTCCTTTATCTGCCCCAGAGAGAAGTGCTTTGCGGTCAGGCGCGAGATCTCTTCGCCAAACGATCCCATGTAGTCATGGTCCGGGTCGAGCTGGCGTATCATGGCTTCCAGGATGACGAACGTACGCGTCAGGAGGAAGAACTCGCCAGGGTTGTGGACACCGTGCCGGCTTCCGGCTCGCAGCAGCGAATCGAACGAATCTCCGATTGAAACAGTTGCCAGGTCACTACGGTGAATCTCATAGAGCACCGCCTTTATATCCAGAAGCAGCGCGGCACGGTTGACCTTTTCGCTCCCTTGAGGCGCCATTTCAAGATACGCTTCGGTGGCTGCCCGTGCATCGCCCTTGACGACCGCTTCCAGCAGGAATGTCAGCGATTCGCGCATCTGCTCGTCAAGTTCGCCTGTCATGCCGAAGTCGAGCAGGGAGAGTCGCCCGTCCGGGAGAACCAGCACATTGCCGGGATGGGGATCGGCGTGAAACAGCCCTTCTTCGAAGATCGTTTGCAATGTCAGCCGCACCAGGGTGTTGAGCAGCCGGGGCATTTCCTCGGGATGCTGCTTGGCGTAGAGATCCACCCGTTCACCGGTCGAAAACTCCATCGTGAGCACACTGCCGCTCGAATACTCCGCCACGACATCCGGAATCCAGAGATCGGGGATATCGGCCAACGCGGTGCGAAAAAGCATTATGGAACGAGCTTCATGACTGAAATCGGTTTCCCGGTTCAGGCTGTTGGCAAATTCACTCACCAGCACAGGGAGGTCGAGAGCGCGCAGCCGTGGGAAGAGTCTTTCCACAAGGGCCACCAGGTAGGTCAGCGCCCCGATATCGGTGGCAATCATCGCTTCAAGGTCGGGCCGTTGCACCTTGACTGCCACGTGGCGCCCGTCCAACATTGTTGCCTCATGCACCTGGGCGATGGTGGCCGCGGCCAGCGGCGTTTCGCCGAAGGAGACAAACAGCTCGGCCAGCGGTGCGCCCAGTTCGGTTTCGATTGTTGCGGCTACCGCGTCGATTCCCAAGGCCGGCAACTGGTCATGCAGCAGTTCCAACTCATTGATGTAGGCGTACGGCAACAGGTCGCGCCGCAATGCAAGCACTTGCCCGAATTTGAGAAAGGTCAGTCCCAGCTCCTCGAAGGTTTCCCGAACCTCTTTCGGCGCCGGCCAATGATTCTTGCCCCGCAGGGCGCCCAGGAACTTGTGCCGGGCAAGCACCCGCAGGATTTGCATCAGTCGCGGCGCTGCCCGCAACAGGCTGCTTTTGTCCGGATCAATCATTACAGCCATGGTTTGCTCCCAATACATTTTTGACAATTTAATGAAAGTGTACAGGAAGTCGCGCATTTTTCAATGCAGTGACCAGCAAAAGCTGGCCTCTAGCTCCGTCCGGGTTCAGGCCGGGCGGAGCTTTCGATACTCCCAGGTATTGACTATTGACCGGTTTAATATACTATCTATTAATGTCGTGACAGCGTACAATCAAACACTGACCTGTCGCCCGAAATCATTTCTTTTTCAGTCATTTCGAACACCCTCTTTTCCCGGTCACCTCCATCCACCTCTATTATAAATTTCTCTGGGACAGATTGCACGGTTCCTTTCCGAGCCTGCCGTCATGTGAAATCCTTTCCATGGCCGGAAGCTTGGACTGAGTAGTACGTAAAGGACATATAGTGGGTGTTGGCATCCTTATTGGTTATTTCGCAAAACAAGCTGAAGCCCGTAAAGCCTTTCGGGCACTGGAGCGGCAAGGTTTCCATCGAACCGCTCTGGTGCATAAGGGTAATGACGGCGATGTCCATATTGAAGATCCATTCTTTTGGCGGAGCACGTTCTGGGTAACCCTGGTTGCCATCCTGTCCGGTGGGATTGGCGGGGTGGTCGCCCTGGTCCGGCATCAGTCGCTGTTTCCTACATTTTGGAACAATCCCGCTTCCCTGGCTTTAATGCTCTCATTCGCCACAATTGGCGGCCTGGCCACCATACTTTGGCTGCGACGGTCCAAATATGGTGTTGAACCGAGGGTCATATGTGATCATGCCCGCTGGCTAGTGTCAGGGGAATCCGTCCTGATACTCCAGGCACCGGTTGAATCTTTACAGCGCCCGGTGGCCATGCTGCGTGAAAACAGCGATTTCTCTCCAACTCTGTTCGTGATGCATCCCAAGCGTGAGCGACGGGTAGAGGCACGCGGTCCCGAGGCAAAGCTTTCCCCGGCACAGATCCAGGAACATGCCCAGCGCCATGCCGGTGAGCAGCAGGTTGATCCCAAGCCGAAGTATAATGACGAGTTGCTCAAGCGTATCAAACAATCCCGTCAATGGGTCCGCCAGGTCTGCGCGGACCTTACCGCGGCGAGTCGCCTGGAACAGAAAGCCACGCCGGCTGCCGATTGGATTCTTGATAACGAGTACATCCTGGAAGGAAACGCCCGTGACGTACTGCTGAATCTTCCCCGCCGTTTTTACCAGCAACTGCCTACGCTTGCCTCTGAACCTTACCGTGGCCTGCCGTGCATCTACGGTCTGGCCAAGGATCTTGTCTCCCATACGGAACTGCGCCTTGACCGGGAGAATATCCTGGCGTTTGTTGAGGCCCATCAGTCCGTGCGCACCCTGACGATAGGCGAACTCTGGGCAATTCCCCAGATGCTGCGCATCGCGCTGATAGAAAGTATCCAGAGTCTGGCCGTGACCGCCCTGGCAAATCTGCGCGAACGCCAGCTGGCCGATTTCTGGGCGAACCGGCTCATCGCTGCCAATCGCCGCGATTCCAATCAACTCTTTGCGCTTCTGGCGGAACTGGCCAGCGCGGAGCCGCGTCCAAGCCCATATTTCGGCGCGCAGCTGGTCGGCCTGCTCTACGATGAAGCGGCTGCATTGGCGCCGGTCCGTAGCTGGCTTGAGCGCATGCTCAAAAACTCCATGCACGATATTAATCTGCGTGAGCAAAACCGGCAGACCGCTGAACAGTTGGCCTGCGGCAATGCCATCACCAGCCTGAGACAGCTTGCCCTGCTGGATTGGCGGGAGATCTTCGAGCAGCTCAGCCGGGTGGATCAGATACTGCGCCGGGATCCAGCCGGGATTTACAGCGGGATGGATTTTGCAACCCGCGACCGTTGTCGCCGGGCCATTGAAGAGCTGGCCAGCGCCAGCTCCCAGACCCAGGAACAGGTGGCTGAGCACGCCATCAAGCTGGCGGCGCAGGCACGGCGAGAAGCAGCAAGCGATGAACGGCAAAGCCACGTCGGCACCTGGCTGGTGGGGGAGGGCAGGGCCAAGCTGGCCCGGCTGCTGGCGTGCCGGGAAAAGCTGCGTTATCGTGCACTGGAATGGGTGTATGGCCGCCATGCCGGAGTTTATCTTCTTGGCATCGGTGGTTTTGGACTTATAGGACTTTTAAGTCTCATAGGTCTTATGGGACCTGTAAACTTCACAAAACCATTAGGACTAGTCGGACTTGTTCTGCTCCTGTTGATTCCGGTCAGCCAACTGGCAATCGAGGCCGTCAATTATTTGATCACACGCATTCTGCCGCCCCGCCCCTTGCCCAAGATGGATTTCGAGGAAGGTGGGATTCCGGATGCCTTCCGTACCCTGGTGGTCGTGCCGATGATGCTGACCAACGCGGAAACGGTGCGCGCCGAGGTGGAGAAGCTGGAGATCCGCTACCTGGCCAACAAGGAGCCAAATCTGCTTTTCAGCCTGTTCACGGACTACACCGATTCGGTTATGTTGTCGCGCGAGGACGACAGCCAGTTGCTCAATATTGCATGCGAGTGTCTGACAGAACTCAACCAGCGCCATGGGGGCCAGCGTTTTTTCCTGTTCCACCGGGAGCGTACCTGGAGCGAATCCGAGCAGAAATTCATCGGCTGGGAGCGCAAACGGGGCAAGCTGGAGGAACTGAACCGGCTGATCGACGGCACGCGGCCGGAGACCGCTGCCCCCATGGTCTATGTGGGCGATCCCGATCATTTGGCGGACGTCCGTTTTGTCATCACCCTGGACAGTGACACCCAATTGCCGCACGCCACGGCCCGCAGGATGGTCGAAACCCTGGCACACCCGCTCAATCAGCCCCGTTTCGATGCGGCCGGTAACATCATGGCCGGCTATACCATAATTCAACCCAGGGTAAGCCCGACCCTGCCCAGCACGAGCGTCTCGATCTTCAGCCGTCTTTTCAGCGATGCGGTCGGTATCGACCCCTATACCCAGGCGGTTTCCGATGTCTATCAGGACTTGAGCGGCGAAGGGTCGTACCATGGCAAGGGGATCTACGACGTAGCCGCCTTCAGTCGGGTGCTGTCGGGACGGTTCCCGGAAGAGTGGGTGTTGAGCCATGACCTGATCGAAGGTGCTCACGTCCGGGTGGGTCTGGCCAGCGATATAGAGCTTTACGATGAATTTCCCCAAGGTTACCAGAGTTACAGCAGCAGGGCCCATCGCTGGATTCGCGGCGATTGGCAGATCGCGGGGTGGATTTTCCCGCGTGTCCCTCTCCCGGCGGCAGGTCGGGGACCAAACCCGCTTTCCCTGCTCAACCGCTGGAAGATTCTCGACAATCTGCGTCGCAGCCTGTTGCCCGCCGCCAGCCTGGTCCTGCTGATTGCCTGCTGGCTGATTTCACCGGTGATCGGCTGGCTAGCCACTTTGGTGGTTGGCATGCAACTGCTTTTCCATCCCTTGGCGCAGCCTTTTACCATGGCCACCACCCGCAAGGGATTAAAGTACTTCTCTTTGACAAAGCTACTGCACGATCTGTTGCGGGCCACCGCCGATGCCGCACTGTTACCGCACCAGGCAGCGGTTTTCCTGGATGCCATTGCCCGTGTCTGTTACCGCCGCTTGGTTTCGCGGCGCAATCTTCTGGAGTGGACTGCCCAGGCAACCCATTGGAGCGCTTCCCGCCGGCAACCGCTCTTCGTGGCGACCCTGGCCCTGGGCAGCGTTTTCAGCGCAATCGTGGGTTGGGTGATCTGGCGCATTATGCCGGCCAGTCTGCCGCAGGCCGCCCCCTGGCTGGTGCTGTGGTTTTTCTCCCCGTTGCTCGGCTGGCTGCTGAACCTGCGGCCAGTAGAGCAGCAGGCTCAAGCGCTGCCGGAAAGGGACCGTCTGTTTCTCAGGCAGGTCGCCCGGCGGACCTGGCGCTATTTCTCGGCCTTTGTCAATGCCGATACCTCCTGGCTGCCGCCCGATAACTACCAGGTTGCCCACCAGAACCGCCTGGCCATGCGAACCAGCCCGACCAATATCGGCCTCTGGATGACCAGCGCCCTGGGAGCCCATGATTCCGGCTACCTGACCGTTAACCAGGTCGTGGAAAAGCTGACCAACAGCATGGCTACCATTGACAGCCTGGAGCGCTATGAGGGGCATCTCCTGAATTGGTACGACATCAAAACCCTGGTCCCGCTGGAGCCCCGCTACGTCTCAACCGTTGACAGCGGCAACCTGCTGGGCGCCCTGTGGGCGCTGGCACAGGGACTTGACGAACTGGTTCATGCCCCTCTTCTGGACGGCAAAGCCTTTGCCGGTTTTGCCGATATCGGCGAAATATTGAAAAAGGCCATAGCTATTGCCGGCGTTGCCGGCTTTTATCACCACACACTCGATCAGCTCCTGGCCGAGTGGATTGCCCCGCCGTCGGGCATTGTCGATCTTCTCCGCCTGCAACGGCGGATGGAGGCCAATGTCAGGTCGGTTGTCGCTGCCTCGGGCGTCTCACCCTGGTCAGCGGAGCTTGAACAACAGGTTGCGGCCTGGGATCAGAACAGGGACCGTTACCTTGCCTGGATCGAAATCCTGGCGGAAAAATCCGAGGAGGAGCTTGCCTGGCTGGGGCCGGAGGCCTTGCACGCCATCCGGAGGGATCTGTCGCAGGCGCCATCGCTCTTCGACCTTGCCCATGGCCGGATCGACTCGATCCGGATTCTGGGGGCGATCAGCACAGAGCTACTCAGCTCCAAGTCGCTATCCGACCCATGGCTCGACCGGGTGATGTCGGCATTTGCCACCTCGCAATGGCTGGCCGGAGAAACCCTGGGAATGGCTGAACAGCTGACGGCCAAGGTCCGCGAACTGTCAGCCGGGATGGACATGCGCTTTCTCTATGACCACAAGCGCAAGCTTTTTGCCATCGGCTACAATGTCTCCATAAACCGCCTGGATGTTTCCAGTTACGACCTCCTGGCCAGTGAAGCGAGACTTGGCAGTTTTGTGGCCATCGCCCGGGGCGATGTCCCCCTGGAGCACTGGTTCTCCCTGGGGCGCCCCTACGGCGCCATTGGCGGGCAACGGATGCTGCTCAGCTGGACCGGGACCATGTTCGAGTATCTGATGCCGCTTCTGTTCCAGAACTCCTACGGCAAATCGCTTCTGGACAAGGTTGCCCGGGAGGCGGTGGCGGTCCAGATCGACTATGGCAGCAGACGGCATGTGCCGTGGGGTATTTCCGAGTCGGCTTTTGCCGATCTTGACCCGGAAAAGACCTATCAGTACAAAGCCTTTGGTGTGCCGTCGCTCGGTTTGAAGCGCGGCCTGGAGGAACAGCTCGTCATCGCCCCCTATGCCACCCTGCTGGCATTGAACGTGGCGCCGCGTGAGACCGTGCGGAATTTGAGAAAATTGACCGGTTTAGGGCTGCTCGCCGATTACGGCTATTACGAGGCCATGGATTTCAGCCGGCAGCCGCAGCGGGAAGGCAGGCGCGGCGTGATTGTCGAGGCGTATATGGCCCATCACCAGGGCATGGCTTTTCTGGCGTTGACCAATTTCCTGCATGGCAATCCATTTCCGCGCCGATTTCATAGCGACCCGCGGGTGCGGGCATTCGAGGCCCTGCTGCAGGAACGTATCCCGACCCTGCCGCCCTTGCAGCTGATCTCGACGCGCCAGAGCGAACCTCTGCTTTTGGGCGGAGACCTGGTTGCGCCGGCAGGCAGCACCTTTACCACCCCCCATACCGCAACCCCCAAGAGCCTGCTGCTAAGCAACGGCTGCTATGGCTTGATGGTCACCAACAGCGGCGGCGGCTACAGTCAGTGGAAGGGCCGGGAACTTACCCGCTGGCGTTCGGATCAGACTTGTGATAACCAGGGCACCTTCTGCTACATCCACGAGGCCGAGCCGGATCGCGTCTGGTCCACCACATATCACCCGGTCGGCGGAAAATTGGAAGGCTATTCCGTGGACTTTGCCCTTGACCGGGCCATATTCCGCCGTGACGATAACGGCATCCATTCGGAAACCGAGGTGGTTGTCTCACCGGAAGACGATCTGGAGGTTCGCCGGATTACCCTGGTCAATCGCTCCGCCCGAACACGCCGCCTGAACCTCACCAGCTACGTTGAACTCTCCATGGCGCCCCACAACGCGGATCGCCAGCACCCGGCCTTCAACAAGCTGTTCATCCAGACCGAGGCGGTTCCCGAACAGCAGGTCCTGCTCGCCTACCGGCGGTCACGGAGCGCGAACGAACTGCCGCTCTTTGTGGCCCATTGCCTGGTGCTCCAGTCGGACCAGCCTGATAATAATCCCTTTCAATTCGAAACCGACCGTGGCCGCTTTATCGGCCGTGGCCGGACACTTGCCAACCCCATGGGGGCCGAGCAAAAGCCGGGCAATAACCAGGGATTTGTTCTGGATCCGATGCTGGGCCTGAGACGCTGCCTTGTCCTGGAACCGGGCCAACGAGCCCAGGTTTCCCTGGTGCTTGCCGCCGGAGCATCACGCGAACAGGTCCTGCTGCTGATGGATAAATACAGCGCACCCCATGCCACCGAGCGGGCCATGGATTTTGCCTGGGGCTCGGCCCAACAGCAGTTGCAGGTGCTGCATATCCAGCCGGACGAAGCGCGCAGGTTTCAGCAACTGGCAAGTCACCTGTTGTTTCCCAACAGCCTCTTGCGGCCACCCTCCGACCGGCTTGACGAAAATGCCAAGGGGCAGTCCGGTTTGTGGCCCTACGCCATTTCAGGCGATCTGCCGATCGCCCTGATTACCATTGGAGAGGTGCGGGACATCAGCCTGGTCCGCCAGATGCTTCAGGCCCACACCTATTGGGGTTCCCACGGATTGGCAACGGACCTGGTGATCCTCAACGAGGAGGCCGGGGGCTATGAGCGGCCGCTCCAGGAACGACTTGAACAGTTGATCCAGATCCATGCCCTGTCGTCGGCAACTGATCGCGCCGGCGGCATCTTCCTGAAGAGCGCCGCGCAGATTCCCGAGGAGGACCTGAAGCTCCTCAAGGCTGCAGCCAGCGTCGTGCTGGTGGCGGCCCGCGGCACTCTGCCCCAGCAATTGGGGGTACCGGTGGAGGTTCCCGAGTTGCTGGAAAGGTTGGCCAGAAAACGTGCCCCCAGGGAACCTTCGGCGCCGCTCCCCTTCATGGAACTGAACTACTTCAACAGCCTGGGCGGCTTTACCCCGGATGGCCGCGAATATGCGATTTATCTCGGCCCTGACACCAACACCCCGGCACCATGGGTGAATGTCATTGCCAACCCTTCATTCGGCACCATGGTCAGCGAAACCGGGTCCGGCTTCACTTGGTATGGCAACAGTCAGCGCAACCGTCTGACAGGATGGTCCAACGACCCGGTGCTGGACCCGGCCTCGGAGGCGCTTTACATCCGTGACGAGGAGAGCGGCGTGTTCTGGTCGCCGACCGCTGCGCCGATCCGCGAGGCCAGTGCCTATCGGGCCCGGCACGGCTCAGGCTATACGGTCTTCGAGCATAACAGCAACGCTGTCGAGCAGGAGCTGACCGTTTTCGTGCCCGTGGATGAGGGCGGCGGGAAACCGGTCAAGCTGCAGCGCCTGGCGCTCACCAATGCCTCTTCCAGAAGGCGCCGGCTCTCGATCACCTATTATGTGGAATTGACCCTTGGCGAGAACCGCGAAAGCTCCCAGATGCATGTCACGACCAACTGGGATGAAGATGCCCAGGCCCTGATGGCGCACAACCGCTATCATCCCGAGTACGGAGAGCGGGTCGCTTTTGTGGCCATGGTTCCCCAGGCCGACTCGTACGGCGGCGACCGCAGCGCCTTTATCGGCCGCAACCGCTCGCTGGCCAACCCGCAGGCCATGGAAATGACCCGTTTGACTGAACGGACCGGGGCCGGGTTTGATCCCTGTGCAGCACTGCGTGTGGCCATTGAAATGGCTCCTGGCGAGCAACGTGACATCACCTGCATGCTGGGTCAGGCTGATTCCTTGGCGCAGGCCCGGGAGATGATACGGAGTTTTCGAGAGGACCGGGCATTCGAGAACGCATTTGACCGGACCAGGGCCTGGTGGAATGCGCTGCTCGGCACGCTTGAGGTGCACACCCCCGAACTGGCCGCCGATCTCCTCATTAATCGCTGGCTTCAGTATCAGTCCCTGAGCTGCCGCATCTGGGGGCGTTCCGCCTTTTACCAGTCAGGCGGCGCCTTCGGATATCGTGACCAGTTGCAGGATGTCATGGCGTTTCTCTACGCCATGCCGGAGCTGGCGCGTGACCAGATTCTGCTGGCTGCCAGCCGGCAATTCAAGGAAGGGGATGTCCAGCATTGGTGGCATGAGCCTGAAGGCTGTGGAATCCGTTCACGCATCTCCGATGACCTGCTCTGGCTCCCCTATGTGGTTGCCCACTACGTCCGGACCACAGGCGATACGGATATCCTGCGGGTTGAGATCCCCTTCCTCAACGCCCCCCCTCTGACGGATAATCAGCATGAGCTGTTCTTTACGCCTGAGGTCACTTTTGAACGGGCCACGCTCTTTGAACACTGCCAGCGCGCAGTCAGCCGCGGCCTGACGACCGGCCCCCATGGCCTGCCCCTGATGGGAACAGGCGACTGGAATGACGGGATGAATCTTGTGGGTGCCGGAGGAAAAGGCGAGAGTGTGTGGCTTGCCTGGTTCCTGTGCGAAGTGCTGCAGGGGATGGCTGAGCTGTCGTCTCTCCTGGAACAACCTGAGCAGCACCGAAACTATCAGGAACAGAGGTCTGCCCTGATCCAACGTGCCGAACAGGCTGGTTGGGACGGGGAATGGTATCTGCGCGGAACCTTTGATGACGGCAGTCCGCTCGGGTCAGCTTCAAACACCGAGGCCAGGATAGATTCCCTGCCCCAATCGTGGGCCTGGCTCTCCGGGGCTGCTGATCCTGAGCGCGCTGAACAGGCACTGGAATCGGCCTGGCGCCATCTCGTCCGCCAGGATGAAGGTCTGGTGCTGCTTTTCGAGCCCCCCTTCGACACAGCGGAACCATCACCCGGCTACATCAAGGGGTATCCCCCCGGAGTGCGGGAGAATGGCGGCCAGTATACCCACGCAGCCATCTGGATGGCCATGGCCATGGCGCGAAAAGGAGATGGGGAGCGGGCGGCGCAGCTGCTGCGCATGCTCAACCCGATCGAGCATGCCCGCGATGCGGCAGCTGTCTGGCACTACGGGGTCGAGCCCTACGTGGTTGCAGCCGATGTCTACCGGCTGCCCGGCCGGATCGGCCAGGGGGGGTGGTCCTGGTATACCGGTTCAGCGGCATGGATGTACCGGGCCTGGGTGGAAGAGGTGCTGGGCCTGCAGGTGCGGGGCGGACAGATGCGTATTAATCCGGTTATTCCCGCAGTGTGGCCGGGCTTCAGCCTAACCTACAGACACGGCGAGGCGGTCTATGAGATTCAGGTTGATAACCCGCATGGCTGCGAGCACGGTGTTGCCTGGGTGGAGATGGACGGCCAGCGCATGGCTGGTGGCGTGATTCCGCTGGAACTGGGGTTAGTGAAGCATCAGGTTCGCGTCAGTATGGGGGTGTTACCTGCGTCAATATCTGCGTCAGGATAACAAAAAAGCCACCTAGTTAAAGTAGATCGCCTTGAGTTGGTCGGCAATCATCCTGGCCGGTTCCACATCCTTGCGCTGGTCCAGGAGCGTGGAGCGGTGGGCGATCTCCAGGATCTTTTCCGGGATCTTTGGGGTCGGCAGGATCAGGTCCGCCACGCCGGTGGCAATGGCGCTCTGGGGCATGCCGGGGTATTTGGCGGTCGCCTCCTCCTGCGCCACCACGATTCCACCCCCTGGTTTACCGAAGGACCTTAAGGGTCATACCTACGCATTTGACTCAATTTTGCCTTTTTGTCAGTTGCGTAGGACTGACCCCTTATCCTCTCTCCCGGCCTGTTTTCCGCCGCGACCGAGTCGATACGAGAGTTAGAATACCACGTTTCCTCAAATGTGAAAATGTGAAGGGCGTTCCCAGAGGCTTTCACCGAAGCAATCCTTTAAAACAGCCAACTACCGGCTCATTTGCGGAGTTTCACGTTGGTAGCGACAACATCGCCAGCCCGCAGGCCGCACTCAGCATCAGCGTCTGTCCATAGGGAGCCCTTGTTCTCAATTCTATATTGAACTTGGCCTTGGCGCAGAGTAACCCTTGCATCGATGGGGACTGGTTTATCGCGACTGAATACCTCGTCAACCGTTGTAAGTGTATAGGCGTTCTCTGAGCTAGAGGCCCACGCGAAAGCGACAAACGAATGGTCAGGATTGGTGGGTTCGACTTTCCCCATCTCGTTATCTATGGAGGTCCAGCAGGCAGCGACGGGCAGGGGAAGCACACGCTTTTTCTTTTCTTTCGCTTCCAGTTCCCGCTTTGCAGTACTATTTTCCATCATCAGTCCAATAGGAGCCCAGATGGGAATAGTTACCAAAGCCACAAGAAAGATATAGACGTCGGCAACAATAGTCACTGGCATCAAACTCCACGCAGCTGGATGAGGCTGTCGGCGTTCACCTGTCGCGACGAGTCCAGTGGCACTGGTAATCGCCACACCCTCCAGCGCAGGCAGTTCCGAAAAAGAACCATAGGACACAAGGAGCGTACAGGGGGGATATCTGTCATCTGGCAGAGGGGGGTGGCCTCCCGTTATCCAGTTAGCAATCGCTGGCTGCGCGATCTGGAGTTCATGAGCCGAGTCGTTGAGAAAGAACCGCGCAGTCTCACAACCCACCGGCAATTTGTTCCTTGGGACGATTAAGGCTTCTTTACCTCCGTAAGACGTCGCCCACCATCGGGTGATTTCATATGCGTTTGCGCTGGTCGACAAGGCAAAATGCCCGGTCTCCTTTGGCTCACCGTTAATGATGGATTCGTTCCACGAGGTGGCCAAGCATCCGGGCAATGTCGCTATGAGCAGCACCAGAGCGGTAAGACGGCACAGATAGCCTTGTTGCATTGAAATGGCGGATCTTGACACCATAGGTTCATGCTCCATATAACGGCTCAAGGCGCCAGCGGCGAAGCGTCAGCGTAGCCCGTCTGCCGCCGAGTGGTTGGGCTAGATTTCAGTTTCCCTTGAACAACAAATATAGAATTCTCCCGCCAATTAGGAGCATGAACAGAAAAAAGAGCGGTAGCATCACTAGTACAAAATGGTACTTCGGGGGCAGCGAATTGCTCGGTAATGTGTAGAGCTTCAAAAAGTGCAATTTGCTTTTACAATTTTTTTGTCCACAAAATGGACACCAGTCACGGCTCCATAGTTCATCCCGCTCCTGATATGTCCTATTAATTTTGTTCTCTAAAGAATCTTTGTCCTTGGCCATTTCATCGTCGTTTTCAATTTTTGACGTTTCTTGATCTTGATTTTCGGCCGCCATTTCTTTTTCGCCTTTTTCATCATTATCTCTTGCCAATCCAACTGGTGACTCAGTTTATTACGATTCTTGTGACTTGTTGTCGTAAAACCCTTTCAACTGCACCAAACACACCTGACAGTCAGGACATTCCGGATTTTTCAAGCTCGCAACCGCAAAAGGTTTTTCACACTTTGGACAAATCATAACAATATTTAAATCCACATTATCAAATGGTTGTGGGGTTTTGAATTCTCGCCGTGCTGCAATAATCAAGTTGACAAGCGCTGCAAGGATGAAAACAATGGCACCGACCCAAAAGAAGTTTATATTGTTCTGAGCCTCATCCCCGGTCAAGTTGACGAATGCACTGTTTCTACCGATATTAACACATCCATTCCCGAGTAACTGACCTTGGTACTGGGAACCGTATGCAATGCAAATTACTCCGGCAAAAAAACAACCCGCCGATATTGAAATTTGATCCATAAGTGTTTTTGGTTTTTTCTTCTTCAATGCCACTTAGAACCTCAATCGGACAACTCTGTACTCCCCAACATTTATCATTATTCTTCGTCCAACTCCTTAGATTGATGTGCCCCCGCTCAACCTGCCATTTGGAACATGAAATTAGATATTAACGTAACATCCTGAAGTTTCTATAATTTGCATTTTGTATAATATTCTATTGGGATAGATCAGCATAAACCGCTCAAATTTATTTGGTCACTTATCCAATTTTAACGACTGTAAAAATATATACGCCAGCTAATCTGCATAGTCAAAGTGGATTGCCATGCTGCTTATCCCCAAGGCTGTTTTTATCGCCTATATAGAATACCTGAAATCAAGGAAAATTCCCCAGAATCGCTTTACCGAATACCAAACGTGGTGGCGTTATTGATCTTGAGGGATTCGGAGATAGGGCCGAATGTGCCCCGGAGGTAGGTGAGGACCTTCTGGACATTCCGTTCCGAGGTCCTGGCCCGGAGGCTGAAGAGAACTTGTCGATGATATCGGGGAGGGGGGTCTTGGTCGGCAGGGGGATATTCTTCTGCCGTAGTTGGGCGGATTCGATCTGCCGGAGCTTTTCTTTGACGATCTGAATCGAGCTCGTGGTCAGGTTGACCCTGATCTGTTTGCCGTTCTGGTAGTACTGCGCATAAATAGGTCTTGCCGCGTTTTTGGAGACTTGCCATTGCACACCTCCTTGAGTGGCGGCAAGTCCCGGACCCTGTAGGGTACAAATTAGGGTACAGTGACAACAAAAAAGGGACCTGCAGTGTCTGCAAGTCCCTGAATTTATTGGTTGCGGGGATAGGATTTGAACCTATGAC
>MTLD01002224.1_pt2 | contig 26733 bp, 22 predicted proteins | sample 1982471 | NCBI WGS metagenome assembly MTLD01 (sample SAMN05712604, study PRJNA340218) | biofilm metagenome | isolation source: sample SPM anode biofilm adapted to -50 mV | place: USA | collected 2012-02-03 | reverse complement strand
TTCGAAGGTCGCGTGAGAATACACGCGACGCTTCTCCGCTACCCCCCCCTCCTTGTTCTTTTCTTCGCTATACTGTCAAAGATCGCTCTGGTGCCCGTTCCTACATCGGAGAGATAAAAGGCGGCTGTACCGGTATACTATACCTTGACCGTTCCCGGGACGGCATCCAGCACAGGCAGGCGGAGCGCATTCGCTCCAGCTCTGTCCCCCGCGGAAATCAAGTCAGGCCAACTCGCTCGACGCGTGCTGGCCTGATTTCCCGGAGCAAGAAAAAACCGTAGCTTGGGGCCTGACACCGATGGTGCTTCATTCTTTCATAAGTTAATTTGACTTTTTAGGAGTTCCATTTTTGATCGCAGAATATAAAATAATAATTAAGAGGATAAAACCCAACCCTGCAAAGAAGACGCTTAAGACAAGTGAACTTTTTAACAATGATGGTATTACTGTGAAATATACCCATTTTTTTACAGCAACCGTCTCGCCAACTTGAATGCCTGCATTCGAAAAACTAATAAAGTATTGCCAGGACAATGAACCTGTATCTACTTCGCTGAGTCCAATTCTTTCAATAAGGAAAATATATCTACTATGAATTGAGACAACTGTACAATATCTATTTACACCAAAATCGTTCGTTACAATCAATGATACACTGGCAAGCACTCCGTATAATAATATAACCACAGCAATGCAGAGTGGCAATAGAAATTGTCTGAAACTATATGTATTGCTCCTAACTAGTACTCTCGAAGTATTCTTACTCATCATTTTTCCCCAACAATAGCTGCATATCCGAACCAATCTGATATAGACATTTTTCCGCTTCCAACATTCGAACCGTATAAATCGAGAGCAATTTGGGTTCCTTTTCTTTTTGCTTCAGCATTTGCTATAAGTGTTAGCCCAAATAATTCACCGAAAACGAATCCGCCGCCAGCGGAGAGTACTCCTTTTGTGATTGATGGAATGGTGACCTTAGCCATTGATTTTGCTAATATTTTGCCTATATAAGCTGAAGCAAATGCCTTTGAAGCTACTATACCAGCGTCCCCGACTTGACCATCACTAATACTATCGATCACTTGAATACCAGTTTGTATCCAACTCAAAATTGAAAGCGCTGAGCCACTAAAATCAAGCATTTTCATTTTTGTAGCTTGTGCACCGGCTTTTACAAGCTGATCAGCTCCTACCTGTTTAATAAAATCATCAAACGTACTTGTCCCACCCGAGGAGAACCAATAATTAGCATTGCCCTCTGTGAATAAACTTGAAGCAATATCAGATGAATTTGAGGATAATGATTCTAACATATTGCTGCCGACATCCAGTACGATTGATGCACCTCGAGGTAAACCAGTACCAGTAGCCTGCTCTTTATCAGCAGAAGAAGGGCTTGCAGGCGTATCACACTCGCTTGTCGATACATCAAATGCATAATTATCCGCATCGCCCGGATCTGTTTCGATCTCCGGAACGAAGCCCGCGTCCCGTCGATTCCACATCCCCGTCGGGTCGACATTTGCCAATGGCGAGTCATTCACATACACATACCAGTTCACGTCATCCCGCGCCGGGTCCTCTGTGGTAAACCTCCCCAGCTCGGCGTCATACCACCTGGCATTGAAGTAGTACAGCTCGGCATCCTCGTCGTAATCCTTGCCCGTGTAGCGCGGCCCGGCGGCGGTCTCGAGCACGGCATCGATGGAATCACCAAAAGCCGAGAAGTCTCTCCTCATGGCAAGTGAGCCACCTGAGTCGGTCGCCGCGGTAACGCTACCAAGGTGGTCGGTAGTGGCCCAGTACTTCGTCGCTATGCCGCCGGTCGTCTCGATCCAGCCGGCAAGCCTGCCCAGGGCGTACACGTAATCGATGGTCACATCGGCAAGCATAGTCTCGTCGCGGGTCTCCCGCAAGACGCTGCCGTCAATGCCGTAGACGTAGCTTGTTCGAGTGCTTCGGCTGGTCTTTTGTATCCGCAGGCCCGTCGGATCGTACTCGTAGGTGGCGGCCTGGGTGGCGGAGACGGTGCCCGCGTCGCCTTTCCAGACTTCCACGAGCCTGTTCCACAGGTCGTAACGGTAACGCACGTAGTGCCCCGAATCGGCCAGGAAGGCAATCTGGTCGCCTGACTCGGTAAAGGCGTCGCCCTTCTCCACGAGGTTGCCCAAGGCGTCATACACGTAGGCCCAGGTCGTCGTTACCGCCACCCCGCCATCGAGCACGGTGATCTTCTCTATCTTCTTGATCCGGTCGGAATTGTCCCACAGATGGTAGACGGAGTCTTCGTCCGTCCGTGACAGGCCGAGCCTGGATTCACCCTTGGTGGTCGAGGTGCTGGCGCGATTGCCCTGCCCATCGTAGGTGTACGTGGCGCTGGATTCCTGGGCATAGTACCCGACGCGCAGAATCCCGGAGGCGATGTTCGCGAAGCTGGCCTGTGCCGCCGCCAGGTTCTCGTCACGGGAATCAAGGACGCAGTGCACCTTCGCGTAGCGCGTCATGATCGCCGCGAGCGGCTTCACAAGTATCCGTCCCGTCGCGTCGTCGACGGAGACCGTCGCCGCAACCTTGGCCCAGGAGCCCTTCTGGTTGGTGTCGCTGGCATAGAGCTCCACCGATGTGGAAGCAGCGCAAGGATCGGTCTTGCCATGCGAATCATCTCACATACGCAACTCGCTGATGGAACCAGAACGCTATGGTCCGTCTGTCGGTAGCAACCCCCATGTGCGTGCACGCCCATCTCATTCACACGCATTGATGCTGATAATCGCTCTCAATGCCGCGGAATCCCCTATGCCGCGTACGCGCCTGGTTGGCCATTCTTGCCTCTGAACGTCAGCGCGCGCGAGTCCGTCTCACTGAATCATGTAGCCCTTGTGCCATCGGGTTCGCGTCTGAAGGTCCTCATGACCTGTCCCTCCGAGGTCTTGAATTCTTCTGGCCTACTCGCCAGATGGTCCGCCACACAGAACGTCAATATTTCTTCATCAATATGATATATCCCGGCATATGTCTCTCCCGCATAGCGGCCAAAGGTATCGGTGTATTCGATATGTTTTGGGTTCTTGGTAGGATCTATCTTGAAGTTTCCCTTTATGGGGATACTCCCATCGGATATTTTTACAATGAAGGAATTATCGATGAATATTGTCCTGGGCTTCCAGCCTTCCTCATCATCGAGTGGCTCTTGTATGCCGTCACGTTCGTATGCAATCTGAATCCAGTTGCCCCAGAATCGCTCTGTCTCTTGTCTTAGAAGTTCTTTTTCAATCATGCCTTTCACCTCATAAAATTCGAAAATATCGGTTCCCGTCACTTCTCCGGTCAATGCTGGCACCGGTGTAGCCTAGGTTGCTATCATACGCCTGTCAAGGAGCGGGAAACGCCCGGCAAAAATTCATTCCGGGAGCAACGGAAGCACGGCCCCTTGCCAATGCACTGCTGGCGCCTGGTCATGTAATCTTTCCTTTGCTCCTCTCCCCGCCTTCATTCCATACACGCGCCGCGAGATACATGCCGGCCCTGAGCATCAGCCCCGCGAGGAAACCCCTGAGCGGCTGGAGTTGAGCCGGGGGTCGGTCGATGAAAAATGTGAAGGAAACCGAGACCGTGACCAGGAGGGGAGGCAGCAGGGAGCAGCCCAGAGCCGCGATGGCAGCAGAGCGGAATCTGACTGTGCTCCATCCATTGATGATGATGACCGTGAGCGGAGGAACAGATACAGCCAGGGCAAACAGAAAGCCGATGATCAGTTCCTGAAGACCGTAGGCTAGGTTGTAACCTTCAATAGAGGCTCGCAAACCTGAATCATAGAAGACCAAGGAACCGATCACGCCAAAGAGCGAATACAGGGCTGGGACAACGATTGATCCTCTTCTGTCTGCTGTGTTGGCGGGACCATTATCGCGTCGACTGGAAGCAATCAACTGAAGCGCTATGGGCCCGGCGACGGTGAGCCCCCAGACAGCCGTCGCGATTCCGCGGGGTTCCTTACCATCCCCGCCCATGTAGTATATCCAGCCGAGCAGGTGGTTGATGCCATTCCAGGCGATACCTCCTCCAAATATCACCAGAGACGCGAGTGCGAGTTCCGCAAACGAAACAGAAGCGCCTCCGTAGCTCCCACGGAGCATGGGCGATGGTTTCAACAGATGTCCACCGGCATTGGGCATGGAAATGGCAAGGAGAAGAATGTCCTCCAGGAATTTCCGGAATGGCGCGGTCCCGACGAGCTGTGCCACAATCTCGGGTCGCAGACCGGAGGCGTGGACATAATCCTCGAGCTCCTTTCGTATCGAGAGGCGAACCGGTTCGCATGATTTTTCCATTACGAAGGTAACGATGCCGGGCACCAGTCCCTTGAAGGGCGTAACGCTATCGTGAAGCCATTTGTAGACCAGGCTTCTGTCCCTGAAGATGTACAATTCAGCCAAGGTCCTCGGAGATTCCTTGATATGGCGAAAGATGATTCCCAGTATGCCTCCGCATGAGAATCTGGCGAACTTCACGTGTTTCCTCCGGATCACGGACCTGGCAAGATTCTGTCGCCCGGCTTCATCAGCCGGGCCGAAGGCGTATCATCGATAGTATAGCGCCCTTATCATGGTAAAACGCGTGAGAATTCAACTCTCATTCCACCATGCGGACTCGAGGTATACCCATACTGTGTTCCTCGAAGGGGGTTCCATGAAATATCCAAGGATCGTGGCAATCGCTGTAGTACTCGCTTGCGCCGGTTTGCCGCAAGTCCATGCCCAGGATGAGGTGAAAGGCGGGAGGGGATGGCTTGCTTCCGGCCTCTATGCCGGCGTCCGCGGGCAGTACCGTATACCGGAGACCACATACTCTATAGGGTATGACGGTGGCTGGTTTACGATTATCGCCACGGGAGACAGGATCGATCTCCCCAAGCTCGGTCCGATGGTCGGCTATGGAGCATTCGTAGGCTTCGCAAGCTGCGAGAACCAGCGTGAACCAGCGTATATCGTGAGCGCGGCCTGGTCCATGACCAAGGGCTCGGGCGACTCGACAATAGGCGTGCTCGACTATGTAGACCATGAGATCGGCCTCGATATCGAGTTCCTCTTCCCTTTCCGTAGAGGCCTCGCGATAACCGGCCAATTGGGATGGGATTTAGAGTTCTTCTCGGTCACCGATGGGTTCCTCCCCTTCGGTGGCAGCCGGGAGGATCTACGCATCTCTTCATTCATCGGTCTCGACTGTGGCATGGGACTCGCCTATGTCATCAAGCAGCGCCTGCTCATCGAGTTGAAGGCGCTTGCGAGGATGGCAAGCGACGACATCGCTTCCGGGGCAAGCACATCCGACTCCCTCGGCGGAGAGATTGGGAGGGGCGAATATTCATTCGAGCTCTCTGCGGGATGGATATTCTAGGGTAGCGACCATAAACCTCCGTCGCTTCGGCAGATACCGGGAGAGCTGCACGAAGGGTCAGTCCGGCACGCAGACCACGGGTGTCGCGCTGGTTCATTGCCCTGCGCCCGGGCGGAACGCGGTATCGTGCGCATCGAGAAAGGGTTCGTAAAGAGTCAGATCGGAGATGGCGTCAGGGAGACGGTCGAGAGGAAGGGCTCATGGAGATGTACCCGGCCGGGGTATCAGTCCGACGGGTAGAGGACATCACTGAAGCATGTAGGGAACCCAGGTCCCGGCCGGGGGCGTATCGAAGCTCAACCAGGAACTGCATGACAAGATCGACCTCTGGAAAACCCGACCGATAGAAGGAGCGTTCCCATACGTATATCTCGACGGCATCGTACTCAAGCGCGGCCGTACTGGCGTTCAGCTGTTCATCTCTGACCAGTGCAGGGGCCTCGTCGAGCCTCTTGTGGAATACGGCCCCGATACCGCATGGCAGCGTCGAACCGTACACTTCTATCGGAACGTGTTCACCAATGTGCCGCACATAAGGGTGAATGAAGCAGCCATTATACTCAAGGCACCCATGCGGGAGCGTGCATTGCGGCGCTCTTGAAAATGCCGCATCACGCGCTATACTCTTGTCGTCCGACTCGGTGTGACCCTCTGCCGGAGCACGAGAATCATACCTCTGATTTCGCCGACTACCTGAACGCACATATCAAGGAGTCCATCAAGATCTTTCCGCCACCAAGGGCTGTCCTGGCACTTGCGCCGAAAGTGGGATAGACCCAGCCGATGGTCAGATACAAGCTGAATTCGACGCAACCAGCAAACGCCGTCTTGCGACAACGTACGCTTATCCGTGGGCCTTTCTTCGAAATGCCAATCTCTTTCAGGGCGACATCACCAATTGCGCGAGTATCACGACAAGGGATCAAGTGCACAGAGTCGATATTTCGGCTAGTCCAGAGGACGAGACGGCTTCTGGCCAAGTATTGCATTGAAAAGAACATAGGGGGGCTACCGTGGCGAAGGGACAGAGAATTTATGAGAGACATGGGAAGAGCATATACTTCAAGAACGATGACATGGACTTCTATCTTCAGTGGATTCTGGGATACCAGGTGTATGGCGGTTTGGGTATCGGAGAGTGCTTCTCCGTGGCGTCTCGTATCAAGGATGGCGATCCAGACAGCTGGAAGAGCGAGTTCTACAAGTATGGTACCTTTCAGGAAGATGTAGCCTTGTCACTGGCCAATGCAGGGAACCAGGGAGCCGCAAGCAAGAGGCTCTTTGCGGCCTTCTGTTCCTATCGCGCCGCTTCGATGTGCGCAAGTCCTTCTGGTGATGAAAGCAAGGAGATGATCCTCAAGTTCGAGCATACATTTCAGCTCGCCATGGACTATGCTCATATTCTCGTTGAACCAATTGAAGTCCCATTCGAAAACAGCGCGCTGCCTGGCTACTTCTACAAATCAACGAAGGCCGGTGCCATGGCGCCGCTCATACTGATTCTAGGTGGCTCCGACTCGTTTCGTGAGGATCTATATTATTTCGGAGGCGCGGAAGCGATTCGCAGAGGTTACAACGTTGCGATGGTTGACTTGCCAGGTCAAGGAAGAACACCGAATCAGGGGCTGCACTTGAGGTATGACATGGAAGTTCCTGTAACAGCGACAATAGACTGGCTGGTCGCTCAAGACCGCATCAAGAGCACTTCCATTGGGGTCTACGGTGTCAGCGGCGGCGGATACTTCGCCATGCGAGCGCAATCCTTTGAGAAGAGAATTAGAGCGATTGCGCTAAGCACGCCCATCTATGATATGCAGACCGTCATTGAGAAGCAGATTCCCAAGTTCCTGATAGCCCTGACCAGAATCAAGGGCCTGTTGGCATTGCTTGACAAAGTAGCCAGCCTCGGAGTGGACACGTACTTCTGGAGGGTTGGCGCCGACAACTATGGGCAAATCATTGATCGTCAGGTGAGCAAGATGAGGGTCGATGTCGGGACAATAGACTGTCCGATCTTGTCAATCTGTGGCGCTGGCGAGAGTCAGGAAATCAGGAATCAGGCATTGAACTTCTATGAGGAAGTGAAGAAGAGGTATCCGGAGAGCATGTATCGATTCTACGACACCAACGATGGTGCCGAGGCACATTGTCAAGTCAACAATTTCCAACTCGCTCATCAGGAGCTGTTTGACTGGTTTGATTCGGTACTGTCATAGAAAGTAGTATCATGGCCGCTATGCCGACAGGAAGCATGCGGAGACGGCTTTGATGGAACGTGCGAAGAATTTCCACAGGAGGAAAGGCAATGATGGCGACATTGGGCAGGGACATTACCGTTGGGCAATTATCGAGCAAGACAACCAAAGCGGTACTGGGGCAGGTACTTTTTGTGTCCATCGCGTTGATACTGCCGCTTGTTACGCACAAGCTGGGGCTCAACTATCTGGTAGCACAGCCAATGCACTGGATGGTCATATTTGCCGGGCTATCGTACGGCGCGTATTCGGGAATGGCCATTGGAATCCTGGTTCCGGTTTTGTCATTCCTGTTGTCAGGCATGCCTGTTCCCATGGCACTTCCATTGATGATACCAGAGCTGATGGTATACGGACTGGTCAGCGGATTGCTGAAGAAGCGTATCACGTCATTTGGCTCGGTGACCCTGGCATTGCTTCTTGGAAAGATTGCCTATCTGGCATTCGCGTTGGTCTTTGGAAGAATGACAATTCCTTTGAAGCAATTCATAATCCAGACGTGGAAGCCAGGCATCCTGACCATGCTGATCCAGATCGCGGCCATTCCGGTACTAGCAGGAATGTATGTCAGCTGGGTAAGGCAAGACCGCAATTCCTGAGAGATTGAACCACGGTCCATAATGGTTCTCCGGAAGCGCGTTGGTGCCACCGTGATTCAATAGTATCTGTAAATATTTACTTATACCCATTTCAATTCGGTCGATAAGGAGAGTACAGTCCCTCGAGAGATTCGTGCTATGCACAAGCCCTACCAATGGGCATGAAAACACCGGATTTTCCGGCGCGCATCTCTATTATGCAGTGCGGGATATTCGATACACAGTACACAAACGCAGGTAAGCACAAAAGGGTATCGTTGTCCCTCGCTACGAGGGGACACAGATGTTAAAGGTGTCTGCAGTACAGAATCATCTGCCGACCGCCAACAAGCCATATGTGGTGCACACCACCCACAAGGAAACGATTGGCTTCGATGGCCTCATCGATCGGATGGCCTCCGGTCGTACCACCATTTCCAAGCCGGACCTGGCTGGAGCCTTCGAGCTGCTGTCCGAGGAATTGCACAAGGCGATCGCCGAAGGCTATGTCGTCAAGCTGCCCTTTGGCTCGCTCTACCTCTCGGCCTCGGGTACGTTCGATCACCTTGATGAGCCCTTTGCCTATGGGCAGGAAGGTTCGGACCACAGACTTCGGCTGCACTTCCGGGCCAACAGGACGGAAGAGCTCGACATCGTCAGGGACGCCAGGGTCCAGCGCGAACAGTATCTGGACAAGTCCGGGCCCGTGGTCTTCTCCGCTACTTCCATCCAGACCGATGAGGAACTGGTGGCCACCACGGGTGATTTCTTCCGCATCGAGGGCAACCGCCTCAAGTTCGACAAGACCAACGCCGAACTGGGGGTCTGGTTCAAGAATGGGCAGGAACATCGTGCCGCCCTCTATGCCGCCATCAATCCAGGCGCCGTGATCGCGCAGGTGCCCACCGACCTGGAGCCGGGCCAGTACATCCTGATCGTCCGCACGTCACCGAATGACAAGGACATCAAGGAGTCACATCTCTCCGCGCCTGTATCGATAGTGTAACGATCTCAAAATGAGCAAGGCGCCCGCCCCTTCCAGGGGGGCGCCTTTTTTTTGCCGCAAGACAGCCTGGTTTTCGATTCAGAAGCAACTCAGTTTCCATCGGAAACCAGCCTGGTTCCGGCGCAAATCCAGGTTGGTTCCGCCCGAAATCCAATTCATTTTCCATTCATTTCCAGTCTATTTTTCAATCAAATCCGTGTTAGGATGTGAGCCAAGAGCAACGCATCGGAAAGGCCATCATGCTGAAGAAGACCAGAACGGACGCCACACTGATACGCAACCTGCCCGACTTTACGCGGTTCATGCCGTTTCTGATGCCGAACAAGGGCGGCTCAATCATCAACTACGAGCAGGACCTCGATGTGACCGCGACGCTCGATGTGATCAAGAGCGTCAACCGTGAGCTGGTCAAGGAGCGCGACATACTGACGCTGTTCGGTGTGGTCATCAACGCGGCGGTCCGGGCGCTTGCCCAGCGTCCCCGGCTGAACCGGTTCATATCGGGCTACCGCTTCTGGCAGCGCAACCAGCTGCTGGTCAACTTCGTCGCCAAGAAAGAACTTACCGACGACGGCAAGGAGGTGAACGTCAAGATCGAGTTCAGCCCCTACGAGACGCTCGCGACGACGGCCCACAAGGTGCGCACGGCCGTGAAGCTGGCCGTGTCCGAAGATGGGGCGGACAACGAGAGTGTCGTCACCGCGATCATGCGGCTCCCCGACTTCCTCGTCAGGCTGCTGGTGGGTGGCATGAACTGGCTGGACCAGCACAACATCATGCCGCGCTCGCTGACCGACAGCGATCCGATGTGGTCAAGCATCTTCATGACGAACGTTGGCTCGTTCGGCCTGGACGCGCCCTACCACCACCTGTTCGAGCGCGGCAACTGCCCCGTGTTTCTGGCCATGGGCAAGGTCCGTGACGAACGGAGCCTGGACGAGCACGGGCACGTGCGTACGCGCAAGATGGTCAGGCTGCGCTATACCTTCGATGACCGCATCGCCGACGGCATCTACATGGGCAGGGCTCTGGGACTCGTGCAGCGCTATGTGGAGAACGCGGCCGAGCTGATGGAGCCGCCCGAGCTGAGCGCCGAGACGCTGGCCGAACTCCGGCTCAGGGACTATCCGGCCGCGCTCCGAACGAGCGTCAGCACATCCGCGTTGTCTTGATCACCGCACACCAAGCGGATATGCTCAACCGCAATGAGGATTGACAAATGAAAAGAATCACCTTCCTTGTGGTCTATCTCCTGACACCGGTCGTGCCCATTGTGCTGTACCTGCGTTCGGTTGGCACGGGAGTCGATAGCTATTCCATCTCGGTAACACTCGGCATCACGGCCTTCATCTTGCTCTGCAATCAGTTCATGCTGGCATCGAAGCCGGGCTTTGCGGTGGCCGCGCTGGGGGCCAAAAGGCTCGTGACGATGCACAGCACGGTGCCTGTCTTCATATTAGTGCTGGCGGGCGTTCACAAGGTACTGAAGGAACTGAATGGCTTCTCGGAGGATACGCCGCAGGCGACCTTCGGCGCCGCGACGTGGTGGCTCTTTGCCATCGTCATCGTCGCGGCGGTGCTCTTCATGGCCAATACGTTCTGGTTCAAGCTGGCCGTGGTGCAGAACCTCCGGAAATGGGTCTATGCGACATTCAAGCTGACCTACAAAAGATCACGGCTGCTGCACAACCTGACGGTGCTGGCCGCGATGCTGATCCTGGCGCACGTGCTGCTCGCCTCAAGCGGCAACTTCGCGGCCAACCCGGCAGGTATCGTGTGGATGTGCGGATGGATGCTGCTGGCGCTGGTGATGTACGCCCGCTACCGGGCGCTCGGCAGGCCGGCTCCGAAGATCGCGGCCTAGACGGCACAGGGGCATCGATGTTCAACGCGGCGCGACTACGGGACCTGATACGGCGCAACGGCACGATGAGCGCGATGCTCGTTGTCGTCATCCTGGTGGGCATGGGCGAGAAGATGGCGGAGCGTTTCCTGCCTTTGTACCTGCTGGCCCTTGGCGGCAGCGCCTGGTCGGTCGGCCTCCTCAATTCGATGGACAACCTCCTGTCGGCGCTCTATTCATTTCCGGGCGGCTACCTGGCGGACAGGTTCGGCTACAAGAGATCGCTGCAGCTGTTTACGCTGGTCGCGATGTTCGGCTACCTGATCGTGATCCTGGTACCGGCATGGCAGGCGGTGCTGATCGGTTCGATCTTCTTCATATCATGGACCGCGGTATCGTTGCCGGCGATCATGAGCCTCGTATCGAAGGCCATACCCAGGAACCGCCGCAGCTTCGGTGTGTCGCTCCATTCGTTCTTCAGGCGCATACCGATGGCCCTGGGGCCGATCATCGGCGGCATCCTGATTGGCGCGTACGGGCGTGTCCATGGCGTGCGGATAGCGTTCATAGGGGCCTTTGCGATGGGCCTCATAGCGCTGTACATGGTGCGGCGCTTCATGACCGACGACACGAGCGTCAAGGAAACGGCTCAGCGCGAGCATGGCACGCTCCGATCGCTGTTCAGTCCCGCGCTCCGGAGCCTCCTGGCCAGCGACATCCTGATACGCTTCGCGGAGCAGATTCCCTACGCGTTCGTGGTGATATGGGCGGTGGACAACAACCACCTGACGGCGCTGCAGTTTGGATTGCTGACGACGATCGAGATGGTCACCGCGATGCTGGTCTACATTCCGGTCGCCTGGATGGCCGACCTCTACGGCAAGAAGCCGTTCGTGCTGATTACCTTTGTATTCTTCACGGCGTTTCCGCTCGTGCTGCTCGTGTCGCATTCGTTCGGCATGTTCGTGATAGCCTTCATCATCCGGGGGCTCAAGGAGTTCGGCGAGCCGACGCGCAAGGCGCTGATCATGGATCTGGCGCCTGAGGATGCCAAGGCCCGGACCTTCGGCAGCTACTACCTGGTGCGCGACATCATCGTGTCGGTCGCGGCGCTGTCCAGCGCCCTGCTCTGGAACATCGCGCCGGCCGTGAACTTCATCACCGCCGCTCTGTTCGGCGTCGCGGGCACCACGCTGTTCGCCATCTTTGGCCGCGATGTGCACACGGCCAGGACAGGTGAGGAGCCTCCGAAGGCAGGCCCCTCGTCGTAGCCTACTCGATGCGTTCCAGCACCTGGTTCAGCTCTTCACGATAGTCGAACAGCGCCTTCCAGCGCGTCTCGGCCTCGTCGAACAGCGCCTCCAGGTCCGGCTTGTCGGCGCCCGTGCCGGATCGCGCGCACGCCTCGTGGAACGCGTTGTAGGCGCGGTGAAAGGCATGGTGGGTCGCGTCGAGTTCCGCAAGCCGCCCGGCCTGATCCGGCATGCTGGGGCCGATGCGCCTGAGCAGCGGATCGAGCGGGCACTCGTCCACCCGGCTGGGCTTGGGCAGGTTGTCCAGCCCGACGCGGCTCTCCAGGTACAGCCTGCTGTCGACGACGCGGCGCTTGTGGTCAAACATGATGCGCTTGATCTCCGGCCGGTACGAGCTGTGTTCGGCGGTGGCATCGAGCGAGAAGTAGCGCAGCTCGGTGCTTATTTCCCTGAAGCTCTGCTCGCTCTCCTGGCCGCGCTTGCCCAGCGACTCGACCTTGCCGGCGGCACTGGCAAATGCCGTCGACATTGCCTCGCCGTTGGCGCCCATCGCCGAGGCGAGCCGCGCCGTCTCGGCGAATAATCCATCGAGGTCCTGCATCGATTGGCCCATCGCGGCGAAGGCCTGCTTGTTCTCCGACGATATGGTGCGGAGTTCCTGTACGCTCTCCAGCATCTGGGTGGTGCCGGAGGCTATCTCGCCGGTGCCGTCCGATATGCCGGAGAAGGCCATGATGAATCGATCACTGTCGCTCTTCAGACCGGCAAAGACCTTCTTGAGTTCGTCGTTTGCGTGGGCCGCGGCCTTGATGCGTTCTCCAAACCGTGACAGCGATGCCGCGATCTGCTTGGCGCCGGTGCCCGCGGACTCGGCGAGCCCGCGAATCTCCTCGGCGACGACGGCGAAGCCCTGGCCATACTCGCCGGCATGGGCCGCCTCTATCGCGGCATTCATCGCGAGCAGGTTGGTGCGCGAGGCTACCTGGTTGATCATGCGCGAGAGGTCGGCGATCTCCGAGACGCCCGATTCCAGGCTGCCGATGATGCCGACTACCGAGTCGACGCCCTGTCCGCCGCGCTCGACGGTGGCCGCCAGATCCGAGGCTACCTCGGTCTCCCGGCGGGCCGTGTCCGCTATCGAACGGATCTGGCCGCTTGTCTGTTCTATCGCGGCCCCGGCCTCTTCCACGGCGCTGGCCTGATCGGATACGCGCAGCGCCAGGCGGCTCACCGCCTCGCTGACCGAGCCCAGCCCGGTGGAGGCCGCGGCGACATGTTCGGACAGGGCGGACACGGTGCTGCTCATCGAGGCGACAGGCGTTCGTGCCGATTCCAGTACCGCTATGGCGCTGTCTATGTCCGCGGCGAATGCCTGAGCGCCTTGCAGGTTTCTGGTTGTCAATTCATTCAGACCCAGCAGGATGATCTGGTAGTTGCCGGCGAGCGTCTCGTCGAGCTCGGCGGCCGCCTCGGTCAGGCCGGGGTGGGCGCGCAGCGAACCGATGCGGCCGACCAGGTCGCCTTCGGCCAGGCTTCGGATCCGGGCGACCAGCGTGCGAAGTGGCCTGCCTACGAGCGCACCGACGGCGAGCAGCGCCACAAGCGACGCGGCGACGGTTCCCGCGGCGACGGCCGCGAGCAGTATCGGCAGTGATACACCGGGCATCAGGACAAAGAAGACGGCGGCTTCGGCTGCGGCTCCCAGCAGGGCCGCTGTTGCGATCCAGCGATGCAGTTCGTTCCTCATGCCGCATTGTATGGCTGATATTCGATATAGTCAAATATCCGGCTTGACTGTGGCGGTATGGCCATGAATACTTTTGACATCGGTGTCATGTGCCACGAAGAGCGTGACCCGGAAGGGGTACCGTCGTGAAACGCACTGCAACACTCTTGATGCTGACCATCATGATTCTGGCCGCCGGGGCACAGTCGATAGCCAAGCCGACGGCGGAGATTACCAGATTCAAGATCCAGGCGATAAGCCTGCGCGACGTGACCTTCCAGTTCGAGCTGACCGTCAGCAACCCGTACCCGCTGGGCCTGAGCTTCTCGGGACTTACGCTCGACTTCTCGGTCGAGGGCTCCAAAGTCTTCAGCGCGGCCAACCAGGGCGGTTTCAGCGTGCCGGCCAAGGGCAAGAAGTCCAGTACCTTCAATGTGAAGCTCGCCTATGCCGACATCTACAAGCTGGTTCAGAATTACTCGACCAAGGAATGGCTGAATACCGTCATCAACGGCACGCTGGCCATTCCGCTGCCCAAGATTCCTGGCCTGCCATCGAGCGTCAGCTTTGCCTACAAACTGGAAAAGAAGATACCGGCCATCAAGCCGACGGTCGCCATCACCGGCTTCTCGGTAACGCCGCCGAGCGCCGCCGAAGTCTCGGCAGCCCTGCTCAAGGCCGGCAGGAAGGCCGATCCGGAGAAGGCCCGCGGCGCCATCGCCGATATTCTGGCGGGCCACAAGCCCAAGGCTCCGGTCATCGATCCGACCGAGCTCGACCTGCCGCTGAAGATCACCTTTACCATCAGGATCCGCAACGACGCGCGTGGCCCGCTCAGCTTCGGGGCCCTCGGTTACGAGCTCTTCATCAACAACGAGAGCCTCGTCGTCGGGAACAGCAGCTCGATCAAGCAGGACGGACAGCAGGTGCTGGTCACCGTTGCCAACACCTTCAGTACCAAGCGCCTGACATCCGGTGTCAAGGCGCTCTTCTCCGAAGGCACGGGCAGCTTCAGGGTTACCGGCAGCGCCAGCATCAAGCTGCCCGACGAGGTAAGCACCTCCGCCATTCCGCTCGGATTCGACGAGGCAGGTACCTTCTCCATCAAGTAGCCTTGAACCTATCTACCCGGCCAGCACGAAAGATTGCAGGCGTCCTCCCGCGGCCTTGTACCCTCGCCGCGGTAGTGGCACAATAGGGACAGTCAGCTTCAAAACAGGGAGTCGGATATGGAACAATCGCGCACCGCCGGGCAGAATCACCAGGGTCTTTTGCGGGACATAGCCGCGCGTGCGATGACGGAGCGGGGGCTGCTCCCCGATTTTGCGCCAGCGGCCAAAGCCGAGTTGGGCCGGATGCAGGCTCTGGCCTACTCCGCAACCGACGGTAAGATAGCCGACCTGCGAGATTTGCTGTGGGCGTCGATAGACAACGATGATTCGCGGGACCTGGACCAACTGACGGTTGCCCAGGCCTTGCAAGGCGGCGTCACCAAGGTGCTCGTGGCTGTAGCAGATGTGGACGCGCTCGTCAAGAAGGGATCGGCCATAGACGAACACGCCCTGTACAATACGACATCCGTATATACCGCTGGAACAATTTTCCCCATGCTTCCCGAAAGGCTCTCCACCGACCTCAGCTCCCTGGGCCTCGATGAAGACCGGCTCGCCATCGTCATAGAAATGCATATCGACTCGGATGGAACGCTGCAAAAATCCGACGTCTACCGTGCGTGGGTCCGTAATCACGCCAAGCTCGCCTACAATTCCGTCGCAGCGTGGCTTGAGGGAAAGGTTGCAGCACCGGAGCAGGTCGCTGCGGTGCAAGGCCTCGAAGATAATCTGCGCCTACAGGACAAAGTGGCGCAGCTCATCCGTAACTTGCGCCATATCCATGGTGCCCTCAGTTTGCAGACCATCGAGGCGAGACCGGTTTTCGACGGCGGCACAATCCGCAACCTCGAGGCAGAAAAGAAGAACCGCGCCACTAATCTCATCGAGGATTTCATGATCGCCGCCAATGGCGTTACGGCGCGCTATCTGGCGACGAAGAAGATACCCTCCATCAGGCGTGTGGTCCGGACTCCCAAGCGCTGGGGCAGAATCATCGAGCTGGCGGAAGAGCACGGATTCAAGCTCCCCGATGAAGCGGATGCCAAGGCCCTTGACGAATTCTTGGTAAAGGAAAGAGGCGCCGATCCGCTGCGATTCCCCGATCTGTCACTCTCCGTTATCAAGCTCTTGGGCGCAGGAGAATATGTCGCTGAAATTCCGGGCACGCCCGTGTCAGGCCATTTTGGCCTCGCGGTCAAAGACTACGCCCACTCCACCGCCCCGAACCGCCGCTATCCGGATCTCGTTACCCATCGGCTCCTGAAGGCCGCCTTCGAGGGGCAAGCGACGCCCTATTCCAATGATGAGCTGAACAGCATGGCGAAACATTTCACCTCGCAGGAGGAAGCGGCCAACAAGGTCGAGCGGCAGGTCGGGAAATCGGCCGCGGCCCTCCTCCTTGAATCGAAAATCGGACAACACTTCGATGCCATAGTCACGGGCGCATCGGACAAGGGTACCTGGGTGCGGCTCCTGACTATTCCGGTAGAGGGCAGAGTAGTCCAGAATCCCGATGGCCTCGACGTAGGAGAGCGAACCCGCGTGCAACTGCTGTCGATCAGCGTGGAGCGGGGATACATCGATTTTAAGAATCTGGGAAGTCAGAGGAATCAGTAGGCCCGTGGGATAATCACGTAGTCCAATGGCCTATTTTGACTGCCATGGACATCGCACCACGAGGGCCCGCGCTCCCGGCATGCCACCTCAACCCGCCTGACGAGTAGAGGGTGGCACTGTATCGATCAAATAGTCTGAACTCATGACTTCGACCACACCGGCGGATCGATGCCGAACCAGCTGGCGGCATTGCCCCAGCACACGTTGGCCACCAGATCGCTGGTGAAGTGATCATCGTCGGGAACCCGGCCTTCCTCCACCCAGGTGCCGACCAGGTTGCACAGGAGCCGGCGGAAGTACTCGTGGCGCGGATACGACAGGAACGATCGTGAATCGGTCAGCATGCCGACCCATTCGCCCAGCAGCCCGAGCGATGCCTGGGTGGTAATCTGCCGCCGCATGCCGTCCAGCTGGTCGTTGAACCACCAGGCGGCGCCATGCTGGACCCTGGCCTTGCCATCGCCCTGCAGGCATCCAGCCAGCGCGGCCAGCGCCTCGTTCTTGGCCGGGTCGAGTGAATACAGCACGACCCGGGGCAACTGGTTCTGCTCCAGCAGCGACGCCAGGAAGCGGGCCAGCGGCTCTATCACCGGCTCGTCGGTTATGCCGTCGCCGCCGCCATCGGGGCCGTAGGACGCGAACAGCTTGCCGTTGATGTTGCGCAGCGCACTGATATGGAGCTGCATCGTCCAGCCGCGCCGGACATCGAGTCTGGCCGTCTCGCGGAGCAGCGCCGTGGTCAGCTTGTCGCGGCTGCCCATCGCAATCGACTTGCCGGCCAGAAGGCTCGCCATGATATCGTCCAGTTCGCGTTCGCTCGCATTGGCATAGACGGCATTGGTCAGCGCGTGGTCGGATATACGGCAGCCGACGTTGTGGAAGAACGCGTGCCTGATTTCGAGGGCCCTGGCCAGATCCGACCAGCGCCCGATATGCACATTGGCCGCGGCGCCCAGCTTCTCCATGTAGGCCTTCCACGCGACGGGGTCGGCCGAGGCGGCGACCCTGTCGGGGCGGAACGTCGGCAGCACCGCGGTCTTCCTGGTCTCGTCGGAGGCTATGGCCTTGTGCCAGCGCAGGTCATCGGCGGGGTCGTCGGTCGTACAGGCGACGGCGACCTTGAAGCGGTCCATGTACGAGCTTGGCCTGTCCTGCCGCTCGCGGATGATCGCGTTGGCCCGCGCGTGGATCGTCGCGGCATTGGCCGGCGTCAGCACGTCATCGATGCCGTAGTAGCGCTTGAGTTCCAGGTGCGACCACTCGAGCAGCGGATTGCCGGCGGCGCTCTGCAGGGCGCGCGCCCACGCGGCAAACTTCTCCTCCAGCGGCGCGGTGCCGGAGCACAGGCGTTCGTCGGCTCCGTTCGCGCGCATCAGCCGCCACTTGTAGTGGTCGCCGCCCAGCCAGAGTTCGGCAAGGTCGGAGAATGGCTTGTCCTCCGCTATCGCCTGCGGCGATAGGTGGCAGTGGTAGTCGAATATCGGCAGACCCCGTGCCCGCTCGTTGAAGAGCCGCAGGGCCGTCGGGTTGTCGAGCAGGAAATCGTCCGCCAGAAAAGACTTCATGGTTGTTCCTTTAGATGTTGTCGGTCAGGTAGGCGCCATCGACCGGCAGGCTGATGCCGCTGACAAACCCGCTCGCCGCGTCGCTGGCCAGGAATATCGCCGCGCCTCGCAGTTCCTCGATCGAGCCGAACCGGCCAAACGGCGTGTGCGCCAGTATGGCCTTGCCGCGGGCGGTCAGTTCGCCGGTCTTGTCGTCTATCAGGAGCGAACGGTTCTGGTTGCCTATGAAGAATCCCGGCGCCAGCGCGTTGACCCTGATGCGGTGCGGTGCCAGTTCCTTGGCAAGCGCCTCCGTCAGATTGAGCACCGCCGCCTTGGCGGCGCCGTAGGCCCAGACGCCGGACAGCGGCTTGTAGCTCGCCATCGACGTCATCGTGATCACGTTGCCGGCCATGCCGTTCCGTATCCAGTACTCGGCAAAGACGCGGGTCGGCGTCACGAGGCCGGCCATGATGTTCAGCGACAGGATCTCGGCAAAGGCCTGTTCGTCGACCTCGACGAAGCTGCTCTTGCCCCGGTTGCCGCCGACGCCGTTGACCAGTATCGTCGGCTTTCCGATCAGCCGCTCGGTCTCCGCCAGGGCGGCCTGCATCGCCGCGCGGTCGGCGGTGTCGACGGTAACCGCCTCGATGCGGCCCGCGCCGGGTCCCGCCTGATCCCTGAGGCCCACCGCGGCCGCCTGCATCGGGTGGTTGGTGCCGCGGCCCCATAGGCACAGGTCGGCGCCGGCCTTCGCGAAGCCTATGGCCAGCGAGCCGGGTATGGCGCCGGCGCCTCCGGTCAATACGATGCGCTGGCCCTTGAGCGAAAACAGTTCTTCGATGTACGACATCCGCAACTCCTTCCGCGCCGGCTACAGGGCCGCGGGCATGATCAGATCCGGAATGAACATGACAATCTCCGGTATGAAGGTGATCAAGAGCAGCACGGTCACCATCGCGGCATAGAACGGTAGCATGGCCTTCGTCGCCTTTTCTATGGATATCCTGCCCACGGCGCAGCCGACGAACAGGGCCGAGCCGACCGGCGGCGTGCACAGGCCGATGGCCAGGTTGAGCATCATGATGATGCCGAAGTGCACCGGCGAAAGGCCCAGGACTCCGACCACGACGGGATAGAGTATCGGCGTCGTTATCAGGATCAGCGGCGCCATGTCCATGATCGTGCCCAGCACCAGTAGCAGCACGTTGATGAGCAGCAGGAGTACGACGCGGTTGGATGATATCGACAGCAGGAACTGCGTCGCCATCGCGGGTATGCGCAGGTAGGCCATGAGCCAGCCAAACGAGCTGGCGGCGGCTATCAGCGCCATCACCATCGCCAGTGTCTTGAGCGAGGCATAGAGTATCTTGCTGAACGCCCGCAGCTTGATCTCCTTGTATACGAAGAAGGTGATGATGAAGGCGTAGACGCAGGCGAACGCGGCTGACTCGGTTGCCGTGAAGACGCCCGATATGACGCCGCCTATGATGATGACGGCGGTAAGGAGTCCGAGCACGGCATCCTTGGTTATGGCGAGAGCCTCGCGCAGGCTGTAGCTCTTTTCCTTTGGGTAGTTCCTGCGCACGGCTATGATGTAGCTGATGATCATCAGCGCGACGCCGAGCGTCACGCCGGGTATGAAGCCGCCCAGGAACAGCCGGCCTACCGACACGCCGCCGGCAACCAGGCTGAATATCACCATGTTGTGGCTCGGTGGAATCAGGATGCCCTGACACGCCGAGGTCACGGTAACGGCGACCGAGTAGTCGTCGTCGTAGCCCTTCTCCTTCATCATCGGTATCATGATCGTGCCGATCGACGAGACGTCGGCGACCGCCGAACCGGAGATGCCGCCAAAGAACATCGACGACAGCACGTTGACCAGAGCCAGTCCGCCCCGGACACGGCCTATCAGCAGATTGGAGAAGCTGATGAGACGCCGGGATATGCCGCCCTGCCCCATGATTTCGCCAGCCATGATGAAGAACGGAATCGCCAGGAGCGAGAAGCTGCGAACGCCCTGAACCATCTGCTGCATGATCGCCATCAGCGGAATCTTCAGGTACAGGCCGGTGGCGATCGACGAGAACATCAGCGAGAACGTAATGGGAACGCGGAGCAGCAGCAGCACGGCGAAGCCGCCAAGCAGGATGATGCTCGCTATGGCGAGGTTAGTCATGGTGGCCTCCGAATGTCTCGGCGAAGGTCGCTTCACCGCTCAGGAACTTGTCTATTTCCTTGTCCATGGCCTGTATGCCGAAGAGGTCGATGAGGCCTTCCACGATGATCGTGACGGCCGCTATCGGCATGACGAGGTAGACGATGCCGGCGGGCATGCCCGTGGCGGCCATCTTGGAGTGCATGGTGAACTGCACCAGGACGCTTCCATATGTAAGCATGACCACGCCAACCGCGATGGTGACGAGGTCACGTATCTTCCAGAGCAAGAGGTTGAGCCACCGGGGAGCGCGGCTCTCGGGAAACAGCGCGAGGCTGATATGCAACTTCTGTTTGACGCCGAGTCCGAGCGATATGAATATGAACCATACCTCGAACAGCAGGGCCACTTCCTCCGACCAGACGAGGCCGACCCGGAACACGTAGCGCAGGAAAACACTGATGGCTATCAGGACGACCATCGCAACCATCAGCACTTTGGCCAGGTACACGGTCCCGATATGGATCAGGTTGAAGAAACGGATGATTGATTTGAGCATGGCGGTCTTCCTGAGGGCCACTCCGCCCGACTGGCCGCGCGCGCGGCATCAGGACGGAGTGGCGGGAGTCGGGATGTTACTTCACCGCGCGGATGCGCTCGATGAGCTTCTGGACCTCTGGGGTCTGCTGGGCATAGATGGGGGCCATCAGGGCCGCCCAGGGTGCCTTGTCCTTGATCTCCACGATGACGTTGCCGGCGGCGCGGACCTTGTCTATGGAGACCTTCTCGTAGATGTCCCACTGCTTGCGCTGATAGTCGATCGAATCCATCGCGGCCTGCTTGATGATGGCCTGATCGGCCTTGGAGAGGCGATCCATCGATATCTTGCTGGCGATGATGATCTCCGGAACCCGGGTGTGCTCATCAAGCGTGATGTACTTGGCCACCTCGTAGTGGCTGGTGGAGTAGTAGCTGGGCCAGTTGTTCTCCGCGCCGTCGATGACGCCGGTCTGCAGGGCAGAGTAGACTTCGCCGTAGGCCATCGGGGTCGCGACCGCGCCAAAGGCGGAGACGAGCCCTATCATCAGCTTGCTCTCCTGGACGCGGATCTTCAGGCCCTTGAGGTCGGCCGGGGTCCTGACGGGGCGCTTTGAATTGTAGAAACTGCGCGCGCCCGACTCGTACCAGCCCAGGCCGATGAAGCCTGAGGGCTCCAGGCTCGCCAGCAGCTCCTTGCCGATGTCGCCCTTCAGCGCCTTCCACATGTGTTCCACATCGCGATAGAGGTACGGCATCTGGAGCGCGTCCATCTGGGGAGCGAAGGCGGAGAGCGGAGAGATGCTGACGCGCGTCAGGTCGATGGCGCCGAACTGCACCTGCTCGATGACGGCCTTCTCCTGGCCGAGCTGCGAACCGGGATACACCTCGATGGTGATGCGGCCATTGGTCCGCTCCTTGACCAGCCGGGCGAACTCCATGTCGCCGTAGGTGGTCGGGTACGCGGCGGGCTGGGTCTCGGCGAGCCTGAGTACGATGTTTTGCGCAAAGGCCGCCGGAATCGCGGCGGCGATCAGCAGGATGCAGATCAAGGCACGGGAAAGTCGCATAGATGCCTCCTATAGAACGTGTGATGGTGCATGATGTACCCGGTTTCTGAATGACGGATGGGTATTTATTTGCGATCTTCGGTACTTTTACCGCTTCTGAAGTCGGTCGGGCTCCGGCCTTCCAGCCGTCTGAACACGCGGGCGAAGTAGGCCTGGTCCACGAAGCCCAGGAGCGACGCCACCTCCTTGATGCTGTACAGGCCGCTCGACAGCAGCGTCTTGGCCCGGTCGATGCGCAGCCGGGTCCCATACTCCATGAAGGTGCAACCCGTAACCTGGCGGAACCTGCGGCTGAGGTGCGACGCCGAGACCCGCAGCTCCGCCGCTATCCGCTCCAGCCCCGCGCCCTCGTTCAGATGCGCCACCATGTAGGAACGGGCCCGCTCTATCAGGTGGTCGTCGCCGGAGGCCTCCGGGCCGGAGAGCACCGCGGCCGGGTCTACCAGCACGAGCGGCGCGTCCTTGCGCGCCAAGGACGCGGCCATCGTCGCCTCCTCCAGGAATCGGGCCTCCGGCTGGGCGCATGGCACCGTGGCACCGGCAACAATCTCTATTCCAAGGTCGGTACGCGACCGTGCCAGTATCTCAAGGAGGATGCTTTCGGCGCTCGCCTTCGGTTCGGCGGAGCCATCCCAGGATATGGCGAGCAGGGCCACGCCTGATTCGGTGGCCGAAGCGAGCGCGTACCAGCCAAATCGCTTCAGGACCAGGCTCGCGAGCCGCTCTATCCGCGCCAGAATGGCCTTGCGGAGCGCGGTATCCTCCAGCGCGCCCGCATAGAGGAGCGGCGCGGGCTTCAGCACCCCGAAGAACGACAGGGACTGGGCGAACTCGTGGGCGGAGTAGAACTCCTTGAGCCGCGCGTCACCGATCGTGCCGATGGCCATGTCGGAACACAGTTCCGCCTCGAGGTACTCGGTCAGCCGGCCAAGCTTGCGCTCGCGCACGCGTTCGCGTTCCGCCCTCAGCTTCCTGATGCTCGACGCGGCCATGGCCTTGTGCAGGCTCTGGATGACCTCCTGCTCCTCCGCCGGCTTGACGAGGTATTCCTCTATGTTCAGCCGCACCGCCTCGCGCGCGTAGTCGAACGAGTCGAAGGCCGTCACGATGACGATGACCGCGTCGGGCAGGGCGGCGCGTATCTGGCGCGCGGCCTCCATCCCGTCCAGCCCCGGCATGCGTATGTCCAGGAAGGCCGCGTCGATGGCATGATCGACGGCCTGCTCGACCGCCTCGGTGCCACTGACGGCTTCCAGAATTTCCACTCCGGCAAAGCCATTACGCTCGATGATCAGCCTGAGAGCGCGGCGCTCCAGCTCCTCATCGTCGGCTATCAGCAGTCTGAACATCGGTGCCGTCCTCGCTCTGCAATGGAATGGATAGGTGCACGACCGTGCCGCGGCCCGGCATGCTCGCTATGCGGCACAGGGCCTTTCCCGGATAGCGGAACGACAGGCGCCTCGTGACATTGGCCACGCCGATGCCGCAGTGGTCGTCCGACGGCCTGGGCCCGTCTGCCTGCATCGCGGCCCTGAGGACCGCAAGGCGCTCGGGCTCGATGCCCACCCCCGTGTCGATGATGCGTATCAGAATTCGGCCACGCCGCGCGCAGAGCGCGACGATTACCCTGCCGCCCTGCTCCTTGGGCTCGATGCCATGGCGCACCGCGTTCTCGACCAGCGGCTGCAGTATCAGCCGCGGCACGATGATGTCTTCCACCTCCGGGGTGGAGTGTATCGTCCAGCCAAGGCGGTCGCCAAACCGTATCTGCTGGAACGACAGGTACTCCCGCAGGATGGCAAGCTCCTCGCGTACAGGCACCAGCGCGCCAGAATCGGCGAGCGCGTAGCGCATCAGGCGGCCCAGCCCATGGGCCAGCTTGACGGTGCCGGAGGCATCCTCGAGCAGGGCGGTACGCGCTATGGTGTTCAGCGCGTTGAACAGGAAATGCGGCCGTATCTGGTCCTGCAGGTTGATGAACTGGGCCTCTTTGAGCGCATGCTCCATGTTCAGCACAATCAGTTCCTCGTCATGCAGACGCTTCTCGAGCAGAGCCTTCTCGCGCAGGTCCGATATGCGCTCGCGCACGGTACGGCTCATGGCATTGAAGCTGCTGGCCAGCGTCTCCAGCTCGTCGCCGGTCGCCACCTCGATGGGCTGCACGCTCAGGTCGCCGGCGGCCATGCGTGCCGATGCGTCGGCGAGCCGGCGTATGGGGACACTGATCGATGATGCGAAGTACAGCGCGAACAGCGTGGACAGGACGCCGGCGAAGGACAGCAGCACCAGCGTGACGATCCGGTATGCCGTGGCCTGCGAGACCTGGTCCTTGAAGTCGGACTCGCCACGTTCCAGCAGCAGGGATTGCAGATTGCTCAGGTAGCCATCGACATAGCCCGCTATACGGTCGGCCCTGGCGAAGTCGGTGTAGTAGTCGCCCTGCAGCGTCGCCCGCTTGTGGACGGCCGACGCCACGAGCGGCGCGTACGCGTCGAGCCCCCGTTCGGACGCCTGAACCTCGAAGAAGTATTGCAGGTTCTCCGCGCCGACCGGATGCAGGTCATCGGCCAGCTGCCGCAACCGCAGCAGGCCGTCACGCATGCTCTCGGCCTGCTCGGAGCCCAGCTCGCGCAGGTAGCGCTCCGTCAGCGCGCGGTGCTGGCTGAACGCCACCCTGAAACGGTGCACCATGTGGTAGCGGCCGAGCTCCTCCTCGAAACCGCGCGCCGTCCTGAAGCTTGCCGTCTGCGTGACCACCTCGACGCAGGCGACCAGCACAATCATCACAACATAGAACAGCAGGAGCTTCGAGCGGATGCCGAACCGGTAGGGGCTGGCCATGCGTCTGTTCAATCCAGGAACAGCGGGCTCAGGTGTCGCTCCCACAGGTTGACCGTGACGTTGCGCGCTATCGGCTCGCGATAGCGTTCGAGCGCGTCGGTATACCGCGTGCCCATCTCGGCCGCGAGCCTGAAGGCCACGTGCAGCAGCTGCCTGAAGTTCCTGTCATACGCCGGATTGGCCTGCTCGTGGCGGAGCGCGGCCGTGAACTGCGCCGATGTCCACGCGTCGACCGCGGCCGCCGAAGGCAGCCGGGCACGGTCGATGTCGATGACGGTCGAATAGGGCGCCGTCAGTTCGTCGAAACGCGGCAGGGCCTGCCGGTACAGCTCCTTGACGATGTCGAGCCCGGCTCCGCCTGCCTCGGCCAGGCCGACGAGCTCCTCCAGCCAGTTGGTGCCGGCTGTCTTCAGGTGCACGCCGGCATGGTGCTTGCGGATGATGCGTCCGATGCCCCGGTACAGGCTGAACTTGTCGCTGCCCGAATGGATGGACAGCTTCAGGTTCTCGGGCAGGCCGAAGGCCCGGGCGGCCCAGGCCGCCACGCAGACGTCGGCCTCGAATTCCGCCAGGAAGGCGGAGACATCGCCGACGTAGTCGACACCCTTGTTGAAGCGGCCCGAGAACTTCGGCGCTATGGTCTGGATGGCGACGCCCTCGTCGGCGAGCGCCGCCAGTATCACGACGAGCTCGGAGGGGCTCTGGGGATCGGCCGTCTCGTCCATCGACACCTCGGCAATGAAGCCGCCGGCGCCCTTGCCCTGCTCGATGTGCCGATAGATGCGGGCCGCCTCGCGCGTGGCGTTCAGGTACCGGCCGGCGGCGCCGGCCAGGGTCCGTGCATCGAGCACGATCGGCTGCGGCAGGCCCGGAATGGCGAGCCGCCCGCATAGTTCGGGGTGCCTGGCGACGAAGGCGTCGACCGATGCCTGATCGGCCGGCTGACGTATGAAATCGGCGACATCGATCGTAAAGAAATCGGAGGACGTCATGAACCGGTCGACGGTCGCAATGCCGATATGGTCCGCATCGACGTGCCATTCGCCATCCCAGCCGCTCGCCTTGATGGCGGCCTCGGCGGCCCGCATGGTATCGCGGGGTTCGGTCCCGATGATCGTGTGCTCGCGGTTGCTCTTGTTCCAGACGATGGCCACCTCGATGCCGGCGGCCCGCGCCTTCCTGACCGCCTCGATCTGCGCCGTGCCTTCGTGGCCGAATCGATCACCCGTGCCTATGGAATAGCGTGCCAGTTGCTGCATGTGTTGCTCCTTGCTTGCTCTGTGCGGTTATCAGGAGAATATCGAATCGGCGACGCCGAGCCAGTTGCCGCCCATGATCGCGCGGATGTCCCGTTCGGCATAGCCGCGGCGGACCAGGCCCTCCGTCAATTCCGGCAGATGGGTGCAGTCGGGCATGACCATGCCGATGGCCGCCGGAAAGCCATCAAAGTCGGAGCCCAGACCCACGTGCTCCGCGCCGATCACCGATACCAGGTGATCGACATGATCGAGCACACGGTCTACGGTCACCGACGCGGGAACCGGATCGACGAACGATCCGGCGAAGGTGACGGCGACGAGACCGCCGGTCGCGGCTATGCGCTCGGCCTGGTCATCGGTCAGGTTGCGACGGTGGGGCACCAGGGCGCGCGCGTTGGAATGGGAGGCGACAACCGGCCGCTGGGCGATGGCAAGCACCTCATCGAGTGCCTGATCGCACAGATGCGACACGTCGACGATCATGCCAAGCCGCTCCATCTCCGCGATGACCCTGCGGCCAAACGGCGTCAG
>MTLD01000593.1_pt5 | contig 26769 bp, 29 predicted proteins | sample 1982471 | NCBI WGS metagenome assembly MTLD01 (sample SAMN05712604, study PRJNA340218) | biofilm metagenome | isolation source: sample SPM anode biofilm adapted to -50 mV | place: USA | collected 2012-02-03 | reverse complement strand
AACCCCCTCCCGTCAAGGGAGGGGGAGCCGATCTTCAGGACTATTACAAATGGTTCAAACCCATAACCCTACTTATTCGCAGGCCACGGCGCATGCGGCGGATAAAGCGCCAGGGCGTCGGCCTCGGCCTTGCAATCACGCCCAGGCTTGAGCCCCCTGGCACGAACCGCGGCAAGTTCCTCCCTAGCCGCCTCCATATCCGCCCTGAACGCCGGATCGGCGTGCAGCTTGGCAACCACCGCTGCGGCCATGGTGCGTCCCTCCATCACATCGCTTTCCCAATGAACATTGCAGACCACGCGGCTCTGCCCATACGCCCTTCCCCTGGCTAAAATCGCATCCGCGCGATCCGGCGCAAGCTCGCTCAGGACAAGCGCCCATGCCCAACCGGCAGAACTATGGCCGGAGGGATAGGACCCATCTTTTGACATTATTTCTTCGAAATCCGGCGTACAGGACGGCTGCTTGTTGACGACGAATGGCCGCGGGCGCACATACTTTTTTTTCGCCTTGGAAGTGGAATGGCCCGCATCCGAAACAATGCGCCGCATCAAGGTATAGAGGTGTGGAGTGTCCTTCTCGTTGACCGGAGCATCCAAAGAGCAGACAAAGGTTTGAGCCGCCTGCGGAAACCCCGTATCGGCATCCTCGATAGCCAGGTTCCAGCGCGCTGCCCCCCGCAAGGCAAAGCTGTTCCGGCTGATATCCTCGTCAAGCGCGAATGCCGTGGAACCGGCAGCAGGAGGCGGCGGCAAAAGCGCCTCGCTATCGGGAAGCATGTCCGAAGCCAGATAGCCGGTAAGCCTGCCCTGGCGGCCATGGGTCATGCCCTGTTTTTCCATATTCGTACAGCCCGCCGCAAGCGCCAGGCACAGCAGCAACGTCATCAAAATTCGCATCGTGTGGTACCCTTTCCTTTCATACATCCCGGTTGTCGCTAAATCCGAAACTCGGCATAATTCTACTTTGTCACTGTATCCACTCAGCTCCCGTGCGCGCCGATAAAGTCGACTGCTGCAGCTTGCGTGAAAAAAAGTTGCATATTGTCTTTTATGATGCGACAATATGTCCAGAATGGAGGCGACCCATGAGCAAAGCAAACATCGAACCCCTCCCCGTCCCGAAAAGGAAAGCAAGAGTCAGAGAACCCCTTGCAAAAGTAGTGAGTTATGGCCGCAAACAACAAGCGGCGCACCAATATGCAACATCAGAAATCTGGTCGTATGTCGTTCCTTCCCTGGCCAGCCTGAACACAACTCCCGATCCCATGACGCTGATCCAAAACACCAGGATCGGCCTGCCGGGAGACAGCGTGAGAAGAGTCGCGGAGATATTGGACCTGCCGCTGCTTGAGATGTACCGGCTGCTCAACATGACGCCCAAAACCGGTCAAAGATCGGTTAAGGCCAAGCTGGATCCCGAAAAATCCGACAAGATCATCAAAATTGTAAAAACCCTGAAAAAAGCCGGGGAGGCGTTCGGAGACTCCCAAAAAGCATTGGCCTGGCTCAGGTCGCCCTGTTATTCGCTGGGCGGACAAATTCCCCTGGAACTGCTTGATACGAGCGAAGGATACGAATTGGTAATGGACACGCTCATCCGGATCGAATACGGAGTGCCGGGATGATAGTGTACCGGGTCGCTCCGCCCAGGCATGCAGCCGATCTGTCCGGGGAAGGCGCAAGACTTGCCGGTGGTCGATGGAATTCGAAAGGGTGCCCCATGCTCTACGCCACCGAGCAACCGGCCCTGTCAATGCTGGAGTATCTCGCCCACTTCGAAGTTTCCATCTCCCCCACCGATCTCATGCTGGTAGAGCTAACCCTGCCGGATCCCCTGACGATCGAAGCGCCGGACGTGGCCGATTTGCCCGCAGACTGGATGTCCCGGCCCATAATGCCTTCTTCGATAGCATTCGGCGACACGTGGGCCGCCAGTAATCGCACTCCTGTACTTAAATTACCTTCCGTTATGGTCCCCATCGGCTTCGGCTCCAGCATTCTCCTGAATCCGCGCCATCCCGATTTCACCGCCGCCCCGCCAAAGATCAAGCTCATCCCCTGGCCTCTCGACAACCGCCTCGCCAAATAGCGCCCCGGACGTACGTTCAACCTTTCTTCGCCAGGTTCCGTCTGGCCCGCCTCCCCTTGAGGAAGAGAAGCCAACCGCTCACCCCCATCCAGACGATACCAGCCCCCAGCAGGATGTGGTAGATATCGTTAATAAGGCCGGGGCCGAAGTGGATCCTGGACATCAGTTGCACGGAAAACCATCTCCAGACCAGGGATTGTTCCTCGCCGATAAAGAGTCCACTTCTTTGAAAAGGGCCGAAGTCGAGCAAAAGCCCGCTCAGGGTCTGGATCACCAGAAAAGGAGCAATAACAATCCCGACGTAGCGGTGCACCAGGTTGAGACGGAGTCTCTTGGGAGTGTTTGAGTTGATCTTCTCCATCGTCAGTCCTTAAGTTCGAGGAAGGCGCGACATGGTTCTAACACCTTATAATTTATATTTTTTCGTAGGGTGGGCAAATAGTTTCATCATTTGCCCACGCGATTTGGCGGACAATACAAACCTGCCCAACAACAGTAGTTAGACACAGCGACGCATCAGCACTTGTGCGCCGCCACCTTGTCAAGCCCTGCCGAGTATCAAACCTAAGCTCTTAAGAGCATTCATCAAAAAGCTGCAAATCAGCAGAGCGCAACCTTTAACTATTTACCCCTGTCAGGAAGCCGCTTAATTCCACGATTAGCCATGATTTTCTCAACACTTTGAATTTGGTCTAGTTTAAAATAGTAGCCATGGCTGCCTAATACCGATGTTCCAAATCTAGTTACATACCTTACTTCAGGAAGCAATCCCTTGTTGGCTGTTATAAAAAGAGTTTTTTTCATCTTTTTTGATACTTGGCCTGTTGTAAGAAAACCGCTACTTGACTCCCAGGCATACCCGCCCAAATCCTCATATTTCGCTGAAAACAACGCAGTACCTGCAATCCCAACTTCCGTAAAAATCAGTGCTGAACGTTTCTTTTTGATTATGAGAAAAGTAGCAGCGACATAAAGAGCTGTTATCATGACAAACAGAGCTGCAAAGACCTTGATAAAGCCATCTGTATCGTGAAATTGATGTGTTACGATATTGTAGATTGAGCCTCCGACAAACATGCAGTACAACAGCGTCAAGAGAACCATTATGAGTACTTTGGTGAATTTTGACAGATGCATGCCTTGCGCTTCAACTCTCAGAAGTTCCGGAGCAACAAGAATTTCCCGACGGTTTGTTACCACTGGAAGTTTAAATCTCATGACTTATTCAGCTCCCGCAAAAGTTCACGAGCCGCAGGGTGATCATCATCAACGTTCGCCCGTTTCAACAGCTTTTTCGCGGTAGCAACTGATTTGCCCACGCCCTTTCCATCCAAATATGCAAGTGCAAGATAGAAGTGAGCATTATCTCTGGAAGATTCACAAATACTCTTTCCCTTAATGGCTTGCCGAAAACAGGTGACTGCCCTGGCATAGTCTTTCCTGACGCCTTTACCCCAGAAATAATGGATGCCCGACTGAAGTACCGCATCGTCGTCACCTATGGCAGCACACTTTTGAAACCAGTGAAATGCTCTCTTTAAGTTCCCCTGCTCTCGATATGTTATTGCAATGTTTTTCGGAGCGCACGGATCACCACATCTCCACGCTTTTTTTAACCAGCAGAGAGCAAGCTCAGAATTTTTTTCTACGCCATCGCCATTTCCAAGCATAATGCCAAGATTGTTTTGTGCAGCGGAATAACCGAGTTCCGCTGACTTGCGAAACCATTCAACTGCCTTTTCCGACGACGCTTCGACAAAAGTGTTTCCCTTTTCATCCCGGCAGCTATTGTAATACCGCTCAGCAACCTCCCATTGTGCCTCTGAATCATTATTCTCGGCCTTTTGAAGAAGAGCAGCCCAATCAACGATAGACATCGTATATATAGGCTCGAACGAAGCCTCCCCCTCGTCGTACGGCAGTTTCCATGGTGCTGATTGATCAATCACATTGTGCTCTTTTTGATTTTTAATTCTTCTGTAGTTCGTTCCAAAGACGTAGATCATACGGAATGCAGATCACAAAAAAGCCAGCAGCTTTGGCAACACACGGCTACCCGCTCTGACAGATGGCACCCCGTTATATAAGTCGTTGGAAAGTTTCGATCAGAATTAATGGCAAGCCATGAGGGTAATGTCAATATTTCTAATGATAGGGGCAGCCGCATAAACAGTTGGCGCGGGCAATTATGAATAATACCCGCGCCAACCGCCAACGGAGCGCTTTTATGGCGAGGCGGGTTTAGAAGTTCCAGAATTCATCAATCTCCGCATCGGTAAAGTCCCACACCAGGTTGTGCGGCGGGACCGGGTCGGTGGCGAAGAAATCGGGCAGACGGTCGTGGCTGGAGTTGAAACCGGCCTCGATATTGAACTTGTGCTCGGTCTTCAGGATATACTTGCCGAGATTGACCACGTCATCGCCGGTCAGGGAGATGCCGTAACAGGCGTTGATCATATCGATCAAAGCGGGCAGACACTCCGGAATATCGAGCGCCGGGAATGCGACGAAGATGCACATGCCGGTTGAATCAACCGCTGCGGTGGCTATCTGCAGGTTGCGGGAAAGCTCCACCTGCCCCTCTTTTTTGAGCGGATCCACGTAGCCGCCCACATTCAGGATGTTGGTGGCGATGGTGTAACCAGCGGTGTGGTCAGCGCCCATGGTGCTGGTGGCGTAGGTTATGCCGATCCCCTTGACCGAGCGCGGATCATAGGCCGGAATGCCTTGATTCTTGACCACCGGCACGCGCGAAACGCCATAGACTTTGCCAACCACAGCAGCGCCGCCGCCAAGTATGCGGCCAAGGGGAGTGCCCTTGCCGATCTCTTCGCTCAGGAGCCGCAAGATACCTTTTCCGTCACCAAAGGGAATGATACCGGCTTCCATGGCAACGCCGAACATGACCACCCCTTCAATGGAGTCGAGCCCGATATCGTCCATCAGACTGTCGGCCCTGGCGATGTCGTCCAGGTCTTCTACGCAACAATCGGCTCCCATCCCCCAGATGGTCTCGTATTCAAAGCCTGACGTTATATAATTGCCGTCTTTGTCGTTGTACACCTGCGAACACTGGATAATGCATCCGGCATGACAGCCATGTTTGGTCTTGCCCCCACGGGCAGCAATGGTGTCGTGCATGGTTTCGCCGGAGATTTTGTCATGGGCCTCAAACTGGCCGTAGGTGAAGTTGCGGGTCGGCAAACCGCCTGCCTCGTTGAGGATGTTGACCAGAACATTGGTGCCGTAGGTGGGCAGGGCCTGGCCGCTGACAGGATGATCCAGCAGCGCCTTGGCAAATATGCGGGCGGCGGCCTTGAATTTGTCGGGGTCGGTTATCTTCATGCCGGGCGCGCCTTCGCCGTTGACGCTGATGAACTTGATCTTTTTGGCACCCATGACAGCACCCAGACCGCCGCGCCCGTGGCTGCGGATCTTGCTGTCCGGGTCCTTGACGGAGATGTTGGCGGCCGCCATTTTCAGCTCGCCTGCGATGCCGATGGAGATGACGCCGGTTTTCTTGCCCAAACGTGCCTCAAGTGCCTGAATGACGGCAAAGTTGTTCTTGCCGACCAGCTCGGTTTCCTCATTGATGGTGACGCCGTCTTTGTCGATATGCAGGCTGTACCATGCATCGGCAGCAGGCAGCCCTTCAATGATCAGCGCCTTGACGCCGAGCCTGGCAAACAGTTGGGCCACGGTACCTCCGGCATTGCTTTCTTTGATGGTGCCGGTGAGGGGGCTTTTTGCGCCCGCGGAGAGACGACCCGAGTTGGCCGCCGGGGTTCCGCTCAGCAAACCGGGGGCGAAAACGAGTTTGTTGTGCCGTCCAAGCGGATGGCAGGTGGGGATAACTTCGGCAGCTACGATGGTCGAGGTAAGCCCGCGGCCGCCGAGTCCGGCCCAGGCGGCCGGGACTTCTTCAGTCTTTGTGGTCAGGTCGGACATGTTGACGCGCAGAATTTTGTTCATGGCTATTCTCCCTTTCCTGAGAATGGTTTCCTACGACTCAACTACCATCTCCTTTCCAAAGGGATGCTCCTCTGTTTCCAGAGAAACCCATTGGCCATGCGCCGTGAGGTCCGTCCTTTTAGGCGGCAAGGCTCGGAGATATCGTTAACGATTATTATTCTGCATCAGCAGATTAATAATATCTTAGCAAAATTAACTTTGGCTGCAACTTTGACTGCAATGTTTACTCCCCCCATCCCCCTCCCAACCTCCCCCTTGAAGGGGGAGGAGTTTAAAATCCCCTCCCTTTCAAGGGGAGGGTTAGGGTGGGGATGGGGTTAAGCTGGTAATGCGACTAAGTAGAATTAAAAAGCTTATTTTTTAATAGGATACGCTTCTCCCCAAAAAACCGCCACAAAATAAAAGCGGCCGATGCCAGCAATGGCCGCCGCATATTGACCAGTCATTCCAATTCCAAATCAAAGCGCTATCTTCGTTGGCTTCGTCGAAGACTCCTTCAACGTACTATCTGTACGCCTTCGTCGCCTTCTTCCTCGCCACCTTGATTTCATCTTTGATTTGAAACCGGAATCAGAGGTAATCCAAGTGTAAAACATTCTGACAGCCGGTTCTTATTGTTTACGGCATGAGCCTGGCCGGAATCCTGACGGTAAACACCCTGAAGTACTGCCTTTTACGCCATCAGGACTTCAAACCCGGCAACAATATTATGTCGGATTAATTTACATTCAAAAAGAAGCGCCGACAAAGCCTCGCAAAATCAACTAGTTATTTTTTGGTGTACATTATGCATGCTTAACATTCAAAAAACGATTCCTGGGAATGGTCTCTACAAAAGGCTCTTTTTCTCAAGAACGCACTCTATCCATTACTTCTCAATGCCGCGCGGCATTCCGCCACTACTTTAGAAAAGGAGGACCATAATGGCAAAGTATCTGGCAACACTCATTGGAGCAACACTGCTTTTCATGGCAACGGCAGTAATGGCGGTACCCATTACCGGCAGTATCAACTTTCTGGGGTTAGCTGAGTACACGGGGGGCACAACTCCAGCAACTGCAACAGGCATCAATTTTATCACCCCATTTATCGTCGGGCTTGCCGGTACCGGCGACTATGCAAGCGTATTTGCAAATGTCAATTTTACCGATTTTCAATTTTCTCCCGTTTTAAACCCAAGCCCCGTAGACCCCCTGTGGACATTCAATTACAACAGCAAGACCTATGACTTCATTATGTCAAGCGTCAAATCGTTTGTTTCACCTGATGGAAGCTCGCTTACGCTTGTTGGAAGCGGCACTCTGCAAATTACCGGTTTCTCCGATACTCCCGGTACATGGTCATTTACAACCCAGGGTACTGAACAAATCCTGGCTTTCTCGGCGGAATCCACGGCAACGCCGGTCCCCGAACCAGGAACCATGCTCCTTCTCGGCGCAGGTATTTTGGGACTGGCATTTTTCGGCAAGCGTTGGATGGGCAATGCAGAAATGTGTTGAATGATCGGATGTGATTGAACTGTAAGCGATGCGAAGTTGCATCGCTTTTTTTAAGCCGCAATAACACTTGCTCCTTAGCCCATCATAATCCGAACTAACAAGCTACGCTTATCGGAGAGTGCGCTATGGAAAAAAGACGGCACAAAAGGCTCAACTGTACCGAGAGTTGCCAGCTACACCTTAACGATCTGATTTATCACGCCACTCTTTTAAATATTTCTTTCCAGGGTCTGCTTGTGCATTGCAACAGCATCCCTCCGGATAGCATCCGCACAGGAAATAAATGCGGAGTACTATTTTCAAACGCGATGAACTCAGGTGAATTTGATTGCGAAGTCGTGAGGGTTGAGGCCGGTGACATAGCCTTGCAACTTATGGGGATAGACTGAACTGTCGTGCGCCTCAACGGCTTTGCGTTCAGTGGTAGGGTGGGCACGGATTTATCGTGCCCACGCGGGTGAGTTGGTCACATTGCAACCGTATTGGTAATTATTCCAGCTCCGGCATGCGGCAGATCCAGCCCCCCTTTGAAAAGAGGGGGCCTGGAGTTTGGTCACTTACTCCCCCTCCCCTTGCGGGAGGGGGCTGGGGGGTGGGGGAAGCCACTCACAAGCACTGCTGTCTGATAACTTCCAGCACTCCCTCGATATTCTCAAGTACATCGTTGTTCCAAAAACGCAACACAGTAAATCCGTTGGCGATCAAACAGTGGTCTCTCTGCTTGTCGTAGCCCGTGTTTTCTGCATGCTGACCGCCATCAAGCTCAACGATAATCTTCTTATCGAATGACACGAAGTCTACGATGTATGATTCAATAGGTTGCTGCCTGCGAAATTTGATACCCTCAACCTGGCTGTTCCGCAAGCGGCGCCAAAGCAGAAGTTCAACATCAGTAGCGTTATTTCGCAGATCTCTGGCAAACCTTTGAAGGGCATGCCGTGGTTTCATGGCAGTTACCCCCACCCCCTAACCCCCTCCCGCCAGGGGAGGGGGGACTTTTTGAACCTTCATAAACATCCAAACTCCAGCCCCCCTTTGAAAAAGGGGGGAGCTTCCAACATCCCCTCTCCCTCGAGGGCTAGGGCTAGGGTGAGGGAGAAAACGTAGCTTAAGGTCGCTGCCGCTGCCCCCTCATCCGGCCTCCGGCCACCTTCTCCCTCAGGGAGAAGGAACAGTGGCAGCATGGCAGGTTATTTCGCCCACAAACCGCGTCAAGGACAACGTCAGCGGTCACTCCGGCCGCGGACGGGCCAGAGGTAATAGGGCTTGGAATCCGGCTTTGCCTCGACCTCCCCACTGGCAAGATCGGCGGTCCACATGGCTTCCGGCGAGTGACGGGTGGAGGTCCAGTAATCGTAGTCGCGAACATCCGCGAAACCCACCTGGCGCAGCTTCTGAAACGGCCATGTATCGAACTTGGCGGCGTCATATCCCAGGCTTTTGGCGTACCGGACCATCGCGGTCATCTCATCCTTTGTCGGCACGCGCCAATCGGCATAACCGGCGTAATTCTCGCTGTTCATCTTCAGGATGTAATTGTAAACATTGTCATCCCCTCTCCAATACAACTGTTTCCCCGCCGGGTTGGCGCTTCTCGTCCACACCAGACCCGTTGCCTGATCGATTACCGTATTATCCTGCCAGACAAAAGAATGCTGAGGGCCGGAGCATGCCGTCAGAAACAGACAAAACAGCAGATAGAGTAATTTTCGCATGGTTCACCCCCCGAAAGTCGAACGTGTAAGTACTTTCCTGATCTCTTTCTCATCCGACCATTCCAGTATTCCGGTCTTCAGGTTTTTGAGGTTCATCGTGAATTTGTAATACACATCAGTGACATCGCTGTTTTTCTGCCGGATTTCGGAAAAATTGGCGGTCAGCAGAAATTCGGAACCGATTTGACGGCCAAAATCGGCAGCGGTTTTTTTGTCCACCAGGCCGCTGTCCTGCTGGGTCCGTATCTCTTCCACGGCGGCGTTATCGGTCGTGCGGTCAATAAAGCGGAACTTGCCGGATTTTATGAGTTTGGAACGGATGGAATCGGTTATCGACTCGGTATCGATGTGCTGCATGGATTTGTTCTTGACCCTGTCGACGGTGACCACCGGCCTGCGATGGCTGGTGAGTTCGACTACCGGCGGAAACGTTACCAGGGAGTCAACCATTGCTTCTGCGATCTGTTGAAGGTCGGATGAGCCGAACTCGGTGGAAAGGGGTTTGGCCGAACCGGCGTCGCCGTATTGAACTTTGGCGGTTGCGCATCCCGAGAGGGAAACTGTTGCGCCCAGAAGAGACATCAGGAGGATGCTGTAAATACACTTTTTCATGTTGTAAACCTCACGTGTGATTATTGGGTTGGGTTCTATTTTGTTACATTAGTCACTTACCCCATCCCCACCCTAACCCTCCCCTTGAAGGGGAGGGAATTGCAAGGCTCCTTCCCCTCCAAGGGGGAAGGGATTATAAAGCTCCTCCCCTTTCAAGGGGGAGGTTGGGAGGGGGATGGGGTGAAAGGTTGCAGTAAATAAATGTAATGTTACAAAGTAAAATTGGTGATTGTCCGGTGGTCAGTCGTTTTCAGGTTCGCGGATCTTCAATTTGAATTCATGGGCCCGGGGGTCGGGAGCAACGCCCTGTATGGTCCTGGATTCGCGGCCATAGATGATCAGCGGCTTCCAGGCGCCCGTATTGGCGTTTATCTCCATCCCCTGGGCGTCGAACCAGTCGAACCTGTACTGGATCGAAACCGTGTCCCGGTCTTTGGAACGCAGCGAAACCTGCGCCTTCATTATATTTCCGGCCATGCTGTTTTTCACATCCACAATTTCCAGATCGCTCGCCAAGCCAGAGTTGTTGATGACGACATTCTTGCTGAGTTCCGGCGCGCCTTCCTGGTTCCAGGACTTTTTGCCGCCTGCCTCGATACCCGCGGTAGTACTGCATCCCGCGCAGACAAGCATTGCGGCCATCATCGCGCCCATGAATGCAATGGGAATCATCGCGGACGATACTCTTTTCATGATCTCTCCTCCTTTTTGTTACTCATTTACCATTTTAACGGCTTCTCGCCCGATCCCGGCGTTTCCTGACCGGCCGCCGGAGCGGAATCCGGATTGTTTTCGGCCCCACCCTTGCCGGATTGCTTTGCGATCCTGACGATGCACCCCTTGGCAATGCCCAGGTCTTCACCATAGATCATGGCAAAGCACTGTTTCTTGTCCAGGCGCGAAATTCTCGCCTGTCCCACGGGTACCTCATTGCGGAAAGTCTCGCCCGTATCGTCGTCTTTCACGTCCTGTACGGCAAAGACTTCCACGAGATCGCCTTTGCTGAACCCGGCTTCGGTTCCCCTGTTGATCAGCACCTGTTTGCCGGTTACGGTCAGGACTTTGGCCGGTCGCAGCAGGGCAACCAGTTCCTGGGAAAGCTTCTGCGCCATTTCTTTTGCCAGTTCGACAATCGCCCTGTCGCTGCCCTGCGCCTGACCGGCGCGCACGTTTTCCAGGGTTTCAACTTTTGTGAGCTGTACGCTGGGCGAATCGGGCAGCAGCTTGCCGGTCGTCGTGTCAACAACCTGCACCATCACCGACAGGAAGATCTTCCTGTCCAGGGCGGCGCGGCCGATGGCCTGATACTCCACCGCCTCGGAACGCTCCTCGAAACCGTCCACCTGGGGCAGAAAGGCGAACCTGGCGCCTGCCATCTTTCCGGCCTGCGCCATGCTCCTGTCGTTCGGATCAACCGCGACCGCGGCAAAATCCTGCTCAAGCTCGATGTCTCCCTTTCGCTTGCGCTCGACCAGTTGAAAAACACGCGTGGCATTCAAGGCGGTTACAAACTGGGTATCCAGCGACTGGATCGTTTTTCTCAGTTCGTTGGTCCGTCCCAGTGACGCGGCCGAGTCGATTATTGCCGGTTGAACCTTCAGATCGCCAATAAAAATCGTGTCCTTCTCCCCCTGGCTCAGTTGCGCGGAGTATGCCGCATAGGGAAGGAAGATAATTGCCGCGCTCATTGCAACCATATAACGTACTATCTGTGAAACGAGCTTCATGCGCATAATTCTCCTCATTTATAGATATTCGTCGTGGGCGGTCCTTCCAGGCGCTCATAGCTCTCTTCGCGCCGAACCTTCTCGCCCTCGGCCACCTTCTTCTTCGCATAGGCGTCGGCCTCGCTTTGCTCCTTCGCAATGCCGATTCCCGCGTCGCGTTCCTTCATCTCCATCTCATTCTTCTGCTTCGCATGGGCCAGGTCCAGCTTCAACTGCTCGATATTGGCGTATCGCTGCATTCCCTCCTCGGACAGTTCCAGAGTAACGTTCAACTGCTGATTCTGGTTAACGTTGACCGTCCGCTCCCAGGTGGAAAGCCATTCCTTCGAGATCCGCAGTTGATGCAGTCCGGGAGCCGCCGTAAAACGGCCGGGGGTCGAACCTATGACGGCCCCGTCCAGCTCGACAACCGCCCCTTCCACATTGCTGCTCACCGAGAACTCCACCACCGGGATCGATTTGAGCTTGACGTTCCTGATGCGCCCGATCTTACCGGAGATGTTGTCAGCGGCCTTGGCCGCAGCGGATTCCATGAGGCGGGGAAGGATGTCCGTGCTGCCGATATCCAGATTCTGCCCGGCCACGATACGTTCGCTCGCCGTAACCGTATCGCCATAAACGCTCCCTCCCTGGTTGCCTTCCAGGACTTTCAGCGTGATGCGCAGGTTGAATATGGCGGAGCGATTGCCGGTTCCGTAAACGGTTCCCTCTCCCTTGAAGGTCCTCGTTTCAACACCCAGGGAGTTGATGGCGGCCACCACGATGTAGTCGGCGCCGAGCATCTGGGCTATTCTCAATGCCGATGCGCCGCTGACCGCATCTTCGATATTGGCCTCGCTCTTCTTCTGTTTGATGACCTGCTCAACGGTTTTCATGTCCCTGTTCAGGGTGTTGTCCCTCTCACGCGACTCGCGGAACTTGGCGATCACCACATTCCTGTCGATGATCGAAAAACCTTTTTCCGTCAGGCTGGCCGAAAGAAGATCGTTAAGCGTATCCACATGGTCCTGCAGTTCCTCACCAGCCCGGTTCTGAGCGAAGATCGCCGCCCTCAAGAGCGGTTTGTCCTCGCTTTTTTCCATACCCTGCTCAGCTCCGGCCGCAATCGGACAAAGGAGCCAAATAACAGCCGCAACCATCAATAAAAAAGTTTTTTTCATAATTGTACCTTAGCCCCCAACGCAATCTGCGATGTTTTTCCCGGCGCCAGCGAAATCACGGAAGGGTAGAAATCCAAACCTGCGCGAATCACATGAAGAATTGTCCTGCTCCCGCCCGCGATCTCCACATCCACGCTGGCGGTTTTCAAGGTTCCCCTCTGCTTCAGGAGCATCTTGTAAGTTCCGGCAGGAAGCGCGACCCGAAGAACCTGGGCGTCCGCCGGAAGAGAGACCCAGCTTCTCAAATCGGCATTTTCACTCACCAGGTTCCAGATACTCATCCCCAGTTCGCCGAAAGCCCCGAGGTGGTCTTTTGCCGCCTTCGTAGCCGCTCCCTTGACAAGGATCCGCGCCACCTGGCGCGTTGCAATCACCGGAACCTTCTCCTTGAGAGCCTTAACCGACAAAGCGCGGAAGTCGCAGATCTGCTCCGTTGAACCGATCACCCCGCCATTGCTTTCGATAAAAAGCGAATTGCTCGGCGCCGTTTTTTCCCGGTAAATGGGAAACGCCGCAGCCATGAGACCGACATTGGGCACCGGCAGCGGAATCTTGATCTGCTGTTTCTGCGGCACGAATCCATCCTCGAACAACACCAGCAAATCGCCGTTCCCGGCCGGGATGGCGGCAACATCGGCCAGATTGAACCTGGTCTTCAGCGCCGCCGCATCCTCGCTCATTTTGAGTTCCCCGGCGAGGCGCACTACATCCTTCTGCAGACTGGCGTTATCCGGATAGATTTCCAGCGCCTTCTTATAGTCGATATAGGCGTCGTTCGGCTGTTGCAACGCCTCGTAAATGAAGCCCGAAAGATAAAACGTGTAAGCGTTCTGAAAGGAGTTCTTCACCTTTCCGGCAACCTCGTCCATCTGTGCATAGGCAGTTGTGAACGCCGGATTGTCCTGGGGACTGCCGGTGTTCTCCTCTCCGGCCTTCTCCCGGGACTTTTCGACTTCATCGTCATGGCGTTTCAGCGCGTCTTCCTGCTCGGCGTTAGCGCGACGAACCTCGACCCCCGCACCATCCAGATCTTTCTTCTTCAGATAGTTGATGGCCTGATAATGATGCAGCATGACCCTTTCATAGCCTTCGCCTTCATAGGGGATCGCGTTGTCGTTCACCGCGGTCGCCGCGATGTTCGCCCCAATGTCGGAAGCGCTGATCTTGGCCTTCTCATCATTCTGCTTGACCCTTTCCATCGCGTCGGCGAAATCCTTCATGCTGACGTCGGTTTTCCCCTGGATCAAGGCAAAGCGGCCGCGCTCCATCTCGTAGAGTATGGCGTCGTTGCTTTTACATTCGCTGATGAGGCACTGACTGAAATCGATAGTCTGTCCGGTTTGGATTGTGTTGATAATCGGATTGATTTTTGCGGGATAAGCGCTGAACGTCGAAGTCGACGAACAGCCCGTCAAACTGATGCTTCCTGCGAGAGCGATACCTGCTACAAATTTACTGACTGTTTCTCTTGTTATCACAGTGTGGGCGGTACGTTTACAAGAGCCATTCATAAATCCCTCTTCTCCTTATTGAATTTGGTAATACTAATTCTACTTTATCAGATTAGCCCATTACCCCATCCCCACCCTAACCCTCCCCTTGAAGGGGAGGGAATTGAAAGGCTCCTCCCCTTTCAAGGGGGAGGTTGGGAGGGGGATGGGATACAGAATGCTGCAATCAACGGTGTAATGTGACAAAGTAGAACTACATTTGTTACGTTCATTCCTCCTTTCTTAAAAAAAAACCACGATTCCGGAAAATAAGGAAACGTGGCATATGGCGTTATCTGAATCTTTACTTCGACAACCCCTCTATCCCTGCTCGGGATGGTAGCTTTGCGACACACAGTTACCTGTGCTGTGCCCTTTCGGTAACAGAAAAATTTTAACAATCTTTATCTTTAGTCACATTAAATGTCAATCATTTTAATTGAAACCCGGACCCGTAACGCCGGAAACAGAATGGAGCTTTTTTGCTTTTCACTGATATACTTTAATCGGATTGAGTTCTATTCTTCAGTCTTTTCCTTCTCCCTGAGGGAGAAGGTGGCCGAAGGCCGGATGAGGGGGCAACAGCAGCGGCCCGAAGTCGCGTTTTCCCCCTCACCTTAGCCCTCTCCCTCAGGGAGAGGGAACATTTTGATGTCTTGGCTGAAGATGAGTGTTCATCGCATACCTTAATAGCAACATAAGGCCGCCGCAAGTCTGGTGAGGAAAGCATAATCAGGGATCGTCTAGCGGTAGGACTCCAGACTCTGAATCTGGTAACCGTGGTTCGAATCCACGTCCCTGATCCAATGTGCGGAAGGTACGCTATTCAAACTTGACCTCCAGGCGCTTATTCAAAACATACGCAATCTTTCCGAGAGTATTCAGCGTAACGGCTATATTCTCAGGATCAAGCAGCCTGTCCAGGGCCGCGCGGCTCGTATTCATTTTGTCGGCAAGAGCCTTTTTCGAGAGCTTCATTTCGTACATTTCCCGTTCGATTTGATCGGTTATGAGTCTTTTAACGGTAAGAGACTCCTGGTTGATCTGTAAACTATTACTCGACTGATTAGTATTCCGGATTTCATCCGTGGAATCTGTTCTCATCATTTCATCTCCCACAATAATGATTTTGCATTTTATCATGCTACAACGCACTAGCGGTGTGGAGGTGTAACGGATTCAGAACTATAGTGAACTAAGGCGGAAAACTCTGGAAAGTTGCCCGGTAAAGAGAGGAATGGCTTGGTATTCGGGCAGCACACGCGGGGGGGCGCAGGCGGGTGATCAGATTTGGCGTCGGAAAGAATTATAAACGCCGCCAGAAAGAATGGATAGAGATTACCCGCCTGGAGTAACGAAAAGTCTCAATAAGCAAGGTTTGTTTCCATCCTGAAACGCCGGAAGAAACCAGTTAAAAAATATCCTTCAGTACTTCATGTATCTTGTTTTGGATGAGATTTTGGTTGACATACGTAAGTGGTATCCTTTCTTCAGGTCCGTTGCCGCTTTTTTTGTTTTTCTTCGAGGAAAGGATGGACTGTCGCAAAACCACCATCTGTGATCCCTTATCACAGGTCACGGAAAAAAAAGGATTATGGTAAACCGGATTTCTCAAGTCTTCAACACGCATGAACCGAATTACAATTGAAGCATCTATCCGCCTGTTATCAAGGGAAACCACATCATCAGTTTCTTCTATTTCCACGGGATACCCCAAAGACGTGATGTAATTTCGTATTTTTTTCATAACCGGCATAATTTCATCTTTCTTCTTTTTGTTAAATTCCATCAGATACATCTGCTCTTTGACGGCCTTCTTTTTTTTGTCAAGCTCCACAAGATACAACTGCTCTAAAGCAGCCTTTTCTTCATCTTCATAAGCAGCAAGTTTCATTACCTGCAGACGTGAACTTAACAGCTCATTCATTTCGCTCTTGAATTCTTGTGCCATTTTTTCCTCCAATGCAAAAGTGGTGTACTGATGCCTGGGAAAAGCTATCTGCCCAGAGTCCATAACCGCTCCCCAATCAGTTATAGAGAGACCATGCCGGTTTTCGGCCTCTATTGAAAACATCGGTATGAATAATTCGGATATTTTCAAAGAACTTGGCAACTTAGTGTTGTTAATGACCTATTATTTAGAATATCAATGAAGATAGATATGTAATTGCATAAATTCAAAATAACATAGTAAAACTAATCATAATTGTTCATACTAACTGGATATGATGTTTTAATATTTACTCAAACACCGTTTAAATACAACTAACACACAATTTTATGCATTTCAAGATATTAATTTTTATACAATAGTTACTTATTTTGTTCTAGTTTTTACCAAAAAAAGTACACTTTTCACACATTGAAGTGTATTACATAATCATTAATTATACTTGAATACTATTATAATTAGTCTACCAAAAATTCAAATTACCTTATACAAGTACTTATCACAAACACAGTAATCTAAAAATACAGCAAAAATGGTACACACCTTTTAAAATTCAATTTTCTTCTAAAAATGCATAGTTAAGAACAACCAACAATCAAAAATCGGCAGAGGCGGGCATTCACAATCGGGGGGCAAACAACCATGAGGAGATAAAAATAAAACGCTGTTTTTTCAGAACAGATTCACTAATCGACTCGTGGCGTTCAGGCATATTTCGCGGGATTTTGAGGACACAAACACAACGCCAGCAGGGACAAATATGATATCCCGTGTAGTACCTGCTGATACGTTTGTCGTTATTTTTTTTTGTGGATCACTTTAAATTATCCAGGAGGGTTTCCAGCGGTAAAAACAACTGTAGAGGATTTCCTTCGAGGCCGACAAATCCGTACTTCTCATAAAAACGTTTCGCGCTTTCGTCTTTGGCATCGATGAAAAAAATTAATCATTACTGAGCTACTCTCGGTTGTCAAGACAGCAAAATGACAAAATTAAGATTGGTCATGCTCAGTTAGTTCTCTGTTCTTTGCCTTAACGAAACTGCGCTTGACCCGTCGGTTATGGTCCGAATTCTTATCGCTATATATCACACATACCTTTTGTTAATAATTCCATTTGCATAAAGAAATGATAGTAGTTCTGCCAGTTCAGATTCCGGTACGGATGCCGAATAGAGCCATCCCATGCGCTCGTGAGCTACTGTTGCCAACCAGACATTGCCGTTCTCAACATAGAAAGCCAAATCTTCCGGAAAATCTGGAGCTTCCCACTGGTATAACCTTTCAGCTCTTTTTCAGGATATGTGCCGTTTCGCTGTTAAGTCTGTAGTAACAAACGTTTGCTGTTGCGCCGAAAATTTCTGTTCCGGGCCATGTGCTTGTCATGGTATCTGCAATGATGAATGGCTCTAATTTTCCGGCTATTTCATTTTCTTTTCTGTCATTTCCCAAGTCTTCACGCCAGACGACGGAAAATTTCGAGCACTGCCTTTGTGCAAAGTCAATAAGACGGCTGTAGACAGTGCCTCGTGGTTCATCCGTAAAATCAATTTCTGCTGAAATTTTGTAGGCTTTATTTTTCTTCATTTCGATTTGTCTCTTGACATAACGGCTCGGCAGTTACCCTACCCTCCCGCCTTGAAGTTATACATCGGCTTCATGATGTAGTCGATATCAACCGTCTCGGCAACGGCGTTAATAATCTCCTGCGCCGGTTTGTAGGCCATGGGCGATTCATCCAGGGTGGCGCTGCCGATGCAGGTACTGAAGATGCCCGACATCTCCTTTGCGTACTCTTCAACCGCAAACAGTTCCTTTGCCTCCCCGCGTGAAAAGAGCCGCCCGGCGCCGTGGGGGGCTGAGAAATTCCATCTTTCGTTCCCCTTGCCGGTGGCAATGATGCAACCGTCACGCATATTGAGCGGAATGATGACCCGTTCGCCCTCATGGGCGGAAATCGCCCCTTTGCGGATGATGCCGTCGCCAAAGTTGAAATAGTTGTGGATGCTGGAAATCACCTCGCATTTGGAGAGACGTTTGCCGAAGTAGCTCTCCACAATATCCCGGCACATCACGCTTCTGTTGAGTTCGGCATATTTTTGCGTAATCTGCATATCATGCAGGTAGTCTTCGCCGCCATCCTGCAGCGGCATGAATTCCATGCCGTGATACGCGCCCGCGCCTTTGAACTCTTTCTTTACATAGTCCCTGGCCCTGTTCTGGTGATAATGGCAGACATCGAGCCCCAGCCCCCTGCTGCCGCTGTGCACCACCACCCACACATTCCCGGCCGGATCTTTGTCCAATTCGATAAAATGGTTGCCCCCGCCAAGGGTGCCGATGCTGCCAAGCACCGTATGATGCTTGGCCGGGCAGATCTTGTTAATCAGCGGAATGATTTCACTCAGATCGGCGGGCTCTTTTTTACCCCCAGTACTGCGGATGTTCCTCCCCGAAGGAATCGCCTCATTAATAAATCGGTCGAAATCGGCGCAATCCACATCCACCTGCCCCATATTGCAAGCGATTATTCCGCAACCGATATCCACACCAATCACCGCGGGGATCAGCATTTTCTTGAACGTCATGGTAAAGCCCACGACTGATCCCTTTCCCACATGCACGTCAGGCATAATAGCTATGTTGCCGTCAACCATTCCGGGATTGTTCAGCAGGTTGTATATCTGTGAGATGCACATTTCATCAATGTTGTCGGTAAAAATCTCCGCAACATTGTATCTACCTTGCAATTTCATTGTTTTCTCTTTTCAAGATGAAGAAGTCACGCCGACTGTGCTGTTTTTCTTATCGGAGTGAAGACTCCGAGAATTACACCGGCAATGCCGACAGCAGCCCACCAGTATAAAAGCCTGGGAAGCCATCTGTTGTTGTAGGCCCAGATTTCTTTCGCGTTGTTTTGCAGATTTCTGAGTTTAATATCGGCGGTTGTGGGTTCATATTTATTACTCACGCCTGTTTCAGTTATGTATTCTACTATTTTTCCTTCATGCATATACTTGTCACGTGCATACATTTTGGACAGCTTTGACCTTTTGTTTAAGGGTATGTCCTGTCGTTCTACCATTAATTTTACGCGTTCCAAATTTGGTGGTTTAAGGGCATCCAAACCTTTTCCGATTGCCTTGTAAGATTCAATCTCAACGATATGGAAACAAAGAACTCCCAAACCAATTAGTATCAGAGCCATTCCCTTGATGTTTGTCCATTTACACCTTACGCGACGTATTCCGGTTGAAATCAAGCTTATGGTAAGCAGAAAAAAACCATATAAACTGAGTGAATCAATAAACAGACTCTTTGCGGAATTTTTTTGAGCAATATAATTCCGGACAGCATAAACACTCTCCGAATCAAATTCAGCCATGGGCCAAAGAGTTTTCCCGATCTCGGCAGCCAGGATCATCAACAAGGCAGCAATAATGATTTTTTCACCTCTTATTCTTAAAGCTGCTTTTTCCATGTTTATTGTTTCCCTTCACTGTCTTAATGGGCAGGACATGGCTCAAACACGTGTCCGCTTCTCATTGCAGTATTAAAACAAGCTGCCCATCATCAGACATCACCACGAACCTGTATAAGCGCAAACCCCAAAAGATTGAGGCCTCGCCAGAGGTTTGGATTAGTCGCCCTCTCATCATCTTGGGCGAGACCAATACCCCAGATTCTGTCCACAGGACTTGCCTCGACGAGTATTCTGGCACCCGTTTGTTTGAGGAACCGGCCCAGCTCGGCGTTCTGCCCGAATTTGGCCTCGTTAGCTCGAACCACTATGGAAAACCTCTTTTGCACCCAGACGGCTTCATCGAAGTTACGTATCTGGCGGCCCAGTGATTTGCTCCCCTTAGAGACTGTTCTGTTTCCCCAGTAAAAAACGGCTGAGGATAACGGCGGCAAGATCCAGAGTGGCCGCAGGTCCCAAAGTGGTGCCCAGCAAACGTGTCTGATTGAGCTTGTTAAGCAGACGGTCATCAAAAGTTGCGCCGGAAGCATGCAAACGCAGTTGGTTTATGAGATGAGAGAAATTAAGTATACGAGACATTTTCATCTCAGCGCCGAAACCATCGTAACTCGTACCGTTCAGGCTGAAAACTACCGGTAACCGACCACGGGCAAAGAGGTAGAGTACTTGTTCACTCTGTTCGCTGGACACTTCTTTTTCACGATAGACCGTTTTGGTTCTGACAAGGCCGTGGGTAAACGCAGCCCTACTTATGTCGAACTGTTTCTCCTCGACCTTTTTGGTTTTTCGATTACAGAAAACATCTGTTCCTAATAGCAGCAGATTCACATCTGCATAAGGGAGCATCTCTTGCTGGCCGCTATGTGACTCAATTTGCAGACCGCTGCCTGCAAACTCGAAACGGCTTGCTATGAAAAATTGACTTCGCATGCGTTCTGCTGAGGCATCTAAAATGATGGCATCAATGCCGATCCTGTTAATTTTCTCCGCCAACTCTTTTGCCCGCTGCAAATCCGAAAAAACGGCAATAACGGAAGGTCCGCCACCAATCAGCCGCTGCCGTACCTCAAAAGCAATAACGCCAAGGAACCCTGCCAAGCTTTGTGCCAGCTCCGGTGTTTCTTCCTTCCAACCATAAATTGCCACGACAAACATAAACATCTCCAATTCTTCGGAAGGCGTTTTTCAGCCCCAGCCTTGCTCCAAGCAGGGGACTGCGGATTCCACCGCAGCACTCCGTGGTTATCTAATCGCATGTGTGTAAACTCCGAATTCCCAGTACCGCTTTCCTGGGGTCGTCGGACCTTGCCAGCCAGTCGAGAGAAGTTCCTTTGCTAAAAAACAGTTGTAAAGACCATGACCAACAAACAGCACGGATCCATGCTCTGCGGCTACTTCGTTCAGTTTGTCGGAGCCTCTTTTCACCCTAAGCCTGGAAGCACGGAATGACTCACCCCCGGCAGAGAAACCTGCAAACCACAGCATCCGAAAGAATGCAGCCCAGATCATCGGCGGGAGTCGAAATGAATGCCATGTCATGTAAGGGAGACTGAATTCTCTGAATACGGCATCAGAGAGATAAACATGCCCTGCCTTCAATGTTCCCGCTGACTCAACCGACCGCTTCAAGTCACTGCAAACAACCACGTTGCATTGAGCTGCTTTTTCCAAGGCAATCACTGGCGGAACGTGTGTTTGATCTATATCGGCCGAGTCATAGGACTCGATCCACTCACGCATCTCACATGCTCTCAGCTTGTCTGAAACAGATATATCCGGCTTTCCGTGCCTCAGAATAACTATTTCCATATTTGGGGTCATGACATAACGCCGCTGGCGCTGTGTGGCCTGACTGCGCCAGCGGCCCGGTTAGATCTCTCATTATTCGAAAATTGGATACTCAAACATCTTCCCAACCCTTTGATGGGTATATAGGGAACGTGCAACTTCAACCGCGGCGGGCCGCTTCGATTGCAGCGATATCGATTTTTTTCATCTGCATCATCGCATCGAACGCGCGCTGAGCGGCAGCGGGATCGGGATCGGTTATCGCTTCCGTCAGAGCCAGCGGCGTAATCTGCCAGGACAGGCCCCATTTGTCCTTGCACCAGCCGCATGCATTCTCTTCGCCGCCGTTGCCGACAATGGCGTCCCAATAACGATCCGTTTCGGCCTGGTCAACGGTTGCAACCTGAAACGAGAATGCCCAGTTGTGCTCGACCCCGGGTCCGCCATTGAGCCCGAGACAGGGAATTCCCATTACGGTAAACTCGACCGTCAACACATCCCCTTTCTTCCCTGACGGATAGTCCCCCGGTGCGAGATGCACCGCATCAACGGATGAATCGGGAAAGGTCTCGGCATAAAATCGAGCGGCATCCTCAGCGTCGCGGTCGTACCAAAGGCAAATCGTGTTCTTTGCATGCTTCGTCATATCAATTCTCCTTTGTGATGAGTCTACCTGCCACATGACAGCTCAGGGTAAATAGATTATTCTTCCAATTTCTTCCAGATATAGAGATACCAGTAAACAGGCATGGCAAACATGTTGGCGCAGAATGTTGGCGCAGAAAATCACCACTGCCCAGAGCGCCTTTTTATCCTGTGCCACCGCTTCCGTCTTAAAAATGTGCCTTATGTAGACAGCCATCAATACGAGAATCCAGAGCATCGTAAGGAAGTGCAGCGGGAATATAATCTTCATCATAGTCGGCATCTCTCCGACTGGCGGCCTTCCCCCGAAATCCATCATTATGAATTGAGAGAAAATCGCTCCCATGAACAGAAACATGTAAAGAATAGGCCAGAGAGTACAGGCTCCGAGAACCGTTGCTTTCATTTTTGTCATTTTTTTCTCCTTTTACCTAACCTTCGTCCCTATCCTATCCCAACGTACTGAATTATTATTGTAATCCAACGACAAGTAGATATTCTTTACCGTTCCCTTGATTTTCGACTGTTCAACACATCCCCAAAACCTGCTGTCGTAGCTTCTGTCTCTATTGTCGCCCATCACAAAGTAAGAACCTGCCGGAACGGTTACCGGCCCAAAGTTATCACGCGGATTCATGCTTGCCGGTACCACATCAGGCTCATTATGAACGCCATAAGAATCTTTGACGAGCTTGTTATTCACATACAACTCTTTATCTTTGCCAGCCACAACATCTCCACCCACCGCTACAACTCTTTTGATGAAATCTTTTCTTTTATCTTCTGGAAACTCAAAAACGACAAGATCACCACGTTTTGGATTTCGTGCCGACATACTACGGTCAACAAGAATGTGGTCTCCGATCAAGAGAGTAGGTTCCATGCTGGCAGCAGGAATTTTATAGGCTTGTACATAATTGTGTCTAATAAGATATTTTTCCGAAGAACTAAATGCTATTACAAGTACAAGCAAACCAATGTATATGACTATATTGTTATAACTTTTTATATGGTAGTCAGATCCGATTTTTATTGAATAATAGATTGCATCTCCAATTACTATCAAATTATAGAGTAACGTAAAAACAACCAACAAACTTAACCAAATTATAACGTGACTACTGTCAAGACTGAACAGCAAGGGTGGTATAAATAACAAGTGAAGCAGATAAAAAATAATTCCTTTGCGAGCTTGTCCGTTATAAATCTGGCCAACCCCCGGCCCCAAAAGGCTCAACAAACCAGCCACCCACCATTTTCTCGGTTTAGTCTCCATATGATACAGTTCCTTTCATTTGTGCAACAGACATGAAGTTAAGGTTCTCATTCTTCTGAAATTGAATATCCAAGGCTTCTACCTGCACTTATTACTTCTGATGTACTGCAACCCTTAATTGGAATTTTTCTTTTATCAGAGTAGGTGCGAACAGGCACATAATGGCATTTACGAAAAATGGGCCAGATTACGGCAACGCCGACAAACAGCAAAGGCGAAGCAAGAGCAAATAGCTTTAAAGCATTTGGCCTCACAACAACTTCAGGATGAAATAAAGCGTCAGCTAGTGGCCAGACGCCAATAACAAACCCCATCAAACACATGATAATTCCACCGACAAATTGCAAAATTGGCTTTTCGACACTTCTCCCAAAACGAATTGATAGGGAAGTTATATCTTTTTTATGAATCGAGACAATTTCCTGCAATCCGTCAAGCTCACATATGCACTCTTCTGTAAAGCCAATGTTTCCACACGTTATTTTACTCATAATTGTATTGTCCTGGCGGAGCTGGGCGTAACCTGTACAGCAAAGCGCAGTCAAGGTCTACGCCCATATTGGATCATTTTTTTGAAGCACGATCTTGTTTTTCAATTTCGCGCATTTTGTTTATATAAACATCCAAGGCCGCTTTTGTTTTGTCAGTCTGCTTCTTAGCCAAATTTTTCTGAAGAGTTAAACGAACAATGCTGTTTGCTTCCAAAAATGATTTTCCTTCGGGCGTTTCATAAAAGCGAAGAACACTGTCCAATGTCTTCTCTGTCAATAAAGGGGTAGTAACTTTTATGTATTCATCTAGAAAATCCTTTTCAGTAACGAAATCACATGACGTGGATACATAGTTACGGAACGCGGCAACCACTTTAGGCCAATGTTTTGAGCCCGGCCCAATCCCTCCAAACATATCCGGTTGAGCAGCAACCATCTTCTCAGGGTCATAATATTTCAACTTTTCCAAGCATACATTTCTATAATCAGTGATTATTTCTGAGATTTTTTCCAGTTTTGCCAGCTTTTTTAATTTTTCAGCATGCGATGTGTCGTCAGATAGCGCCATACTCGGAGCCATTACTATTACAAGAAAAAATGACAGCGCTACATATTTGGTCAATCTCATTTTTAGTTTCCTTTCTTATTTAAACTTCATTTTTTCCTCATACAACGCTTTTGAGGATGACCTGCGGAGCGTTTTTTGCCGCGTGCTACTGCACTTGGCTGACCATGGTTATCTCGGATAAGGATTACGGGGTAATGGGAACGATTCAGTACGGTAACCATTCCTTGTTACTTCTGCCTCGCGACCTCTTTCCTTAGCCTCCTCAATGAAGTTTTCTCCCATTGAATAGGCAAACGAAAAAGCAAGACCAAAAGTAGCGTCCAAAGCAACCGTCAGTGGTGTTCCAAGAACGCGATAAGTATAATCTTGAAACTTTTGAGAAGAGTCCTTTTCAACGGAATAGGATTGTGTCAGGTCATCTTTGACATACTTCAAGCCTTTGGACTTCAGGTCTTCTTCATTGACGGTTGCATATTCCATCCTAATGCTTTCGTTTGGATCCGTCGCTTTCCAAAGCTTTGGTGTAACGCAACCATTGCATGAAAGAGCCAGGATGATAAGAAGGCAAATGAGCTTTGACTTTGAGCGGTTCATGCCTTTCACACTCTCCTCATGTTTTCTTTTTTCGGGCAATGGGGTGCGCCATTGACCCGCACTAGGGCGTTTCTCTGCCCTGATGCAGCCTCCAAGGGCCTAGCTGGATCTATTACTTCGGCAACTAAACACAACAATTTCAGCAAAGTGCAAGGTGTGTAATTATCGTCAGTTATGGGGGGAAGGTCACCTTGACAACTGATATATTTTATTGTCGGAGTGATACAAGTCTCTTTTCAACTTTGGTAGAAAGATAATAATTATAATTAACAATACACCACCTAAGCCATAAAGGGCAGGGAACCATGGTTAGGCACAGGACCGCGTGGCCGCTATACGCCAAATCCAACTGCAACAAGCACAAACAAGCTGCTGATTGCAACTAATAACATTAACACCAAGATTAAGATTATTTTGAAGGTTGTTGTTAGACCTTCAAATGACACAAAATATGCTATAAGAGCAGCTAATATGCTCGGTCCAAAGAGCAGTAAATAAGATAAAATCACTCTTATATTTAATTCGGTGCAAGGCAAAATTAAAACCAATAGTGTTATTACGATACTTATTATACTTTTTAGTCGTGTTTTAGTAGAAACATTAGGGCTAGTTGGTTTCATATGTGCAAAGCACTCGTTACTGGCATCAGCTGATAACATGTCGAAGCAAGCACGGCACAGTTTTGACTCCGCGACAGGTTCATATGTCAAAGCATCAATTGTGTTGATATTTTTACCGCAAAGATCGCACTGCATCAGGACTCCAAATTAGCTTTGTGCATACACCATAGTCATGTTTACATATCTACTTTTTAAATTAAATTTAATTGCATTCAAGTTCGTTTTGCACCACAAACATATACAATAAATATAGAGTATAAAGAATGCAAAATAGTGTATTAAAGGCTTTTTCTTGGCTTGACACCTTGTTCTTCTTTTATCTCACAGTAAGGGTTGGCCACTTTCCATCCGGAGTCTCCTGATGAAAAACCGGATAATTCACATTGAAAACAAAGGATAACGTTCAGTCATATTTGCAACTTTGCAATCTTATTACTTCTCCTTAACAGCATTCTGAATTCCCTTTTGCTGTCAGATACTTCTTTTCTGACATCTTCCAGACCAAGAAACCAAAGGCAAGGCCGCCTACGGGAAACATTATGATCGCCACACAAAAATAGCTGAGAAAAGGAGTCCCTGACATTTTGGCCATAAAGAATGACCACAGCAAAGCAGTGAAAACTCCCCAGTAGACAACGCCATTGACGAGAATGAATCTCATTTTCCCCTTGTTGCGGATCTTTTCCCATTTTTTCAGTTGCTTCTCGTTCATTGTTTTCCTCTCCTTCATTTCTATGTATAAAAAAACGCCCGCATCTTTACCGAATACGGGCGCTCCACCACAGGACGTGGCAAACAATTCCCCTCTTCGGCGGTGCGGCCGTCCGCTGCTATTGGTTTGCAGCGGACCCGTCACTTTGCGTCCCCGAATTGCTCCGGGTTAGCTTTTATCGGAGAGTTACCTTTTGATAATTTTAGTCTTTTCTATTAAATCCGGCTTTATGTGACGACGGCAACCATAAACGAATAGCGGTGTGACTGTCAACTGAACCTTAAACTTTTCATACCTTGTCACATTACATCGTTCGTTATTGCAACATCCCTTACCCCATCCTCCTCCCAACCTCCCCCTTGAAAGGGGAGGAGCCTT
>MTLD01000134.1_pt1 | contig 27365 bp, 26 predicted proteins | sample 1982471 | NCBI WGS metagenome assembly MTLD01 (sample SAMN05712604, study PRJNA340218) | biofilm metagenome | isolation source: sample SPM anode biofilm adapted to -50 mV | place: USA | collected 2012-02-03 | reverse complement strand
CGCAACCTCGACAACACCCTGGACATGGTCCCTAACAGCGTCATCATGCAGAATGTGGTCACCTACCACGGCAGCAGCGCATCGGGCGAAAAGCCAGTTCTCTGCCTGGATGCGATGCTGGATTACAGTACTCCGCCCGATCATGCCAAGGAGTTGTTGCTCAAGGTGCTGCTGGACGAACCCGAAGTTTTGCCAGTACCGGCACCGATAGTCCGGCTGTTTTCCCTCAATGACAGCGGCATAACCTACCAGCTCAAATTCGCCATCTCAGATCCCGCGCGCAAAATCCCGGTAAGGGACGCCGTCTATACCAAAATGTGGTATGCCGTCAATCGCGAAGGATCGAGTTTTCCCTTTCCACACCGGCAGGTTATCAGCAGTGAGGCCAAGTCGCCGTTCAAATTCCCGCGCGAACGTGTCACGGCCGAATTGCGGAAATCCGAGCTGTTCGGTATGCTCGACGACACCACCATTGAATCTTTGGCGGAAAGCGCCCTGGTCAGGGTCTTCGGCCCGGGAGAGATCGTGGTGCGGCAGGGAGACGGCGGCAGTTCGCTCTTCATTGTCCTCAAGGGGGCGTTGGAGGTATCCGTGGCCGGCACAACAGTCGGCAGCATCCAGGAAGAATCGTTTTTCGGAGAGATGTCGCTTTTGACCGGCGAGCCGCGCCGGGCAACGGTACGGGCCTCCAGGGAGGTCTGGCTGGCCGAAGTTACCAAAGAACTTATGGAGCCGCTTTTGCGGAGCAACCCCGCGATTCTGGAGATTCTCAGCGCCATCCTGGCTGACCGTGAACGGCGGACCAGCGCCAGTGTCAGCGAAGAGAGGGAGCAGGTTGCAGCGGTGTCTCGCAGGGAAGATTACCTGCTTAAGCTGAAGCAGTTTTTTAGGCTGTGATTTTATTGTCGTAAGATGGTATGTTGCGGAAAGTTCAAAGAGATAGTGCAGCAGGAGGCAATAATATGGCAAACATAACCAGACTGTCCCTCAAAGAAATACATATCCTGGAATCCTGTTGGATTGTTGAAGAAAAATGCGCCCACATCTACCGCCATTTTGCAAAGATCTTTGCCAAAGATCCCGTTGTGGCGGAACTCTGGAACAAAATTGCCAAAGAAGAGGACCATCACGCGGATCAATTCAGGTTGGCCGCATGCCATCTTGGCACCGGAATAAAAGACGTCAATGCCAACGACAAAAAGGTTAAGTCAATAATCACCAAGCTCGAAAAGATACATGAAGAAATCAGAACCTGCCATCCGACTTTGGCGGAAGCATTCGAGCTGGCTTTGTATATTGAAAAATCTTTGGCAGAATATCATATCGGATCAATCCTGACCTTTGCCGATAATGAACTTTCGAAGCTGTTCAAGAAGATGGAACTCCAAGACCAGGGCCATTTAAGGATGCTGCAGGATGCGGTTGAAGAGATTGATGCTATCGAGGCGCTGAAATAAGTTTCACCGTATGACAAATAATGGAAGCACGTCTGTCGCTGGTGGGCAGCCCGGTCTTCAAAACCGGTGGGGGGGATGAGAAATCTCCCCGGTGGGTTCGATTCCCATGTGCTTCCGCCATTTAAAGTTTTTTGTAGTCCGATGCAGTATTTAAGCTCCTTGAAATAAGGGGCTTTTTTCTTGTCTGGTGTGTTATGTTGTCCAATATAATCTCTTGCAATCCACAAATTATAGGGGTAACTTTAGGGGCAACAGTGTTCTGTGTAGTTGTTTTTGGTAAAAAGTTGCCCCTAAAAGTGTGCCTTGAAAGTTGCTCAAATAGGTAAAAACCGCCTTAGATAAGGTTTTAGAGTCGAAAGGAGTTACCCCCATGGCGAGACAGACTAAACCTCTTGTGGCCACCGAGGTTGAGAAGGCGAAGCCGGAAGCCAAACCAAAGAAGCTTTATGATGGCGGGGGGCTGTTTCTGCTTATTGCTTCCAATGGTGGAAAGTGGTGGCGGTTCAAGTATTCCTTTGCCGGAAAGTGCAAAACAATATCATTCGGCACCTATCCTGAAATATCCCTTGCAGATGCCAGGCAGCGCCGAGAAGAAGCCCGCAAGCTCCTTGTGAATGGTGTAGACCCCTCTGTTAATCGGAAGGCTGTCAAATCGGCCAAAGAAGAATTGCTGGCCAATAGTTTTGAAGCCGTTGCCCGTGAATGGCATAAGCACATGGTGGGTAAAAAGGAATGGACGGAGGAACATGCAAAAACCATCATGAACAGGCTGGAACAAGACATATACCCTTGGATCGGCAGCAAGCCGATTACAGAAGTCACCGCCAAAGAAATCAAGGCTATTCTGGATAGGGTACGTTCAAGGGGTGTTGTTGAGACAGCTAGACGCGCCTTGACAATAATGGGGCAGGCGTACCGCTACGCCATAATGACGGATCGTGCAGAATATGACATATCGGCAGGGTTTAAGGGGTATTTGCCTGCAACGAGCAAGACACGAAAGCACATGGCCTCAGTAACGGACCCTAAAGAGCTTGCACCGCTGCTCAGGGCAATAGACAGCTATCAGGGTGGCTTTGTGGCTCAGTGTGCATTGAAGCTGTTGCCGCTGGTGTTTGTCCGTCCTGGAGAGTTGCGTCACATGGAATGGTCGGAAATTGATCTTGAGGCGGCTGAATGGAATATCCCAGGCAGAAAAATGAAAATGAAAGATGACCACCTTGTTCCGTTGTCCCGTCAAGCCATAGAAATACTGAAAGAGATGCAGCCGCTTACCTGCAACAGTATATACGTATTCCCTTCAACAAGATCACACGATCGCTGCATGAGCGACAACACCATCAATGCAGCTTTCCGGCGCATGGGGTTTGACGGTGACACGATCACCGGCCACGGGTTCAGGGCAACGGCGCGAACGATTCTTGACGAGGTGTTGCACCAGCGCGTTGACTTCATAGAGCACCAGCTTGCACATGCCGTGAAAGACCCGAACGGTAGGGCTTACAACCGGACGGCGCACCTTACCGAACGCCGGAAGATGATGCAGCTTTGGGCGGATTACCTGGACGGGTTGAAAGCGGGTGCAAGGGTGATACCGCTCAGGGGTAAGGCGGCATAAGCAATTCCGGGCGTCTCCAGGCCTAAACAGCATGGCGCCCACTAAAACTGTTTGATGCTAACTGCTGCCCACATTGATCTTCCGCAATAAGACGAAAAGCTCCTCTTGGCACGTGACTGCCGGGCTCTAATTGCCCGGGGTGAGAGGTGCCATGAAGAGCTTTACAAGTAATACTATACCAACCCAAAAGGATGCCATCAAGCATTTTCCCACGAATGGCAAAACTGCTCTTGGTGTGTAGCGAGCAGGGGTCTGGCAGAACAACCCTTTTGTAAAAACCAATATTAAGGAGGAATTATCGTGGAGACAGTCAAGAGACAAGCGCAACCCAATACAAGAAACGACTCGGAGAGAGAAAAATTATTATTAATTTTAAGATCGTTGCCGCAGGAATTTCTCGACACCATCAAAAAAATAGACAAGATGCACAAAACACTTTCAAGTGATGAAATAAATGAGTTTTGGAGAAAGGTTATATTCGGCTTGAGACGCTTAAGTTTAACGTGGCCTGAGTTAACTGATATGGTTGTTGAGCTTGGAAGACTTCAGGCTGGACGCGATAAGTTCAAACCGACACTACCTATAGCGGGTGATTTATTAAGCTATCAATAGACCAAGGTCTAATGATAGATTTTCTTTGATAGATTCGATAACGCAAAATCAACAGGTTACAGCGCCGAAACCTGTGGAAAACTCAAAATACTTGCAAGTCTTTGACCCTATTGATAGAATGCAGCCATCTCAAGACTACGGAGGTGGGTATGGCAACTATCGGCTACGCACGAGTCAGCACGGAAGGCCAGGAACTGACCGCACAGCTTGAACAACTGGAGGCGGCCGGAGTAGAGAAGGTTTTCAAGGAAAAGGCGTCCGGCGTCAAAGAGGACCGGCCCCAACTTGCGGCCATGCTTGAGCACGCCCGCAAGGGTGACACGGTTGTGGTCTGCAAGCTGGATCGCATCGCCCGCAGCACCAAGCACCTTCTGGAGATCGTGGAGGCCCTAGAGGGAAAAAAGGTCACCTTCCGGGTGCTGAACATCAACCTGGACACCGCCACCCCCACCGGCAAGCTGATGCTTTCCATGTTGGCGGCAATCGGTCAGTTTGAGCGGGAGATGATGTTGGAGCGGCAGCGGGAGGGCATCCGCCTTGCCAAGGCCGCTGGCATCTACAAGGGCCGCAAACCAACCGCCAAGGCACAGGGCGCCCGGGTGCTGGAACTGATTGGCCAAGGCAAGACCAAACAGGCCGTAGCGGATGAAGTAGGCATTGGCGTGGCCAGCGTGTACCGGATTGCAAAAGCAGGCAAACCGAAAGTCTCTTGATTTCTTGACTGATACCCAAGGAAGGTATAATCTTACGCTATGAAATGGACGGTCAAATTTAGCGGCAAGGCCCGTAAGCAGAAAGAGAAGCTGCCCAAGAGCGTGCAGGACAACCTTGCTGCTTTGGTTGTCGATATTGAGACGTCCGGCCCCGTTCGTGGCGACTGGCCCAACTATTCCAAGTTGTCGGATACCGAGCATCATTGCCATATCAAGAAGGGCCGTCCGACGTATGTTGCGGTATGGCGTGAAGATCGAGGGAAAATAAAGCTGGTGGAGGTGATATATGCAGGCACTCACGAAAAAACGCCCTACTGAACGGGAAGAGGCCCGCTTTGTAGGCGGTCATGAGCAGATAGAGCGGTTGCGCCGGATGGCCCGGAAGCTGAACGTGGTTGACGTTTCTCCGGGTGTTGAAGAGCGCACCTATACCGTTGCGGAGGTTTTCCCCGAACTGGCAACGAACCGGGCCGGTGTGTTGATCCGTGGCTATCGCGGGCGCGAGGGCATGACTCAGCGGCAGCTTGCAGAGGCCACCGGCATTCCCCAGCGGCATATCAGTGAAATGGAGCATGGAAAGCGGGTCATCGGCAAAGAACGGGCAAAGAAGATTGCAACCGTGCTGAATGCTGATTACCGGATGCTGCTGTGACAGTCCGGCGGCATCAACACAGTGGTATTATATCCGGTCGTGGTAGATTATGGGGGAGGCAACTATGCTAAAGCTCGACTTATTAAAAGACCCAGAATTTATCGAAGCTTTGAAGGCACACGCTACACCAATTGATTTTGAACAACTTGAAGTGGAAGGGCTACTCCGGAAAAAAGGAGCTTGGTACCAAGTAGAAAACATAAAAAAACTGCCTGAATATGTTGGTAAACAAATCATAGACGTAAAAGATGACAGTAAGGGTAACTTGTTAGTTAAGCTGCCAAAGTCATGGGGCAAATCTCAGAAGATGTATAAGAATGCAACCGGCAAGGAATATTATGAGTAGTCCGGATCCACAGATGGAAAAATTCAAGGGTATCCGCGTAAAGTCAAGCAAGCGGCGACCGGATCGCGGGGGAAAAATCACTCTTGATATTACCCTGTATCCGTCTGAAGAAGAACGAGGCACACGAGAAGAACGCGGCGATTATATAGCTGGGATGGAAGACTTACCCGACAAGCCAATCAATGTAACCATGACCTTCTCCAGCAAAGGCGACTTGTTCAGATTCCCTGATGCACTATCTGATTCCCTGTTTAAGAGATGCATCATTTCAGAATGCGCAAATATTGCAACACTAAATGATAAGCGCGGCAAACACAATAATGATATGGTTTATAGAATTAAGCGGGATTCAAGGTGGTTGTATTGTTTCTTCGAATATTGGAGTAGTAAAATAGATATCCTTCCAATCTATGTATACAAACTATATGATACCTCAATACCAAAAATTAAAAGTCCTAAAAACGTGCAATGGAAATCAGTACATTCCATAAAGATTACTCAGTATTGTCTTGCGCAGAGATACCCTGACACAGAACTTAAGAGCGTATTCAAACAAAAATCAAAATCGTTTGGAGAAACTTATATTTATTCAGATGCCAAAGTGAATGAACCACAAACACATAAACAAATCAAGTCAACATACTTTGACAATATACCCCCAGAAGTTGTTAGAAATTATCCGGTGATAACGTTTCACTCGGATTCAACCTTCAATCCTCTTAAAAACCTACTTGATATCTTCGTTATACCCATTCCGTAATCATTTCTTTTTTACATCCTGTAAAACGTCCAACGCTATTTTGACATTTTGTCAAAATAGCGTTGTATATAACTTGTTGTAAACATTGATATTTTAATCGACAAGCAAAATTGTGTCCTCTATAGTCCCCCTGTGTTTAGCAATTTAACCCGGAGGAAATCAATGAAGGCACCTGTAAGCATACTTGTCCCTGGCACACTCGTTTCCGATAAAACCCTCGCCGCTGCTCTTTCAATTTCTAGGTCACATTTGTGGGGTAATTTAGTAAAAAACGGGAAATTAAATCCCGTCAAATTATCGCCAAGAACCACCCGATTTAGAACCGATGAAGCAATCGCGCTGATTGCCGCTGCGTAATGTCCGCCCTGCATCCCCAATACGGCCGCCAGCATGCCCAGGCCGCGATTGATTGCATCCTCCGCATTCTCAGCGCCCCTCGCGATGTGAAAATCAAGGAATGTCGCGACATGGGACGTCGGTTTCCGGGTGTCGGCTGGGCCGATCTCGCGGACGAATACGAGGCGGCTATCGAATGACAACCCCAGCGACTTCCATCCCCGGTCAAGCTACACTCCCGGCGCTTGCTGATGAACTTGGCTATGAGACCATCAGCAAGCTGAATCCTCGGCAAGAGCGCTTTTGCTGGGAGTTCGTGCTGAGAAACGGAAACGCCACCGCGTCTTACCTGGAGGCGTTTGCGGGTTCCAAACCAACAAGCGCCAAGGCCAACGCTGCGCGGTTGCTGAAAGAGGAGCGCATCCAGCAACGCCTTGAAGAGATCAAAACGGAATTGCAGCGGCGTTATGCAGTGAGCGCCGGCAGTCTTGTTCTCTACCTTTCGCAGGTGCTGCACCTGGACCGCCGCGCCTTCCTGGATAAAAACGGCGACCCGAAAGCCGCAAGTCAACTTGACACTGAGGCGGCCCGAATCATTGATCTCGATTTTGTTCTTGACCGTCACGGCAAGCAGCGTGCCGTCTACCGTGTCCCCACACGCATGCAGGCATCGATTGAACTGGCCCGTATGATGGGGCTCCACAAAGACAAGGTTGAACTCACCGGCGACGCCGCCGCCCCGGAAAATACGCTTACGGCCCTCATCAGGGAAATAACGGGAAATATCCAAAACCTCACAAATCGTTTTGATTCCGTGACTGACGAGCAGCTCAAAGAACAAGCAATATCACTTGCGCGCAAGGTGCTTGAAGACCATCAAGCAGATGTAATATAGGGCCAAGGAGAACCGCCATGAGACGAAAGAACAAAGCTACGGAGCCGGTAGACGGCCACATTGAGGGAATTTTTGCCAGAGTATATGACAAGAACCTCCATGACTACATCCTTGTCCCGATAACTCCCGACACCAGTATTTTCCAGCGAATCTTAAACCTCCTTTTCGGCAACGGCGAACAGGATCGGCATCGCCCATAATGGTTACGGGATGGGTGAAAATACCGCGCCGTTTTGCTGGCGATCTTCCTAATGACCGCCCATTCACGCGCCTGGAGGCAGCCTATTCATTCGCCCTTGACCAATACGAGGGGCAAGAATGGACATTGAGGGGGTATGCCCGTCTTTGGCAATGGTCAACCGGTAAAGTATCCAGATTCCTTGATGAAATAGGCGTTGATATGGGACCCGATAAGGTTATCAATTGCAATCGAAACAGCGAGACAGGAACGGAACAAGAACGAGACGATCACGAGACACCAAAAGACCAAGAAAACAGCATGTTAGAGGTAGGGGCGAAACAGGGGCGAAACAGAAGCGAGACAGAAACGAAACGTACTATAATAGAAAAGAAAAGAAGTAATACCTTCGATCAATTCTGGTACGCCTACCCCAGGAAAACCGGCAAGGCTCTTGCTCTTAAAATCTGGCAACGTCTCAACCCCTCCCCGGATACCATAACCACAATCCTGACCGCCCTTGAATGGCAGTGTCTACAACCCGACTGGCAGAAAGATAGTGGCCGGTTCATCCCACACCCGTCAACTTGGTTGAACGGTCGCCGCTGGGAAGATGAACGTCCCGCTTCGCAGGCCCCAGCCCGCAGTGCCGCCATGCAGAGCAGCACCCTTGAAGATCTCCGAGCAAAAGGAATCGACGTATGACCTTCACCGACTTGCATGACGAATTTTCCGAAAAGGAAATCATCGGTGGCCTGCTGACCGCTCACGAGAGTTTCACCAACGTCCATGATCTGCTCCGGCCCGATCACTTCTACAGCCCTGAGCTTGGGGCGATCTACGGTGCAATCGCCGCCACCTACCGGCAGGATGACCCGGCCGATATTATGACCCTGGCCAACAGGGCCGGCGTGGCCCCCAGCGTGGTTGTTGCAGTCATGGCCGATACCTTCATGGGAGCACAGCGCCGGACGGCCCAGGCCATCGTTGAACTTGCCCAGAAGCGGAACATTTACCGCTCACTTCGGGAAATCGCCGGAAGCCTCAAGGAACTGTCCGTCGAAGAGTTGGCCGGGAAGATCACCTCCACGGCGGTGGGCATCACCCTGGACGCCGTGCAGAAACGGGTACTCGCCGCCGACAAGCTGACCGCCAGGGTTGCCGAGCTTCAGGAGGAACGCCGAAAGGAACCGGGCATCATACGGGGAATTCATAGCGGCTACCCTTGCCTTGATTTGACCTTGCGCGGCCTCCGACCCAAGCGCATGACGCTACTGGTGGCTGCAACTGGCTTCGGCAAGTCCACCCTTGCCGTGAACGTCTTCAGCAATGTGGTACAGGCCGGAACCAAGAGTTTGTTGATTTCCACTGAAAACGACGTTGATGACAATCTTGACCGAATGTGCGGCATCGTAAGTGGCCTGGAGATGAAGGAAATCGAAGGTGGCTACAGGCCTGAGCACGTCACGGAATGCTTTGGCAGGCGCTTCAAGGGTAAAACCGCCTTTGTATCCGACAATAGCCCCCGCAACATCCACGAAGTAATCGGCACCATCGCCCGCTACGTGCTTCAGCATGGCGTTGAACTGGTCTTTGTGGACTACATCGGTGAGATAGCCCTTGACGGCGTGAAGAACGAAAACGAAGAGGCCCGTCTGACCCGCTACAGCCAAGCCCTGCTTGAGGCATCCCGCACACTGAATTGCCATATTGTGGTACTGGCCCAACTTAACCGGGAAGGAAACCGCAAGGGCCGGCCGTCAAAGACCGAACTGCAGGGTTGTTTCAAGATGGCGCAGAAGGCGCACAGCCTTTTGATATTCTGGCTGAACGAGGACGGCCAGGACATCCTGACCGTGGACAAGAACCGCCAAGGCCCTGCCAAGGTGGACATTGCCATGAAGTTCAGGCGCACTACCCAGCGGATCTCTGAACTCGGCTATTGGCTGGAAAATGAAAAGCGCATTGTGCCCCCCAGCAATGCAGCCGGCAACGTTGCTAATTATGTCGATCTGGACGAGGAGACAGCGCCATGATTGTAAGCATCCTCAAACCTTGTTCTGTCAAACTTGATGGCATTGTTCAATCCTTGAGTCCAGGCGCCCGGCTTCATCTACCGGACACGATATGGACGCATCACGAAAGGCTTTTGACGATATGACAACGGCATGGAAAGAACACACCAAACAGTAATCCGCGCCTTTAGCGGGTATACAAAAGGAGCTTAGCCACCGTGGACACCTTTTATAGAGAACTTGAAGCAAATATGAACCGACCGGCACCCCCACCGGTGCCCACCCCCGAAAAACGTGGCGCCCTTTCAGAAATCTGGAGCCAACTAAAAGCCAGCGCTTTCGTGGACACCCCCCGGATGATCGGCAAGGGGATGCAGTACATCAGCAACCCCGGTAACAGCATGTACGAATCCGGCAAAAAACTTGTTGAGGATACCCAGGTTGTTGAATCTCTGCCTGAGATGCAGCCGGGCGATACCACCGGCAGGCCGGTTGTGAATGCCCTCAGTCGTGGCGCCCGCATGATTACACAATCGGTTGTCCCATCACTAGTAACCGGAGCTGTCCTGTCCGGCGTCGGCGTTCCGGCTGCCATTGCCGCAGTTGCAGGGGCGACACTCCCCGCTATCCCGGCCGGACTCGCCCAAGCACAAGACACCTATGAAAAGGGACTTGCCAAGCACGGCTTGACACCTGAACAGGCCGAGAGCATGCCTGATGACCCACGGGTACGGGAAATAAAAAAAGCGGCCCGTATGACCGGTGCTATCGAATGGGGTGGAGAGACAGCAGGCGGAGCCCTGGCAGGGCGTTTTGTCGGTATTGGTGGCAAGGCTGCCGGTACGCTGGCAGGCAAGATTTTGAACCGTGGGGAGCAGACAGCGGCACAGACAGTGCTCAAGTCATTTACCAACCCCCAGGGAGCGGCCCGCTTTGGCCTTGACCTGGCCGGAACAGCAGCGGGCGAGACCTTGACAGAGATAGGGCAGGGCGCTGGTGAAGCGGCAGTGGAGCAAGCCCACGGCTATGACACCACAACCCCATGGGATGCCGCCAAAGACGCCATAGCGCCCACGCTTGGCATGACCGCCTTGCTTGCTCCTTTTGGTATTCCTGGACACCTGTCACACTCGGGGCGAATCAGTCAGGTTGTCCAAGCGCTTGGAAACCCGGACCTGCCGCATGAGACCCGGGCAAAGGCCGCCGAGATCGTCTTTGACGAATTGAACAAGGTTTCACCAGACGCCGCATATAACTTCGCTCTTCATTCATTTGATGCCCTGCATGATGAAGAACATACCGGCAGCGCCCCCTATGGCCTTGCGCTCGATGATAGCGTAATCGGCCAGCACACGCCCCGTGCCATGCAGACGGAAACGGCCCCCGGCAACATAGAAACAACCGACACAACGCCAAAGGTAGAGCCGAACGGTCCCCTATCCCGCGCCGTGCTTGGTGCTGCCGACATACTGAACCAGCAGCAACCGGTAACCACTGAGACCGTTCACGAGCCGCCCGTCACCTCGCCTGTCGTGTTGCCCCTCCAGGAAGTCATGAGGGGAACATCACCAGAAACCATTCCCCAGGCGACGACAATCCCCATCATACCCGCCGACAACCTGCATGGAAACCTCAAGGTTTTCATTAAGAGCGGCCTTGAGAAGACCGGGCAAAGCGGGCAAGCAGTCCATGTCTGGGACCAACCGCATAAGCAGTTCCTTAACAGAGTCGTGGCCGATTATGTGCAGCCAGCCGTTGAACAGGGGCTTGTGTCTCGGGACGTGGAAGGCGGCTACAACATCCGCACCGACCGTGGAGGGTTGCGCATCATTCCGCCTGCCGAGCCGAAAGGGAACTATCGCGTTGAGTATCACGCTGTCCAGGATGAAACGCTTCACGAGCAACCCGTCACCGCCCCGCCAGCATCCGCTTTGACCCGCCAAGCAGTTGAAGATGCCTTCCCGAAACAGACCGTTACCCAGGATGACGACGGCTTCACGGTATCCCTGAAGAACGGCGCCACGGTCCGGGTTGCCCATACCGGCGAAATTCACTTTGACACCAACGCGGCAGAGACCGCCTATGGCCGTCAATTCAGTTCGACAGAAAAGCCGGTTGCATCGTTCCGGAGACTCGACCATGACGCCGTTATCTCCCTGACTGAGCAGGGGAGCGGCGATATCCACCACGAAACTTTTCATGCCGCCATGGCGCTTGCGCTCAATAACAATCAGCGTGACATCATTCTGAATAAGTTCGGCAACGAGGAGGCCGCAGCGGTTGAGTATCAGCGATTGAGGGATAGCGGAGCGTTTATGCAACCGCGCCGTCACCATATGTTTCTGCAAATGATTCATGACTTGTTTTCAAAGATTCGCAGACTGTTTGACCGGACGCACGGGATATTCAGGGACGTGGCCACAGGTCAAGCATGGGAACAGACCGGCAACAACGCCCAGGCCGCACCGGTCATGTACTCAATGAAAGAGCTTGGCAAGAAGCTGGAGAGTGTCAAGGGGCATATCAGCAGGTATTCCGACAAATCAACCTTCGTCAAGGCGGACGTGAAACCAGCCATGAAGGCGGCGGGTGACGGTCTGGCAGCATCATGGGACGGCTTGAAGGCGGCGGTCAACCCGATGGCCAGAAGTCCGGAGGCGGAAGAGGCGGGGCGCGTCCTGATCGAGGGCATGGGGAAACAGGAGCACAACAAGGAGCAGTTCATAGCCCGGCTTAACAAGGCGGTCCACCAATCCACCCAGCAAACCACCCGAACCGCCCGCCTGCTTGATCTGATGCAGACAGCAACCACCCTTGCGGATAAGGTTTTCAACCGGATGCCGGAGGCGGAGCGTGTTGACTTTATGCAGCGCATGGACACCGGAGAGCAACAGGCAGCGCCGGAGCTGCAACGGATTGCCGACACCATCAAGGCCATGTTCACCGAAAAGGTTGAACAGGTGCAGGCACTGGGGACCGGTACGCTTGAGCAAGCCCGTGAGAACTACTTTCCCCATATCTGGGAGCGTAGCGAGGATGCAGCCAGGGAGATCAACAGTAGGCTGTCAAAGCGACCGCTGGAAGGCTCCAAGGCTTTCACCAAGGCCAGGGTGTTTGATGACATTTTGACCGGGATTGATGCCGGCTACACGCTGGTATCCACCAACCCGGTTGACCTGGTGTTTCTGAAAATGGCCGAAATGGACAAGTATGCCACGGCTCATGTCACACTACAGGCCATGGAGGAAAGCGGGCTTGTGCAACTCATCCCCGCCGGGGAACGGTTGCCGGACGGTTACGGCGATATCTCAGGGCGCTACGGAATCGTGACGAAGAAAGGTTTTATCGACCCAGCAACCGGTATGGAAGGGGAACGGCGGAGTTACCGCTTCGTTGCCCGTGAAGACGTAGCCCAGGTATTCAATAACTATCTGTCTCAGGATCTCTACAGCAACAAGTACGTCGGCAAGCCCTTTACCGGCTACATGGCGGCCGCTAATACGATCAATCAATTTCAGCTTGGCGTATTTTCCGCCTTCCATGCCGGATTCACCTCCATTGAATCGATTATCTCCCATGCCGCCCTCGGTATCAAGGCGCTCTCCCGGGGGGACTACAAGCAGGCCGCCAGATATCTGAAAGAGGCGCCGGCCGCTGCCTATCTCAATCCGAAGCTTGGCGACAAGGTAATAAAGGCGTGGATGGGCGATCCGGCAGCGGCAAAGGAGATGCCGCAGATTATCGAATGGCTGGAGATGGCGGGCGCACGGCGAACGCTGGAGGCCCGCTTTCGGACAAACCAGACACAGAAGATGCTCCAGGCGTGGCAGGAAGGCAACCGGGCGGGCTCGATCATGCGAGGTATCCCGGCCCTGGTGGAACAATCGGCGCGGCCTATCATGGAATGGCTTGTACCCCGGCAGAAATTCGGCGTCTTTGCGGAGTTGGCCAGTGATTGGGCAACCCGCAACCCGAACGCCACCCATGAAGAGACGCGCCGGGCCATGCAGCAGATGTGGAATCGTGTGGACTCACGTTTAGGGCAGGTGGTCTATGACCGGCTCTTTGTCCACAATGTGGCAAAGAACCTTGCACAAGCGATTATCCGCGCCCCAGGCTGGACCGGCGGCACAATCCTGGAGGTAGGCGGCGGTATCATGGATCTCAGCAACTACACCAGAGATTTGATTTCAGGCAAGAAAACGGAGATGACCGACCGCACGGCCTACACATTATCCATGCTGATGACCACCGCCGTGGCCAACGCCATCTTGACGGCGCTCTTTACCGGCGAACCGCCCAAGGACTGGAAAGACCTGATAGCCTTCAGGACCGGCGGTAAGGACGAACGGGGCAACCCAGAACGGTTCATGCTTCCGACCTATATGAAAGACGTGTGGGCTTACAGTCAGGCCCCAGGAACAACCTTAATGCACAAGACCCACCCCATACTTTCAATGATTGGCGACGCGATCCGCAACAAGGATTATTTCGGGACTGAGATCCGGCATTCAGGGGACAACCCCATTATGCAGCTTGCCCAGCTAGGCGGCTTCACGGCAAAGGCGTTCGCTCCTTTCTGGATGAAGGGCGTAGCAAAAGAACTTGATCGAGACGGATCACTTCTTTCCATGGCCGCACCCCTCATCGGTGTCATGCCGGCCCCGGCGGATATGAACAGCACTGATGCAGAGCGCCTGGCAAACGAGTTTGTCAGGGCACGAATGCCGGCAGGAGCCAGAACCGACGCTCAATTTGAGCGCAGCAGGTTGATTGCCCATCTGACAAGCCTTGTGCGGCACGACTCAGAGGAAGGGGCCGGGAAGATAAAGCAGGCGCTCCAAGAAAGAAAGATCAACGGCCTGCAGGCGCGGCATATCATGCAGAACGCTCGACTCTCACCGATCCAGGTCGCATTCAAGCGCCTGTCATACCAAGAGGCCCAGCGGGTTTATGAAGTTGCTACCGAAGCCGAGAAAAAGAAACTGCGCTTTATGCTGGGGCAGAAGCGTTACAACCATTTGAAAGCAGGGTAAACAATATATCAACCCCCCTGGCCTGACTTATTATCAGCCATACAAACACTACCAAGGATCATTGCTTGAAGGGTCCGGGTAAAAGGAGAAAGACCATGCAGAAGCAAATCAAGTTTTCACAATCATAAACAGGCCGACGCCACAACCCGCGCCCCCCTCTGAAAAGCAACGACACTTGGCCTGACTTACCATCAGGCCCATCTGACTGTCAACTATAATGCTTTGCGGCTGGTATAACAGCGCACGGCTCCAACGAAAGGGCACACACATGGCACAACTTGAACAATTAACTACCAAACAACACCTTTTGCGGTCAGCAATCAACAGCATCAGAAATACTTACCAGTCCTACGTAACACGCCTGGAAGAACTGAAAAACTCTTTGCCGCCACTATTGGCAGCCACTACCTTAGGAGAAGCCGACGGCACAGAACTTGAGTCAGTGCGACATGAAATCCATCGGTTACAATGTCTTATTGAAGAGCCTTATCTTGAAGCAATCACAATCATAAAAAACCGCCTGCAGCCAATTACTCAGCAGGTCAATACTCACCTTAGAAATGATGATACTATCCAACGTGAGCGATACTTCCGCGAACTCTTTAACCATTTCATGGAAACCAGTTCCCATTCAAGCTATGACTGGGAAAAACTACAAGCAGCCTCCAGCTTGTGGCACCGCCGAGACATCGAATCCTTGGATCAGTTACTTCATGACTACGAGAATCAAGGGCTCCATTATTTACCAGGCTCCCCGAGTTTTGTTGATTTCGCCTCAACTCACGGATTGAGGCCGTACAACCTGGATGTGACTATGGAGAACATAACCAACCCCAGGCCTGAACAAGTAGAGATAACAAAATGAACCCAAATGTGAATTTTCACGACATCCACCACCTGTTTTTCGGCTCAGGGCTGGGCATTCGTGCTCCACTCCGGTTGATCGACAAGGGAATGGAGTTAGTCGGCACCAACTGGCAGAAAAAAAATCAGCCTGAAGGCTGCATAACGATAAGGCTGATCAGTAGGAAATCAATGAAACAGAGCGATAAAATTAATCCAGATAATGCTGTCCAGATAATGCTTGATGGCATCCTTTTGGGTTGGTATAGTATTCTTGTAAAGCTCTTCATGGCACCTCTCACCCTGGGCAATTAGAGCCCGGCAGTCACGTGCCAAGAGGAGCTTTTTTAACTTGAATTAGCGTGATGCTGGGCCGCTTACCCGGAAACACTTGACGCCCGAATAGGCCGAGAGTGTGCCGAATCTATGCTTTGAATATAGTAGCCGGTAACTTTTAGGGGTAACTTTAGGGGTAACTTGCAAAAATACGTTGTAATAAATCTTTATAAACAAATGTGTTACATGATTTTTTCTATTCCCATGTGCTTCCGCCAGTACTGTAACTAATTGTAATTGCAATACAAAAGCCTTGATTCGCTTGTGTGGCCCCTGTCGCAGCCCAGGATGACAAGGCTTATGTCGTCTTAGAGGCTTAACAGGAATGGCTATGATCACGCCCGTATCCGCACCTGATTTGACCTAACCTAACGGAGCAAGTAAAGTTGATGACGTCACCCGATGCTGATTCCATAAGCTCGGATAGGGCTGCCATTGGTGTCGATCTTGGGGGAACCAAGACCGAAGCCGTTCTTCTGGCCCCGGACGGCAGCATTCTGTGGCGCCAGCGCAAACCCACGCCCCGGGCCGATGGTTACGACGCCATTCTGTCTTTGGTGGCGGATATGATCCGCGAGTCGGTTGACCAGTTACCCGCTGGAAGACCCTATTCCGTAGGCATCGGCATACCCGGGTCGATAGACGCCGCCAGCGGCCTCGTGCGCAACGCCAACTCTACCTGCCTGATTGGCCATCCCCTGCGAAAAGACATCGAAAGGTTGGTGGGCTGCTCAGTTCAAGTGCGTAACGATGCCGACTGTTTTACCCTGGCAGAGTGCCATTCGGGAGCCGGACGCGGCTATGGCCTGGTTTTTGGTGTCATCATGGGAACTGGATGCGGCGGCGGGATTTGCATCGACGGCGTGGTCCGCGAGGGGCCGCATCGTATCGCCGGAGAGTGGGGCCATTTGTCCGTAGATCGCAACGGCGCACCATGTTACTGCGGCAACCAGGGGTGTGTGGAGACGCTGATCAGCGGTTCTGGAGTTGAAGCGGCATTTTATCGGGAGCACGGGCAACGGCTGACCATGGATGAAATCGTTATCCAGGCCCGCTCAGGAGAACCGCGGTGCCGGTCAATCTTTGAGCGTTTCCTGGACGATTTCGGGCGTTGCCTGGGAGGCATTATATCAGTTCTCGATCCGGATGCGGTCGTGCTGGGCGGCGGGCTCTCCAACATCGAAGAACTCTATGCCATCGGCCGGGATCGAGTGCGGCAATACGCATTCCACGACAACCTGCAGACTCCCATCCTGAAGAACCAATTGGGCGACTCTGCAGGCGTGATCGGGGCTGCCTGGATTGGCCAGGCAGGCCAGGATCGTTTACGATAGCATGTCCGGGGACTAGACCTTCACGCCTGTAGTAGCTTGCCGGAGGGAACATATGATCGAATTATTACGCAAACGTCGCAGTATACGAAAGTTCACTTCTGAAAAAATTGCCCCCGCAGCCATCGAAACCATTATTGAAGCGGCTCTCCGGGCACCAACATCCAGGGGTATAAATCCGTGGGAGTTTGTTTTTGTAGACGATCCTGAAACACTCCTCAAGCTCTCCGAAGCAAAATTGCATGGATCGGAATTCCTGAAAAACGCCCCTCTGGGGGTGGTCATATGCGCGGACAGCACCAAATCGGATGTCTGGATTGAAGACTGTTCCATTGCTGCCATAATCATCCAGCTCACGGCATTGTCTTTGGGGCTTGGCAGTTGCTGGGCCCAAATAAGAAACCGGCAACATGACAAAGAAAAATCCGCTGGATCATATGTCCGTGAACTGCTTGGCCTGCCCGATCACATCGAGGTTGAAGCAATATTGGGTATCGGGCACCCTGCCGAAAAGAAAATCCCTGTATCATCCAACAAGCTCATGTATGACAAGATAAAAACCAACCGCTGGCTGTAATTACGCCGGAGTGACGGTCGATATTCGGGCAAACTATTCCTGCTCATAAGCGTCAACCAGTTTTGCATAGTGCTCGCAGAAGCTTGCATCCGACTGAGCCTCGGCCCGCTGGTAACTAGTTGTTATTTCCTCACGCATGCTTTCGGGAATAATCCGTTCGGCCAGCGGGTAGAGGACAGTGTCTTCCTTGGAAATGTGCTCCCGAAGCAGTGCCGCATATTCCAGAGCGTTTTCCGCAACAACATGCTCCCGCCCCGGAAGGCCGCCCTGTATTTCCAGAACCGCTGTTTCCATTGCCCGCACATAGCCACGCCCCTGATCGTGTTCCATCAACATGGCTGCAACCGGGCTATTCTCACGCGGCATGCCGTTTTTGATCAGGGCTTCAAATAGTATTTCCTCTTCTTTGGCATGGTGAAAACGGTCGGCGTAATTGCGGATGAAGTCCACACCGTCCCGGTAGAAGCGCCAGTTGGAATAGGTTCCTGCTGCGGTGCGAACGGCATTTCGCTCCAGCAAGGTAATCATGCGAAGAATGAGGCGATGCTCAGCCACCAGTGCCTGGGTAATATCCGTTTTCATCAGTTCCTCCTGTTGCCGTCGATGCCGACAATCACCGTCTCCAAAGGAATGTCTTTACCGCTTTTTTGAATCGCTTCCTTGACCATAATGTCCAGCCCACGGCAACATGGCACCTCCATGATTGCCACGGTGACGCTGGGTGTTTCGTTGGCAGAAAAAATAGCGGCCAATTTATCTACATAAGTGCCCGTATCGTCAAGTTTCGGGCAGGCGATTGCCAAGGCTTTGCCCTTCAACAGATCCTGGTGCATGCTTCCCATGGCAAAAGCCACACAGTCGGCGCAGACCAGAATTTTCGCATTCTTGAAGTAGGGAGCGGTTGGCGGTACCAGGTGGAGTTGCACCGGCCACTGCCTGAGTTCAGAGACCGCTTTTACGTCGCTTGCTTCTTCTGTTATAGTTCTCTCAATGGTTTTTGCCATGCTGCCGGGGCAGCCACATCCCATATTTCCCATGATTTACTCTCCTTTTTTCGCTAAATGCTCGTTTATTTCCCGCTCGATTTTTGCTTCATCTTCCTTGGACAAGCCGTGAATGGCGACTACATCCTTCAGCAGGCATATCCCCACCTTGCAGGTGGTGCAGCCTATGTCGTAACGGGCAAGTATCCCGCCTATCTCCGGGTAGGTCTGCATCACATCCTGTATCGCTTTATCACCAAGTTCATTGCTAAAATTCATTAAGCACCTCCTCGCGCTGTTATGAATCCAGCTTAGCCTAGTAATTGGTAAAGGAGTTTGATGTGGATCAACAAATTGATTTAAGTTGGAAGGTGAACCGCAGATGTGAGTGATAATGAGGGTTCCCTGCAGGATCAGGTGATGAATAAGGGGAAAGGGCAGGAAAGATTAAATAGACATGTCAAACAATGAGCGCCCCGCGGTTTACTGCTGGGCGCTCATTGTTCAACTTAACGGCTACTGCACCTTTTCGCCATAACGCTTCTGATAGTATTCCTTGATCTTTTCCAGCTGTTCCTTGCTCATTCCCTTTGTATACCAGTCGTGACGCATGTCAGGGGTCAGGTATTTCTCGACCAGTTCGTTGTAGACCTTGGGTCCGGCGATCTCCTTCACTTGTGGAAGGAACTCGGTGTAAAAATTTTTCGACACATCGTAAATGCCGTGCCACCAAGCGTAATCAGGGCCGGACATTGCGGCTCCGTGACGCGCTCGTCGCCCTTCGTGGTGCCAGAGCTCGAAATAGGTCCAGTCCAGCTTTTTGTCGAACTCAACCTGTTTGATGAGCCCACGTGCCACCAAATCCTTCATAATGGACGACGCAGGTATGGCGAACTTGGTATCGTAGAGACCGACGAGATCGTCGAACTGCTTGTAGAAGCCGGTGACAAAAGGCGTTGAATGGCAGCTGCCGCAGACGTCCTGCATGGCAGCTCGCCGCGTTTCCGCATGCTCCAGCTTCTTGGACACCGGAGGACGCAGCGTCCAGCTGAGTCTGGTGCCCACGTCGTGAGTCGCCGCCTGGTTCGGCGTTGCGCCCATGTGGCAGGTGGCGCAGGTCGGCGCCGCAGTATAGTCCTTGCCGACAACCCAGCTGTCGCTCCCGAGGTTAAGCTCGCCCTTCTTGGCCGCATAGAGGATGCCGTGCTTAGATTCCCTGTAGATTTCCATCTGGGGATGATCCGGGCCGAGATGGCATTTGCCGCATGCTTCGGGCTCGCGCGCCTGGGCCTTGGAAAAACTGTGGCGGGTGTGACAGGCCGAACATGAACCTTTTGAGCCGTCGGGGTTGATGCGGCCTATACCCGTATTGGGCCAGGTGCTCGGATCGATCTTGCCATTGGCCAGGACCTTCACCTTGGATCCATGGCACTGTACGCACCCGACGGTGGCCGCTTCAGGCCCGCCGACCACTTCGCCCAGATAGTTGTCGAGGGAATTGAGGATGTCGCCCGCCTTGGCGTGGTGGCTGCCGGTCATTTCCTTCACTTCCTTGGCGTGGCACTTGCCGCAATCCTTGGGCGTCACCAGCACGGCTATGGTATAGCCATAATGCTTCATGGCATCGACATCGCCAGGTTCCGTCCTGTGGCAGGTGAAACAATCCACACCCATTGCGGCATGCCTGCTCCCCTGCCAATCCTTGACAAACGACGGAGACTGGGTCTCATGACATCCGATGCAGGCTTTCGCCTCCTTGGAAACCTTGGGTTCCGTGGCTGCCGCACTCGCCGCAGCCAAAGTCAGCGATTTTGCAGCGATCAGCGCGAGAAGTAATACGACAATCCCATTCTTCATATACTTTCCTTTCTCAATTGGAGTCCCGCCAGAGTCGCGGTGTTACTTTGATGAAGTACTTTGTGCCGTTTAACTCAAAGCCTGTCAGATAAGTTCAGTATGGACCCAAATTCCTTGGGCAACTCACGGCAGGTTTGCATGCCTTGACTCTAATCTTACGTCCTTGATTGCCTTGTTTGCTGCAATGAGGATTGGATCCCATACTGGTGCATAGAGCGGCGAATAACTCAGATCCAATTCGGCCAGTTCGAACACTGTCATCTGTTTGTATATTCCGGTGGCGAGAACATCGAGCCGTTTTGCCACGACGTCCTGCCCGATCATCTGTCCGCCTAACAAAAGCCCTGTACCTTTTTCACACAAAAGAAGCACACGCATTGTGCCACCTCCAGGGAAGGCACCCCTGCTCGGCGTATCAACGCAGGTTTTTATGTAATTCATGTCAGTCTCTTGCAGCTGGTGTTCATTGAGGCCGGTGGTGGCTACCGTAAGGTCGAAGAATTTGAATACTGCTGTTTGGTCGATACCGTAAAACTCCTTCATGGCCTTGCTGTTGACGATATTGCTGCCGACGAGTCGTCCCTGCTTGTTGGCCACCGGTCCGAGCGGCATGTAGCCGTTTCTGCCGAGTTGGCGGACATAGTGCTCGGCACAGTCTCCGGCAGCGAAGACGTCAGGAAGATTCGTGCGTAAATAGCGATCAACCTTTACCGCTCCGGCAACCCCCAACTCGCCACCGGAAGCCGAGAAAAGAGCGGTATTCGGCTTTACTCCGATGGATACAACGACCATGTCGGCGTAGAAGTCTCCGCGCGTGGTCTTGATCACGGAGCCTTTTTTTTCGACAATTTCTACATCTGTGTGAAGCCTGATTCCCTTCTGTTCAAGCTTCTCCAGCACCTTGGCCCGGATTTCATCGGCAAACGAAGGGAGGATCAGAGTGGACTTCTCCAGGATGACCGGTGCGATCTTTATGTTGTAGAGGACATCAACCAACTCAAGATTGGTATAACCGGAACCGATGAGAAGGGCATTGGCAGGGGCTTTTTCGTAGATGATATGTTTGATTCGTCGTGTATCGTCCAGTGTTTTGAATGAGAAGACATCTTCATCATCAAACCCGGGCAGAGACAACCTGCTCGCTTTATTGCCTGCGGCATACACGAGATAATCGTAACCTTCACGATATTCCCGGGAAAGCTCGCGATCAACAACCGTCACTTCTTTTAGAGTCGGATTGATCGCAATGGCTTCATGGTGCAAGCGGTAATCAATACCGCGCTCCTTTCTGATATCAGGCAGACTCAAGGCATAAAGATCCTCGACCGGCTTATCCTTGTAGAACAGGTTGTAAGGCATTCCGCAAGCGGCGTAAGAAACATCCCCTGATTTTTCCAGAACAATCACTTGTGCATCGCGGTCCTCGCGCTTGATCTGGCTGGCGGCCGACAATCCACCGGCCACCCCTCCAATAATGACTGTTTTCATCTGATGCCTCCAGGTACCTGTTTTTAGCCCGCTGCGCCCGATTTCCCTGGCCAGCAGTTTCAGCTTCCGGTACGTGAGCTGAAGCCGTTGCAGGCATTCCGGTAGATCAATGTTTTGTCCGGGCTGACATGAAGTGTACCATGCTTGGCGTGTTGTTGAAGCAAGCCTAGCAAAGTTGCAAGCAAGCTACTTTGACCCAGATCAAAAATTCAATAGATGTGCTGGCTGGCAGGGCGCGACAACCTGGAATGGCATGCAGGGTGATAGTCAACTTGATTGGTGGCAGGGCGACAAACAAGCTGTCCGCACTACGAAAAAGGGCGGGATTAGAACAAAGGTTGTAATTTGTTTTCGGGTTGCTTGATAAACTGCATAATCTTGCTAACCTTTTTGTAAATTATTTTGTAAATACGTTTGCATGGGAGGCAGAGAATGAAGAAACTACCTGGTTTGGCCGCAACGGCCCTGTTAATGGCGGCTCCCGCCATGGCAGCAGACTACAACACCGACAGTCAACCGTCCCCCGAAGTTGCTCCAGGCATCTATGGGAAAATGTCCACCGAGGTAACCAGCAAGTTCAAGCTGGCTATCGGCGGCTACATCAAGCTCGACTATGCCTACAACTCCGTCAACCTCGGCAACAACGGCGTCATCACCCCCAGCAGCGGGGCAATCCCTTCCAAGGCGATCACTGGTACCGGGGCCAACTCGGCAACTTTTGCCAATCAAGAGCAGTCTCTCTTCTCCATGAAACAGTCACGCATCTGGTTCAAGGTCGGCGGGCCCAGTTTCAGCGGCGCCAAGACCGGCGGGCTTCTTGAGGTGGATTTCTACGGAGACAACTCTGCTGCCTCCGAAAGCCCCATGCCCCGGCTGCGTCTTGCCTACGGCACGATTGATTGGCCCCACACCCAGGTCCTGTTCGGACAATACTGGGACATGTTTGCACCCATGATCGCCTCCACCGAAGACTTCCGCACCGCCGCACCCCAAGGCGCTCCCTATGGGCCGCGGGTGCCCCAGATCAGGGTGACCCACACGCTGGAACTAAATCCTGACAACCATCTGCAGTTCGCTCTGGCAGTGCAGGACCCCAACCAGTTCGGCAACAACAACAGCGCCGCGACCGGCGAATACGGCCCCAGCGTGAACTATGCCGGCCAGGCCTTTTACATCAACAAATCGCTCGGCACGGCCCCCGGCTACATGAGCCTCTCCATGAAACCCCTCACCGTGGGATTCTTTGGGCTCTACGGCACCGGCAAGGCCCCGAGCAACGCCAACCACAGCCTGGATACCTGGGGCTACGGCATGTACGCCTTTGTCCCGCTCCATGGTTCGCGAGACGGTCATGACCGGACCATGACCGTGGCTTTCGAGGGGCAGGCCTATGGGGCTGCCAACCTGGCCTATAGTGGTGCCACCTCCACGTCGGTGGTCGGCAATCCCACTACCGTATCCAGCACCTTTGAGCCCGCCGGCCACCAGTCGCCGGCGAGAAACTGGGGCTTCATCGGCCAGCTCAAATTCTTCCCCATCCAGGACCTGGGATTCACCGTCGGTTATGGCTCCCGGCAGCCCTACGACAGGGCGGACTTTGACGGAATATCCAACTACCAGCGGTATTCGCGGCAGTTCTACACCAACGTGACCTATGACCTCAATGCCGCCATCAGGCTGGCGACCGAGTGGCAGAATATCGAAACAAGATACGGCAACGTCAATGGCGTTGCCGGAAAAAATGCCAGCGGCGTGGACAACACCTTCCGCCTCTGCGCCTATTACTTTTTCTAGTTGATGCTATTGCCATTGAGCCGTTTTCCGTTCTGGAGGCGGCTCAATGGCGTTCCACAGGTACCTGGCCCGCCTGGGCGACCATGAGAAACAAAGGGAAGGATTTCTTGCCATTGGCAGTTTCCCTGACCATCTCGTACACCGTCGAGAAACCGATCTTCACGAAACCCGCATCCTCCAACTTCTTTTTCAGTTCATATCTGTCGAAACCATGGTGGCCGTGAAAACCCTCACCATGGTAGTTTGCGTCTTCTTCCTTGTCCAGGTCGGCAATGCAAAGATATCCACCCGGCTCCAGAAGCGCGTGAAAGGTGTTCAGAAGTTGCTCGTAGTCTGGGATGTGATGCAGTGTCATCAGCGAGTAGATGAGGCCGTACCGATAATCTAACAGCGGGTCTGAGGTCAGGTCCAGTCTGACCGGCGTCATGTTCAGGATTCCGGCGTTCGCGATCTTATCCGCAAGAACCTCCAGCATGCCGGTTGAGCTGTCTGCCAGAGTGATACTGTCCAGATAGGGATGCAGGGCAAAGCTCAACAGTCCGGTGCCGCAGCCGTATTCGAGGGCCGCCATGTGTTGTTTCATTGGTACCCTGTCCCTGATGGCGTCGGCAACGGCCCTGGCCCGTTCCACCTTTGCCTGGTCGGCATCCCACCCTTTGGCTTTGCTATCGAAATCATTCATTATATTCTCCTGGTAAGCCGATTTGTCCGCAACTCAATAACAATACATAGTTACTATAGCACCGGATCTGGAAGTGTCGATGCGGTTCTGCATGCCGGATGAAGCGCTATTTATCTCCCCCTTGTGTATCTAATTCTCCTTTTGAACGCCTAAAAAGTTAAGTAAATCCAACCTGAACCCGAATAATAAAAATGATTAATTTTAAATAATTAGGTCGCATTTTGGCTTGTTTATTGCTTTAATTAAAATTTGAAATTTAACACATGTCAACGCAACCAGTCTTCTGAATTGAAACGAAGATTTCGCCAGGAGGGTAAATATGCCAGTTGCTGAGGCTGCTATTAAAAGTAAAGGCGCAGCATGAACAGCGTGAGGCACTTGCCAATAATGGTTATGCTCTGGTTGTTGGCGATCGCCGTCTTCTTGCCAATGCAGGAAGCCCAGGCTTCCCTGCGATGTTACGATTGTCACGGCACCAGGTCCATGCAGGATCTCAGGCCCGAGGATGCAGCTTTCAGAAACCCTTCAAGCGGCGGGGTTCAGGGCAATCACCGCACCCACATGGCCGGGGGGGCGGATGCCGCGACCTGTGCCAAGTGCCACCCCGGAAGTATAAGCTATAACTCCCGTCACTCCCGCGACAACAAAAACAGGATCAAGCTGTCGTCCCGCATCAACAATTCACTGGCTACAACCTATTACCCCGCTTACGGGAACAACACCTCGGCGTTTGTACAAACCTCAGACAAGAGCGGAACGGCCGAACTCGGCGAATGTTCCAATGTCAACTGCCACTTCGAGAAAACCACCCCCACTTGGGGAGGTCCCAGGCTTACCGTGGAAGCCTCCGGTTGCGGTGCCTGCCACGGGGCTCCGCCATCTGACGGCAAGCATGGGGGAAAACACGGGCAGTACCTGGGCAATGATGCTGAAAGCTGTGGAAAGTGTCACTCAAACCATCTAAGCGAATCATCTCCGTTTGCCCATGCCACCAGTGTCGGCACCCGCCCGCTGGACGTAAGATTCACCACGGCACCAAACAGCGGCGGCAGCTACAGCGGCGACCTGAGCTATCCCAATTACCTCCCCAGCCAGAGCCAGGGGCGCAACGGAACCTGCAGCAACCTGTACTGCCACAGCAGTGGCCGCATCGACCCGGCCACCGGCACCTGGGGCGCGCCGCTGATGCAGCCGACCTGGTCCGACAGCAGGACCACCACCTGCTATTCGTGCCACAAGGGGACCGCCGCCGACAGCAACCAGGCAAACTGCTTGTCCATTCAGGGCCACTGGAGCAGCTCCGGCGTCTGCACCCCGGACCTGACCATGTCCTCCAATGGCCACCATAAATTGGTCGGTGCCCAATGGATCCGCAAGTACCCCTGCTACTATTGCCACAACAACACCGTGGCCACGGACAACACGCTGACCAACATCTCGTCCCTGAAGAAGCACGTCAACGGCAAGGTGGATGTAGCCATGCCCACCCAGTGGGACATCGTGGGCCAGCCCAAAGCCAGCTTCGATTCCTCGACCAAGGTCTGCAATAACAGCTACTGCCACAGCGACGGCACGGCCACCCCGGACCCCAACGACATCAGGCTGGTGGGCTGGTCCGAGAAGACTGAGTGCAACTCCTGCCACGGCCATCCCCGGGGCGGCTGCAACGTGTCCGGCTGTCATGACGGCATCACCAGGGACAGCAACGGTAATGTCATGGCCGTGCTGACCGGGTGGCCCGCCGGCAGCGAATGGATGGGCGCCATGCCCATGTTTCCCAATGAAGGTCCTGGTAAGCCCAGGGCCAACTCCCACTCCCGCCATACCCAGTCCAACTACTCCTGCGACAACTGCCATGTTAAAACCGTGGTGGGGGCTTGCAGAAATTGCCATGTGGACGGCATCCCGTCCGGCTCCATGACCGAAGGCGCCCACGTGAATGCCAGCTTCCATGTCAATAAAACCAAAGACATCGATTTCAAGGATGGGGGCACCTACGACATCACCACCAAGAAATGCTCCAATACGACCTGCCACGTCGGCGAGGAACCGGTCTGGGGTGGAGGCGTCAACAGCGGCGTGATCTGTCTGTCCTGTCATCAGGCCACCACCGCCACGGGCGGGGACGTGGACAGCTTCGGTTTTGTGATCAACGGCGGCGAGCGGACCAGGATCAATACGGACCAGTGGGTTGCGACCGGTCATGGCCGGTACTCGTCCTCGGGCCGGTATCCGGTTTCAGGCAACCCGGCAGCCAACTTCCCCACAACCAACCCCTGCTGGTANNNCCACGACAACAGCGTGCTGCACAACGATCCCAATAACCCGTTCCGCCTGCGCCAGCACCAGCAGTTCAACAACCGCTTCGACAAGGAATGCGTCTATTGCCACATGCAGGGTCTGGTGGGCGAATGCCTGGGGTGCCACAATACCCCCGAGAGCCTCTCGCCCCAGGTATCAGCGGATGATGTAAAATCCAAGCATAGTGGCATAGTCTATACAACCGGCTGCCGCAACAGCGGCTGCCATGACAGCGATGCCACCATCCACAATACCGGCGCCGGCTTCTGGACCGCCTCGCAGAAGGCGGACGTCAAGAACCAGTACGTCATGATGGGGGTCTGCCTGCAGTGCCACGACGACGACTCGGGCGGACAGTGCAACGGCTGCCACGACTACAGCCAGCCCAAGTACCAGCTCGGCTTCAACCCCGGCACCGGGCTCATCAAGCCCAAGAAGGCCCGGGCCTCGTCCGCCCATTTCAGCTTCAAACATTACGGTGACTTCCTTGCCAGCGGCGGCTGGGATGCCAGCGGCAACCCCATGGGGACCTGGCGGGGGGGCAAGTTCTGCTGG
>MTLD01000166.1_pt1 | contig 27383 bp, 25 predicted proteins | sample 1982471 | NCBI WGS metagenome assembly MTLD01 (sample SAMN05712604, study PRJNA340218) | biofilm metagenome | isolation source: sample SPM anode biofilm adapted to -50 mV | place: USA | collected 2012-02-03 | reverse complement strand
GTTTTGACCGTCAGGCTGGCGCGCCTGTTCGGGCTGGGCGATGCGGAGCTGGTGCAGGTCCGTTGGGGCGCGTTGCTGCACGACATTGGCAAGATGGGTATTCCGGATGCGATTTTGCTCAACAAGAATACCTTGACGGAAGCTGAATGGGCCGTGATGAAAAAGCACCCTGTTTATGCCTTTGAGATGCTTTCTCCCATCCGTTATCTGCGCTCGGCGCTGGACATCCCCTACGCACATCACGAAAAGTGGGATGGCACCGGCTACCCCCTTGGCCTGAAAGGCAAGCAGATCCCCCTTGCGGCCCGCATCTTCGCGGTGGTTGACGTCTGGGATGCGTTGCGGTCCGACCGGCTCTACCGCAGCTCCTGGTCCGTGGAAAAGGTGCGCGAACACCTCCGCTCGCTGGCCGGAACGCACTTTGATCCACACGTTGTAACGGTGTGTCTTGATTCGGATGTTCTCGTTGATTGAGCATTGCAACATTTTTGCATCATGTTCGCCCCACTCTTTACAGCTACCGCTAGCATGTTATGGCACCATTTTCAAAAAGCTAAGAGATTAAGCGGCTGAATCCGGCAAAATCCCTTCCGAAAGCCGCGCAACGTGCCGTCCCTTCCTGATCCGGGTTCCAGAGCAGCTTCAAGCCGTCGTTGACAATGGTGAACCCGCCCTCTTTCAGCCGCTCCGTGATCATCTTGACAGATTCGCCGCTCCAGCCGTAAGCCCCGAAAGCCGCTGCTTTCTTGCCTTTGAAACCCAATCCCCTGATTTCCTCGAGGATGCCGGCCATTGCGGATAACATGCCTTTGTTGACCGTTGGAGAACCGACCAGGATCGCCTTTGATTTGAACACTTCCGTGATGATGTCGTTCTTGTCGGCACGAGCGGCATTGAATATCTTGACCAGCACGGAACGATCTTCCTCCGCAATGCCGTGGGCAATTGCTTCCGCCATTTTACGTGTTGCATCCCACATGGAGTCATAGATGATCGTGATCTGGTTTTCCCGGTAGTTGGCAGACCACTCAAGGTATTTGGCGACGATCTGCGCGGGATCGTGACGCCAGACAACGCCATGGCTGGTGCAGATCATGTCCAGCGGCAGATTCATGCCGGCGAATTCCTTGATTTTCCGGTCCACGAAAGAACTGAAGGGTGTCAGTATGTTGGCGTAATATTTTATGCACTCCTGGAACAGCTCTGACTGGTCAACAAGGTCGTTGAAAAGCCTTTCAGTGGCCAGGTGCTGTCCGAAGGCATCGGTGCTGAAGAGGACATTGTCTCCGGTCAGGTAGCAGAACATGCTGTCAGGCCAGTGAAGCATCGGCGCCTCGATAAAGATCAACTCCTTGGCCCCCAGATTCAGACGATCGCCATTCTTCACAATGTTGAAATTCCATTCCTGGTGGTATTGACCTTTCAGGGATTTGACCGCATTGGCAGTGCAATAGATCGGCGTCTCCGGAATCTGGCGCATGAGTTCGGGCAAGGCGCCGCTGTGGTCGATTTCGCCATGATTGGCAATTATGTAATCGATGGCATCCAGATCGATGATTTTTTGCAGGTTCTGCACATACTCCTTGGCAAATGGCGCCCAGACGGTTTCAATCAGTGCGGTTTTCTCTTCCTGCACCAGGTACGAATTATAGGATGTGCCCTTGTGCGTCGAATACTCTTCACCGTGAAACTTGCGTAATTCCCAATCGACCTTGCCCACCCACGTAATATTGTTTTTGATCGGAACACTCATGATCGATTCCTCCATGACTTGAAATTGAATGTCGAAATGCGTGGGCCAAAATTTGGCCAACCATCCGTGCAAACGTGTTTCCCTGCTCAGTGCCTTGTACCACAACAAATCCAACTCACAATCTATGGTTTGAATAAAATGGCCACTGTGGTTGCATAGGTGCGGGTTAACCTGGTTTTGACAAGCCATTGCAACGGGAATTGCTACCGGGATCCCTTGGCGTGGCTCGCCCCGAAATATTGCTGTCAAAACGTGTTATAATTAAAAAAATGAAAATCGGCAATATCGCCAACAAGCGCGTAGCGGTCTCATTTTGGCCTCGTGATTACTTCAAGATTACTTGGATTTAGAATCAAGTCTGTAACATCGTGAGTAATCGTGAGGTAATCGTGAAGCTGAAAACCATAATTCGTTTAGCCTCATCATTACAGACTAAGGAGAGTGCCATGAACGTTTTCGATTGTGCCATCAAGATGGAAGAGGAAGCCAGGATGTATTACGAAAAACTGGCGGCAACCGTCACTGTCCCCGAGCTGAAGGAACTTTTCACGATACTGGCGGCAGCCGAGCAGGAACATTACGATGCCCTGGTCAAGATGAAACAGCGGATAACCCCTCAAAAAGCCCAGTCCAAGACATTGCAGGAGGCGGCATGCGTCTTTAAACCCCTCTTGGCAAAACGCGACCTCATGGCCGAATTGAAGGAAGACCCCGATGCATACCTGCATGTTGTAAAGGAAGAGGAGAAGGGCATAAAGCTTTACGAGGAACTGGCCGAACAGGCAAAAGACGAAGGAACCCGCGAGGTACTGCTTAAGCTCGCCGATGAAGAAAGGAAGCACCTGAGCATTGTCGAGAACATCTACTCCTTTGTCGAGTCGCCCAAAAACTTCCTGGCCTGGGGCGAGTTCAGCAACCTCAAGGAGTATTGACCAACTCATGAATCTTTCAAATTGGCGCATAATTCTACTCATAATGTTGTCCGTGATCCTGTTTGACATCGGTTACAGCTATTTGATGCACGATGCAACACAGAATGCCGAGATAAGCTACAGCCGCTTTCGCAGCGAACTGGCCGACAACAACCTGAAGAAAGTCACGTTCAGGGGAACGGCCGCAAGCGGAGAATTCCTGAAAAAGATCAAGTTGGCCGAAACGGTCCAGGGCAAAGAGGTCACCAGGGAAGTGGGCGACTTTACCACGATCATGCCTGCTACGGCCGATCCGGCACTGCTGGCCGAACTGTCCAGCCACAAGGTGGAGATCAGAGCCGTTTCCACAGAAGCATCGCCCCTTGTTTCGTTCCTCGTCTCCATGCTCCCCTGGCTGCTTATCCTCGGTGTCTGGTGGTATATCTCCCGCAATGCGCGCAATCAGATGGGGGCAGGAGGGATGTTTGGCTCCTTCGCCAAATCCGGAGCCAGGATGTACGGCACCGGGGAGAAGGTCAATGTGACCTTTGACGATGTCGCCGGTATGGAGAACAGCAAGCGGGAGTTGATGGAAATTGTCGATTACCTGAAGGAACCGGGTCAGTTTCGGCTCATAGGCGGCAAGGTACCGAAGGGGGTGCTGCTCGTCGGCCCGCCAGGTACGGGAAAAACTTTGCTGGCGCGGGCAGTGGCCGGCGAAGCCGGGGTCAACTTCTTTAGCATCTCCGCTTCCCAGTTTATCGAGATGTTTGTCGGGGTTGGCGCCAGCAGGGTCAGGGACCTTTTCAAAAGCGCCAAAACGTCATCACCGAGCATTATCTTCATTGACGAGATCGACGCTGTCGGGCGTAGCCGTGGGACAGGCTTCGGCGGAGGCCATGACGAGCGGGAGCAGACGCTGAATCAGCTGCTCTCCGAGATGGACGGCTTTGACCAGCACGAAGAAGTGATTGTGCTGGCGGCAACCAACCGCCCCGACGTGCTTGATCCCGCATTGCTGCGCCCAGGCCGCTTTGACCGGCACGTGGTGATCGAACGGCCGGACTGGCGTGACCGGGAAAAAATTCTCCAGGTCCATGCGCGCAAGATCACGTTGGCCGAGGGGATCGATTTCACCACCATTGCCAAGGGCACTCCCGGAATGACCGGCGCCGATCTGGAGAACCTGATGAACGAGGCGGCCATCCTGGCTTCGCGGGAAAGCGCCCCGGCGGTCACCATGGCGCACCTGGAGCAGGCCAAGGACAAGCTGTTGATGGGCGGTGAGCGGAAAATGGTCATTTCCGACAATGAAAAACGGCTTACCGCATATCATGAGGCAGGGCACACCCTGATTGCCAAACTGCTTCCGGGTACCGATCCGATCCACAAGGTAACCGTCATACCCCACGGCATGGCACTGGGCCTCACCCAGCAACTCCCCGAGGATGACCGCTACCATTATCCCCGAAGCTATCTGGATAGCCGTATTTGCGTTGCCCTTGGCGGCCGGGCCGCGGAGCGGCTGGTCTTTGGTGAAATGTCCACCGGCGCCCAGAGCGATCTGAAGATAGTTACCGACCTGGCGGAAAAGATGGTCTGCCAGTGGGGGATGAGCGAAAAGGTCGGGCCGGTCACCTATAGCCGTGGCGAAGAAAATCCGTTTCTTGGTCGCAAGCTGGCCGAAGAAAAGGGCTTCTCCGAGGCGATGGCCTGGAAGATCGACCAGGAGATCACCGCCATCATCCGCCACGAAGAAGAGATCGCCGACGGGCTTCTGAGTGCAAACAGGCCACTTCTGGATGCCCTGGCAGCAGCACTGCAGGAAGAGGAAACCCTGGATGGCGCGCGGGTGGATGAGATTATTAAGGCATGCAGGCGACATGACTAAATTCAGGGTAACAAAGGAAGTCTATGTCTAAATCCGATACCAAGGCTGTATCTGGTTTTCGCTTTGCTCTTGCCGATTCCATTACCTTTTTGAACCTTGAACACTGGGATAGTGTATCGGCACGTTCCGGCCTGTTCCTTTCGCGTCCATTTCTTCGACTTCTGGAAGAAAACCTGCCGGCAAATCTATGTACTCATTATGCCATTGTTTATGAAGGCGACCGGCCAGTTGCTACGGTGGTTGCCCAGAGCCTTGGGATTCGTGTTGCGAATCTATCTTCGGGGACTCTTCCCAAAATGGAACCCGGTTTTTGGCATTCGCTGGGAAAGGCATCGAAGCGCTCCATCAGCAAGGCGCGCAGGCAGGTCCTGATATACGACAACCTGGTGCCATGGCCTTTACGTGAAGAGGACGTTACTGCCGCTCTTCCCGGAGAGTTGTGGGGAGACGTGGCATTGGGGCTTTGGCATCGTTTTCGTTACATGCTGAAGGTTGCGGAGCGGGCTGCCGAACTCCCGGTTGCGTGGATTCGCTTGCGTTTCCAGGTATGCGGCAACTTTTTTTCAACAGGTCCCCATGGTGCCGCTTTTGCCGCGGGCGAAGACCCGGCAAGGCTCTGGCCGGCCGTTGTTGAAGCGCTTTATCGCATAAGGAGATCCAGCACCATCTTTGGCGAGTCTAACATGGTGCTGATAAAGGACCTGACGGATGAAAATGCAGGTGCAGGGGCCGCCCTACGGCGTTCAGGTTTCCGCCGTTTCGAAACGGAGCCGAACATGGTACTGCATTTGAAACCGGAGTGGACCAGCTTCGACGCTTACCTCAATGACATGAAATCAGACTACCGGAGCCATATAAGGAAGACCCTGCAAAGCCTGGATGAATCCGGAATCGTCATTGAACGACTCGATCCAGGGCAAGTGGAGGCCAGGGCCGCCGAAATCTATGGACTCTACCACCAGGTTCACGATCACCAGAAGCTGCGCCTGGTTACTATCGGGAAAAATTGGATCCCTGCCCTTGCAAGGCAATACCAGGACGATTTTCGCACGGTGGTGATCCGTTACAAAGATGCCGGCAAGATTCTCGGCTTTGTCACGATCCTCCGCGACACGGATAGCGCCATTGGCTATTATATCGGTTTCGATAAAGATGCAGCTGCCAGTGACCTTCCTCTGTATGTTTCCTTGATTTATGCGAGCATTGCTCAAGTAATCGAGATGAGGGCAGCGCGTTTCGTTATGGGCCGCACGGCACTGGGACCAAAGGCCCAGATCGGCGCCACGGCTCAAGCGACGTACGGTTATCTGCGTCACCGGAGCCCTGCCCTGAATCTCGCGGTTCCGAGTATCCTGGCGGTGCTTCCTGCGCCTGCGCAGGCTCCCGAACGCCATCCCTTCAAAAAAACAGCTGCGTGATCATCGTTAATGTACCCGGTATCTCCATTCACTGGAAGCGGCACCCTCAACGTTTATCATTAAGCATAACGATCACAGCCGGCAAGGTCACCAGTGCAAACAGTGCGGTAAAACCGACCCCCAAATTTGTTGCCCAGCCAATGGAGGCCAGGGCCGGATAATCGGCCAACGCCAGAGAACCGAAACCGGCAATAGTTGTCAGTGCCGACAGCAGCACTGCACGCCCTGCCTGGATGAAACGGGTTTCGCTGTCCTGCGGAACAGCAGCCATGACCCGGTGCCGGATATGCAGACCGTAGTCGCTCCCCATCCCGATGATCGCCACCAGCACCATGACATTCATGAAATTAAGTCCCATCCCGCTCAGAGCCATGATTCCAAGCATGGCCAAGGTGCCGCCCATAACCGGGAACATGGCATAGAAAATTCCGCCCGATGATTCAAAATGGGACAACAACAGGAACAGCACCAGCAGGCCCCCGATCAGGAATCCCCACAGGAAACCCTGCTTGACTGAAGCGGACAATTGCTCGCTCACCAAGTCAACGCCGGTAACCCGCGCCGTGGGGTCGATGCCGGCCAGTTGATGCAGAAAGGCGGCTTGATCAAAACCCGAATTCTTATAGTACAGGTATACCAGTGCGTGATAACCATCGCCATCTTTGACCAGGTGTCGATCCGCCACACCTCGTAGCGGCGATGCCTTCAGCCGGGCAATGGCCTCCCGTGCAGGCACCGGCATCAGGGCATCACCGGCTGAGACCGCGGCAATGAATGGCTTGAATGGTTGCGTCTCGAATCCGTGCCTGGTCAGCGCGTCGTTCAGCCCTGCCACGGGCAAGCCGCTGCCTGTGCTGCTGGCAATGGCCCGGCTGATCTCAATCTGTTTGTCACGGTTATTTATTATCTGCCCCAGCGAGGACCAACTGCTGATGCTGCCACTGTTTTGCCAGCTTTGGGCCAGACCGTCCACCCGCGTTGCGCGCCCCAGAACCTCCGTCAGATCCTTTCCCTCCACCGCCACCAACAGCTGTTTGGGGGCAAGATTCAGGTGGCGCTCGATCTTTCCCTGAGCAAGGAAGGCCTCGGAATGTTGGGGCTGAAGGTTTTTTAGCTCGCCGTCGAAAAATGTTCGGGTAGAGGCTGCTGCCAAGAAGACGATTGCCAGAATCGAAATCGCCACCACCGCAAGGGGGTGCCGTCCGGTCAGGCGCCAGACCGAGCCCAGGCCGAGACCCGGTATCGGTTTATAATCGGCGGGAAAGCGGCGCTCCATATACACCAGCAATGGCGGCAGAAAGAAGAAGGTTGCATAGAGCGAGAACAGCACCCCCAGTCCGACCAGCAGACCCAGTTCGTACAGTGCCCGCACATGGGAGACCATGAGGGCGAAAAAAGGCATGGCGGTTGTGGTTGCGGCGGTAAACAGGCCGTGGCCCGTATCGACCACCGCCAGATGCAGGGCCTCGTCCGTTCCTTTGCCGGCTACTCGTTCAGTGTGAAAACGGTCGTAGAGATGGATCGAGTAGTCGGTCCCCAGGCCGATGATCAGTGCCATGAAGGCGAAGGAGATGATGTGGATCGAGGGGAGCAGCAGCCCGGCAACCCCCAGCGCCAATACTACGCCGGAAGCGATGATCAGCGGCAGGAGCAGCATGGGTAGGATGCGACGGTAGATGGCATAGAAGATAGCCAGCACCATTGCCAGCGAGGAGAGGATGCAGGCCAGGATGTTCGACTTCATGGCCGCCTCGTCCAGCACCGCGCTGATATGGGCGCCGGCACAGGAGATGGAGACCGTTGCCCCCTGTCGCGCCTGGTTGATGGTTGCCACCAGGGCCCGGGCAAATGCCATATCCTGTACCGGTCGGGCCGGTTCGGCGATCATGATCAGCACCTTGCCATCCCGGGAGAGGAAGTAGGGCGAATCAGGGTCGAGGTCAAGGGCCTGGCTGCCGGCCTTGAGGCGCGGCAGAATCAGATCACGCAGATAGAGCGGATCTGCGCTGGCCAACCCGGTCATGGCGCCACCGAACTGCCCGGCCAGATCGGCCTGGACACGGCCCAGGGACTTATCCACGGAAGCCGGTGCAAAGTGCTGCACCAGGCCGGACACCTTCTCCGGGCCGATAAATAGTTGGGGATGGGTCACGGCATAGGCAATGAACGTGGTAAAGGCGGCGGCCTCGGCCTGGTCGAAAACCCTCCAGGTGATGCGCCGGAAGGCCGGCTGCCCGTCCACCCTGGCCAGGCGAAGCCGTTCGGCCAAGCGCTCCGCCTCGCGGGGGAGTTCCTGCTTGTGCCCCTCCAGCAGGAAATAGGCCTCATTGGCGCTGCCGGTCCATTGCAGTGAGTCCAGTAAAAGTTTCAAGGCCGGTTGGCGCGTTGGGAAGAGCTGAAAGATATCGGCGTCGAATCGGGTGGTGAAGATCACGGCTGCCGAGAGTAGCAGTGCCAGTGAAAAAACGCCCAATACGGCACGGGGCCGGGTGGTGGTGGTCCGAAAGATCCATTCCAGGTGGCGCCGGGTAAGGGCGTTGAACCGGGAAGTAAGCTTTGGGGCGGTCTTGCCGGACATCGGGTTCTACAGACCCTTCAGGGCGGAAAGGGGCAGGACCGTCAATCCGTCGAGATGGGGCACGAAAACGGCATCATCAAGTTGAGAGTTGACCTCGGGCTCTTCAAGTGTAATCAGGATACGATCTTCGCGGCTGTTGCGCAGGTCCAGTTCCGCGGCAACCGGGACACCGTTGACAATGGCATACTTGCTGTAATAGGCATGATCGCCGGCCCTGGATACCTTGGCCGTAACCAGGCCATGCTCGTAGGTCACTTTTTCTGAAAAGCCAAGCTTGCCGGTACGTTCCACGGTTTCGCTCAACGGCCTCCCCTGGCGAGGATCGGCATCCATGACCCAGCCCATCATGCGCCAGCCCCGCAGGCCGCCCTTGTCGGGCAGTTCCTCGAAACGCCCGGCATAGGCTGTTGACTGTGACGGGTAAATCAGCGTGATGGTGTCTCCAAGGGCAAAGGCCTCCATCAGGGTTGTGCCGAAAGGTGACAGCACCACCAAATGGAGTTGGTCCGGGCGGCGAAAGACCAGATAGCCGCTGCCGCCCATGCTGTTCTCCGTCGAATGGATCGAGAGGGATACCGCCGATGACAGTGTCTTCACGACGGCATCGGGGCGATAGTCGAGGGTAGGGGCAGTGATGGTTGCACAGGCGGTGAGCAATAGAAGCGGCAGCAGGTGTTTGACTAAACCACGAAACAGCATATGAAAGATCTTTCTTGACGGCAAAAGCTATTCCAGGCGGAAATCCCGATCTGTCAGGCCGGTATTGCGCCGTATCTTCTTCAGGACCATGGTGGCCCGGTCGCCGTTCCGTTCGCTGATGATGAGCCGCCTGATGGTGCCGTTTCCCAGAAAAACTATGGATATGGCCTTGACCTGCCCCTTACCTATCGGTGAAATCGTCAGGGTATAGATTGAATCGGTCAGGTCGGCCTGAATTGCCACGCCGTCCGGCAGCGACGTGACCGGGGACGCCAGCTTGGCAAACCACTGTTTCAGTCCCTGTTCCGGTGGCAGCGCAATCCTGGTGACTGTCTTGTCTGCGCCGGTTACCTGTTCGATGATGTTGTCCCGTAATAGCATGCGGCCGCTGAAGGGCGGGTTGATCTCCATGAAAAACAGGTCGGGTTTTTTAAAACGGACCGTACCTTTCATGACCATGGCCCGTTTCAGCAGAGAGAGCTGTTTTTCCTGGGTAAGATCGGCCGTGAAGTCGCTAATGCCGGCAAAGCCGCGGCGTAAAGCCTCCAGCCCTTCAACAGGGTTGATTGCCCGGGCTTGGCAGGGGCGACTGTTCAGCAGGAACAGCAGCAATGCCAAGAACAGGTGACGAAATGCTTTTACCTGCCTGATCGACATCACAGATTTCCCACTCCCAGGGTCAAGCGCACGGAAAGCAGCTGATTAGCTCCGCTGACAACATCTCCTTCAATCATGAACAGCCGCCCGAACGATTTTGTCACACTGGCTGAAACCGTCAGAAGGTCTCCGGCAACTGCTGGGCCGGAAAATTCGGCATGATCGATGGACGCCATGAAACCGCGGGCACCCTCGGCCTGGGCAACAACAATGCCGGCCAACTGGGCAACAGCTTCGACCATGAGGATCTGGGGAAAGCCGCGGGTAGTGGTTACCGTGACCCGGGCAATAGCTCTTTCGCCCTGCTCCAGCGCGATAATCCGATCAAGCAGCAGAAAGGGATAACGGTGGGGCAGATAATGTGTTGGATCCGGATTAAACAGAAGAGCCTCCCCTGAACCGGATTGCGAAATACGGACCTTCGGGTGAGGCAGCCAGGTGCAGACCATGCTGGCCGGGCTGGAGCGAGGCCAGCAAGACAGCCATGGCAGTGCCTCCCATGGCCAGGGAATTGCCGATGGCACGGCCCGTCTCCAGCGCCGGTATTCCGGCAACGCGCTCCTTCAGCGCCGGAATCCGGGCTGCCGTTCCTGAAAAGGATACCAGAGCAGTGGCAGCTAAACCATCCGTGAGCAGGTCTAATCCTTTGTCTTCTTGACCAGGGACCAGCAGGCCGACCGTGCAGACGGAATCGTTTTTCCCCTTGACTTGGGCCCCTCGCCGGGCCGCATGGCCGCTGCTCTCCAGCACCAGCAGGCCGCATCCCTCGCCAAAGTTCCCGGCATAGCGCCGCAATTGCCCGGTAGCGGCAAAGCCGGCAAGCATCAAGGGCATCAGATCATCGACTCCGCCGGTCAGCATGATGTCGGCCCGGCCTTCGACGATAAACCGGCAGGCCATCATAAAGGCGGATTCCGCCGAGCAGAATCGTTGTACACAGGTCACATTGGGGCCTTTAAGGCCATGTTCGATAGAGGCATTGCTGGCAGGTGCATTGGAAACCGTGTTGGGAAACAGCATCGGCGACATGCCTTTCACGCCATCGGTAAAATACCCGGTCAGGAATCCGGCGGAATTGGCCACTCCTCCGAAACCGCACCCAAGTGCAATGCCGATCCGTTCCGGCAGGAGAATGTTTCTGTCGATGCCGGCGTCCTTGAGGGCCAAGCCGGCCGCTGCCACGGCAAACTGACTGCAACGGTCCATCTTGCGCGCCTTTAAGGGGGCGATGTAGTCGGTGGCTACAAAACCTTGCGCCTTACCCCAGCGATCACCTGCTGCCCCTGCCTGTCCGGCCGGAACCGGCGTCAAGGCATCCCGGCCGGAACGGAGCAGCTCCAGAATGGGCTCCAGGCCTGTTCCGGCCGAGGTTACGGCCGAACAGCCCGTGATTACGATATCATTCATTGGTATGTTCATAGTGAAAGCACCAAGGTGGTGATATTGCCGCCAAAGGCAAATGAATTGGATATTGCCAGGTCACGGTCATTGGAACGCGGGCCGTCATGGCAATAATCCAGGTCGCATTCCGGGTCCCGGCCCCGGAAGTTGAGGGTCTGGGGGATGATGCGTTGATTGAGGGCGATCACGGTTGCCAAGGCCTCGATGGCACCGGCCGCACCCAGGCAATGGCCGGTCATGGCCTTGGTGGATACCAGCGGCACCTTGGCAACCTGGTCGCCAAATACCAGTTTCATGGCGTTTGACTCCACCACGTCATTCAACGGCGTACCAGTGCCGTGGGCATTGACCCAGCCGACCTGTCGGGTTTCAACCCCGGCTGTCAGCAGGGCTTCCCGCATCACCCGCGCCGCCGTAACGCCGGACGGTTCCGGTGCGGTCATGTGCCAGGCCTCGCCTGCCAGTCCATATCCGAGTATTGCCCCATAAATCCTGGCGCCACGGGCCAGGGCATCTGCCTCGGATTCCAGCACCAGACAGGCCGCGCCTTCGCCGATGGAAATTCCCTGACGGCCCATACTGAAGGGGGAACAGGGCTCGGGATCCACCACCTGCAGGGAGTTGAAGCCGGAAAAGGTCAGCAGTGACAGGGCATCGCTCCCACCGACCAGCATCGCCTTCTGATGACCGCTGGCCACCAGATCGGCGCCCCAGCCGATGGCGGTTGCCGAAGACGAACAGGCGGTGGTAACGGTTCCCTGGTAACCGGCCAGCCCAAAGGTCTGAGCCAGAACCTTGGTGGTGGTATCAGGCAGAACCCCCCGCAACAGATCAGGGGAAGCCTTCTGGCCGGCCAGCAGTGCTTTCAACCATTGCTCTGCCTGGAACATGCCGGCTGCTCCGGCTCCCATTGAGACACCCATGTCATAGGCCGAGTAACAGTCCATGACGCTGCTGTCCCTGAGCGCCTCCCCGGCAGCGATCACCCCGAACTGGTCGGCCCGCGAAAGTTTCCGGGCTGCCCGGCGGTCAAAATGGTCTTGTGGATCATACCCCTTGACCTGACAGCCGATACGGGCCGGAAAGGGCGATACGTCGAACAGGTCCAGCGGGCCGATGCCGCTGGTGCCGTTCAGCAGGGCATCGGTAAATGCCGGCACATTCGGACCGCTGCCGCTGAAGACCCCCAGACCGGTTATGACCACCCGTTGTTTCGTCATCAGACGATCCCGCCATCAACCACCAGCGACTGGCCGGTGATATAGGAGGCCTGCTCCGAGGCCAGGAATAATACCGCGTTGGCCACTTCTTGAGGGGTGCCGATACGGCCCAGGGCGGAGACCTTGATGATGTTGTCAACAATTTCCTGTTTGAGGACATCTGTCATGTCGGTCTTGATCAACCCGGCCACCACGGCATTGACCCGGATTCCCATGGGTCCCACTTCGCGGGCCAGCGACTTGGTAAAGCTGATGGCAGCTCCTTTGGATGCGGCATAGTTGGTCTGCCCCAAAGAGCCGCTGATGCCGGATATGGAGGAGATCATGATGATCGAGCCCCGGCGGCGTGCCAGCATCTTGCGCACACCCCACTTGCTGCAGTGAAAGAGGGGATACAGGTTGGTGCGTATCACGGCATCCCAGTCATTGTCGGACATCATTGCCAAAAGCCCGTCCTTCACGATCCCGGCGTTGTTCACCAGCACGTCGATGTGTCCCGATTCCCGCGAGGCAGCGTTGATGACAGTCTGGGCGCCTTCCGATGTACTGACATCGCCCTTGATAACGGCAATTGATCCTGACAGGCCGGCAGCCTCGGCAACAATAGAGCGGGCAGTCTCGTCATTGTTCAGATAGGCCGCGAACACCCGGGCACCGCAACTGGCAAAGGCCAGGGATATGGCCCGTCCGATGCCGCGGGTACCGCCGGTTACTACTACTGTAAATCCGGAAAACTCCATTTGGACTCCTGGTAAGCATTATTTTCTGTAAGGGCGTGTCAACAGCGGCCCTGAGTTTGACTTTAAATCGTTTACATCGGTTTGACCCTGCTTCTTCCCAACCGTTTCATCAACTTCCAGAGCGGCCCCTTGACCGGAAACATGCGCAAGGCATCCAGCATGGCCGAACTGACATTGATCTCCAGCCCCGGGACGATCCAGGAGCGCCGCTTGAGGGCCTCGTGTGTGACCAGATCGCAAAGATCGTCCCTGATGGCGGGGGCAATATAGAATACCGGCTCCAGCAGTGAAGCCCCCTCGGTAATGAGGTCGTCTTCCAGGGCAACCCGTTCCAGCGCGGTGCCAGGGTAGATGCGGATTCCGGTCATGGCGATGACTGCCGTGGGCTCGACTTCATCCATCAGGGCAAATGTCTCCAGGATGGTTTCCCTGGTCTCGCCCGGCCCGCCAAAGAGTATGTAGTGGGCAAAATCTACCCCGATCCCGTTACAAAGACGCGATGATTCGCGAATGGAATCAATGGTGAAAGACTTGCCCAGGTTCTTCAGCATCACGGCAGATCCGGAGTCGCTGCCGAATTCGATGGCGTCGCAGCCTGCCTCCAGCATGGCCTGCAACAGACGTTGCGTCACGAAATCGGGATTGATGAAGGCCGACCACTTTACCGGAAAGCGCTCCACGATCATGGCCCGGCACAGCTCTTCGGCAAAATCGGGCGGATAATTGAAGATGTCATCCACGAAATAGATGTAGCCGACACCATAACAGTCCACCAGGGTGCGGATCTCGGCGATGATCCCGGCGATCGGCCGCAGGCGGATCCGCCGGCCCTCCAGCAGCGGGTAGGTGCAGTAGATACACTTGAACGGGCAGCCCCGCTTGGTCTGGATATTGGCCATACCGCCATCATGGTTATAGCGGTCCACATCAAAAAGGGTGCGATCAGGCGTGCCAAGGGTTTCAACCGGCAGCGGCGGAAGATAACCGGCCCTGCCGGGCACAACCACCCCCGGCAATGCGGCTGGATCATCTCCGTCCTGCAGGCAGTCCAGCAGACGCGGCAGCAGTAGCTCGCCTTCGCCAACCACGCCGTAATCGGCGCCGACAGCTGCCAGGATTTCCACCGGCATCAAGGAAAAACCGGAGCCGCCGATGATGGTCATGGTCCGGCCATGGCACAGGGCAACGATCTCCCGCACTCCGCCCAGGTAGGCGCGGCTGTCCGGCCAGGTAACGTTGTCCAGGTTGCGCAGGGAGATCACAACGGCGTCGGGCATGTTTTCGTCAAGGGCGGAGGAAACGGCTAACCGGGGATCGGGTTCGAAACAGAGGTCCAGCACGGTCAAGGCATGACCGGCGGCAGCCAGCGGTCCGGCCAGGCAGGCCAACCCGATGGGGAAGACCGGATAGGGGTCGCGCTCACGGTTGGCGGAGATCAGTAAAAGCTTCATCACGCCTCCAGCCAGACCAGCAACCGGTTGACCCGCTCGGCAATCACCGGCGGGAGCTGATATTGGAGCACGCCAGCCATGTCGGTCAGGACGTGTGTTGCCGAACCTGTGGCCAACTTGCTTCTGTCGGGACCCAAGATGGTGGTGGCGAACTTGAGGGTGGCGGTCTCGGTGCGCCGCAGGTTGGTTCTGATCGTCAGTTCGTCATTAAAGCGTGCCGGACGCAGAAATTTCAGTTCCAGGGCGACCACCGGCCCCAAATAGCCTGTCTCCGCCAATTGAAAGGCATCCAGGCCGAATTGGACTGCCAGGGCATTGCGCCCGAACTCCATCCAGGCTACGTAATGGCCGTGCCATGCCATCCGGTAGGCATCGATTTCGTTAAAGCGCACGATAAGTTTTGTTTCGTGGTATTTCATGGCTCACTATCGATCCAGCGGTTGAATTTGGAGAGAGTCGAGCCGACTCCCACTACCTGAAAATGTGTCACACCCCGGGAACGCAGTGCGCGATAGGTCGTGTCCCAATGAACCGGACGACAGAGTTCATCCACCAGAAAGGCAGGGATGGCGGCTGCCGTCAGGCTTGTTTGGCCCATATGCTCGATTATGGGTATGCGAGGTTCCTGAAAGCTGTAGTCCGCCACAATCCTCTGCAGGTCTCCGGCGATTTCCTCCATCAGCGGTGTGTGGAGCGGGGCATCACAGGGAAACACGCTGACCGAATAGGCGCCGCCTGCCTGCGCTTCAGCCAGAGCCGCCTCCACCCGCACCCGCTCTCCGGACAACAAGAAGTGGCGCGAGGTGTTGTGGTTGGCAATATAGACACCGTTGTTGGTTGCCATGGCCGCCATTGACTGACAGGTAAGTCCGATAACACATCCCAGCGCATATTCCCGCTGCAAACCCATATTGGCCATGGAAACGCCGATCCGGCAGGTCAACGCGAGAGTTGAGACACTGTCAATCGAGCCCGCCGCCGCCAAGGCCGGATAGATCCCCATGCTGTGCTCGGTAATCAGGTCCGGCACGATGCCCTGCTCTGTCAGCTGATTGAAGCGATAGAGACTGACGCAGGCGCCGAGAAGCTGGAGCCGGACGCTTTCATTGAGTTCTGAAGCCGCCAAGCCGTTGTCAAGGGGATTGAAACCGGTCGTGTTCAGGCAGTGCAGCGCGACCTTTCGGAATGCCATGTCGTTGGCAGGCAGATCCGCAAAGGATATTGGTTGTCCTGGAAACATCCAGCAGATCATGCCTCGCTCCTCTTGCGCCTGATGGCCGCGGAAACCGAGGTTCATCGGTCCGAAAACCTGTACCGAACGGTGACGTTTGAAGATTCGCCGATACATGGAAGCAAATGAATAAAATGAGCGGTTAAGCCAGTCGTAGCCTTCCTGGAGCTGCTGAAGCGTCATGCCCTTTGGCTGGAAGTTGATGTGCTCCATATCATAATCGCGCCAGTTGCTGGAGAGGATCCGGCCTTCCGCTTCCAGACGGCGCCGGACCGCGGTACCGGGGTAGGGTGTCAACAGCGGGAAGATGGCGGCTTCAAGCCGCGCGTCTTCACAGAATCGGAGCAGTTTCGGAAAGATGTCCGGGGTATCGCCATCGTAACCGAGCACAAAGGAACCTAGAATGCCGATGCCGTTGTCACGGAAGGCCCGGGCATCCGCCATGAAGGTCCGGGCCCGGTTGGTTACCTTGCCCATGGCGGACAGGGATTCCTGGTTGAGCGATTCAAAGCCGACAAACATCCCAAGGCAGCCTGACTCCCCGGCGGCACGCTGCAGTTCGCGGTCAGAGGCAAAGTCGATCGGCGCATGGGAAAGCCACTTGAAGCCCATCCCCTTCATCCCCTGGAAAAGCGGCAGGGCATAATTGCGATCAGCCACGAGGTTGTCATCCACGAAAAAGATGAAGGAATTGATTTTTCTCAGCTCCTGCAACTCGGACAGCACCTGCTCCACCGGGCGTTTCCGGTAATTGCGCCCGTAAAAGGCGGTTACCGAGCAGAATTCGCAGTCAAAGGGGCAGCCCCGGGTGGTCTGGATAGTATTGGTGAGCAGATAACGCTTGCCCTTGAATATCTCCCGGCGGGCCACCGGAATATGGGCCATGTCGATCATCGCATCCGGTTTGTAGAGACGCTGAAGCCTGCCCAGGGAAAAATCGGCCAGAAGTTGCGGCCAGACAACTTCTCCCTCGCCTTGAACAACCGCGGCAACGTGGGTGAGTGCCTCGTCCGGCAGATTGCTGGCGTGAAAGCCGCCCATGACCACGGTCTTGCCACGGCTTTTGAAGCCGGCGGCAATTTCATAGGCCCGGGGCGCCTGGGGTGTCATGGCCGTCAGGGCGACCAGGTCGGCATCCGTATCAAAGTCGATCCGCTCCGTATGGTCATCGCACAGCGAAACCTCCCATTCCGGCGGAGTTACGGCGGCAATGGCAGCCAATGAGAGCGAGGGAAACCGGAACGCCAGTTCTCCCCACAATCTCCCCTTGGGCCAGCCGGGCGAGATCAAAAGCACCTTCACTTGCGGTGTTCCGCAATATATTCGGACATGCTTCGCACCGAGACAAAGACCTTGGTGCCGGTGGCGGCGTCGGGCACAACCACTCCGAATTCTTTTTCCATGGCTACCACCAGTTGCAAGGCATCGATGGAGTCCAACCCCAGCCCTTCGCCAAACAACGGGGCATCGATTTCTATCTCGCCTGGCGTCATGCCTTCGATGCGCAGGCTGTCAATGATCATCTGTTTTACCTTTTCAATCAAATCGCCAGTCATTCACGACTCCTTTTTTGATCGGAATTTTGCTATTGAGCCTGCTTGTCCGGTTCATGGACCTTGCCGAAAAAATCATAAAAGTTGTACCACTGATCTGGATACTGGCTGATGGCACGTTCAAAAACCGCCACCAGGCGTTCCATGCCTGAGCGGATGACCTCGCTGTGATTGCCGTGTCCGCCCTTGAAGTAGATCGCTTCATCCATCAGGGTCGCATAGGTACCATTCTCCAACGGGACTAACACCGGAATGACCGGTGCTCCGCTGGCAAGCGCCAGGTAGGCGGGGCCGACCGGAATGTCTACCGGCTTGCCGAAAAAATCCATCCTGATGGTGTGGGAAGAACCGTCACGTTCGCCCAGCAAGGCCAGCACTTCATTTCGCCGCAGTGCTTTGACCGCATCTATGATCGCCAACGGCGACGTATCGTGACGGTCCACGTAGATGAATCGGATGCCGTGCTCCTGCCGGTATGCCTCACGCAGTTCATTTACCTTGTCATCGGGCTCGCGGAAGGTCAGCACGTTGATCGTATAGCCCATCTCGGCCAGCCCCAATCCGCCCAATTCCCAGTTGCCCAGATGGGGCGAAACCAGAATCGCACCGGTGCCGGCCTCCAGCGCCCGGTACAGAGGCATTTTGTCGCTGCGGCGCCCGATCATGGAATGAAGTTTATCCCCTTTTAGCCGCATCATCAGCATTACATCGCACCAATTGCGGCCATACATGCGGAAAGTGGAAAACACCAGGCGTTCCACATTATCCCTGCCGGTCACAACCCGCAGGTTGGAACGCACAACCCGTCGCGTATCGGCCAGCAAAAGGTAAAACAGCCCGCCCCAGATAAAGGTGAACGGCGGAAACAGCCAGCGCGGCACCAGGATGGTGAACAGTTTGATAAAAAACAGATTTGGGCTGCTGTAAAATGTCAACGTAATATCCCTTTACCGGCACCAGGTTTGCTTTTTGCCGCCGGTTTTCTGCGCCTTCTGTGGCAGGCCCTTGAATTCCTCCTCCCAGACCGGGTCGGCGATTTCCGCATAGGAGCGGGAGTAGTCATCCATCCTGTCCGCCAGGCCGGTGAAGATTTCATCTGCCCCCTCATGGGTCGGATAGGCGCCCACGGAAGCAAAGAGCTCTCTTCCGGTCGCGGGTTGATCGATCAGCATGCAGGGGCGCAGCAGGTTGTCGTGTTCGCCCTGTTTCTCGCGGATTCTCTTGAAAAACGGAGATGCCAAGGCCTCGTGAATGGTGGTCCGCCGGATATTATCAACGGCAAAATGGCAGAAGACACACGGCTCGATGTCGCCGTTGGCATTGATATGAAAATACTTGCGGCCGCCGGCCAGGCAGCCGGAGATCATGGGCCCGTCGTTCCAGAAATCTATAAACAGCATCGGCTTGCTGGCGCGATATTCGGCCACGGTCCGGCGCAGGCCATCGCGCTGTTCCGGGGTGGGCATCAGTTCCGGTTCGGGCTTGCGCCCAACCGGCACATAGGAAAAGAGCCACATGGCAAAGACGCCCTTATCCCGCAGCATGTCGATGTAATCGCCATTGCTGATGATGCCGGAGTTGTTGCGGGAATGGGTGAATGACCCGCAAAAGGAAAGCCCTCCCTCTCGCAGCAGGTCCATGGCATGCATCACCTTTTTGAAATGCCCGGCGCCACGGCGTTCGTCGGTTTCCTGCTCATACCCTTCCAAAGAAAATGACGGCATGACATTGCCGGCCTCGGTCAGTTTCACCACCATCTCTTCATCGATCAACCCGCCGTGGGTAAAGACCAGAAAAGCCATGTCACTGTGCTTTTTGAACAACTCGAAAATACCATCCATAAAAAACGGCTCACCGCCGGAGATGACCGCGAAATAGACACCCATCTCCTTCATCTGGGTCAGGACGGAATCGACCTCATCCATTGAAAGCTCCAGCGACTTGTCATAGTCGCCGGCATAGCAGCCGTAACAGTTCAGGTTGCAGCGCATGGTAGGACTGATCACCACGGTTGAGGGGGGGTAATAGCCGTGTTTGTCGCCCCACTCCTTGCGTTTGTTGGTGCCGTTCAGCAGATGATTGACCAACAGGTTGCTGATCCATTTGTCACGCTGATTGGGGTGCAGCTCGCGCAGGATCCGGCGCGGGAACTCGATGCTCGGATGCTTGTCTCGCACCAGGCCGCGAATCCAGCGAATACGTTCCTTGTAGTAGTCCTTCTTGGGAAGCAACTCCATCAGATGGGTCATACGGATCAGGGTCTCATCCGATGAACTGGTCGCCAGATTCAGGAGATAGGAAAGAACCTTTTCTTTAGTGTAATTTTTCAGGGTGTTTATCATTCGATAGTTGCCTCGTCACATATTGCGTAAAAAAGTCATACTGATAGTGAACGTGTCATATATGGGCCGATAATGGCTGGTTGCGCGGCCATCGGCGACCCGTGCGGCGATGGGGAGGGAGCCGGCTGTAAAGCCGTTCTTCCAGGCCTTCAGTATGATTTCCATCTCCAGGGCGTATCCATTTGATTTCAATGGCACCTTATTTAATAATTCTCCCGAATAGTATCTGAACCCGGACTGGCTGTCGGTGATCTCCAGGCCGGTACGCTTCCGGATGCACCAGACACCGATACGGTTCCAGATTTTCCGGAGTCCGGCCATCTTTTGGAACTGATAGTAACGGGACGCGATCAGAATCCCCAGGCTTCCGCTTTGTGCGGATGCGATCAGTGAAGGGATGGCCGAAACATCGTGTTGTCCATCGGCATCAACCGTGACAACACCGTTGAAACCGGATCCGATCGCCCAGGCAAAGCCGGTTTTCAAGGCGGCCCCCTTGCCGAGGTTTTGCTTGTGCCTCAACAATGTCAGCGGCAATCCGGACAGCAGCCCGGATGTGTCGTCAGTTGACCCGTCATCCACCACCACCACTGGCAAGCCATGCTCCAAAGTCTCCCTTACCACGGGCAGAATGGTTTTTCCGGCGTTATATGCGGGAATCAGAATGCAAGTTGCCACTTGTCCACCAACTCCTTAATGGTAATGAATCGATAACGCCGGAACAGTTCACTCAATCGGGGAGCCGCATCCGTTCGTTTTCCATAGGAAACGAACCGCTTCAAGGGGGGTAAGTCCAGTCGCGGACCAAAAGGGTCCACATCACGGGGATGGAGATAAATTACAGCCGGATGATTTCCATGGTTAAGCGCTTCAATGGTCGAGCAGATCATCCTGAACGGGAACGACCTGAAGCCCCATCCACCACCACTCGGCAGATTACCCATCCAGGATCTGCTCACCATCGGCGGAACTTCCCACAACCCTTCACCCTCATCCTCAAGACGGTAGGCAGTGCGACTGTTGCGGGAATCACCCACGAACGGGAGCGGATTGAGGCTCGAATCGTAGCGGTAACCCTGTTCCCGCAGGATGGCAAAGGCCCAACCAGTGCCCTCCGACAAAGACCATTGCGGTGCCCTGTAACCAATGGGCCGCTGTCCGGTCTGTTCCAGCAATATTTGCTCGGTGAGACGCAGTTCATCCCGAAACATTTGCGGTGTCAAATCCGTCACCAAGCGGTGCGAATAGCCGTGGGATGCGATTTCGTGCCCTGCCGAACAGATCATGGGTGCTAAAGCCGGGTCGCTTTCAGCCACGGACCCAAGCATGAAAAACGTGGCCTTCTGACAATGCTCGTCAAGCAATGCCAGGATTTTCTCCAGGTTACGCCGAATCCGCCATGACCCGCGTGGAGGAACAGGTATGGTTCCCCCTGGTACGCAGACGTGGTACCAATCCTCTACATCGACTGTTAAAACGTTGTGCTTCAGTACAGTCACTCCAATGCCTGCCGGTAAAATCAACTAAATAAGTGGTTCGAATTTATTGCAAATTATTTCACCTGCTGCAGGATAAAACCTGTCTTGATGGTCCTCCTGATCCTAACTGTTAATAGCAATTGACCTGCCAATAACCGAATATAAATCAGCTGGTTGTATTCATCCTTTAATAACAGGGGATTAGGTTGATGGAGGGACCTGCCCGGGATGTTTGACGTGACTCGCCAGGCCTCAATATTTGGTGGAACCACAACATATGGAGGGCAGTTTTGAGGGGGACTGCTGAATAATATCCAGGATTGGATGTGCCCAGGTAAGGCCCAATTGTTTTGATGCAACCCGTCACATATGGCAGTTATGTCGGGAATGACGGGTTCCTTTGACGGCTTCTCCACCCATTCAGGACGCTTCTGTATTGTCTTACCTAATAAAACAATCTGTTATGCTAATAAAATTTTTAGCTCGCCGCTGGCATGTAAGTTGAAATAAAGATTGAGTGCTTCCTTCGCCAGGGGCCGTCTATCTTTTATTGGCCCCTGGTTTTTTTAACTGCCTGCAAATCAAATCACCGGCGTTTTACATAAGAGTATATCGAGTTAGATTGACCAACCGCAAAATACCCCGCTGAACAGTGTCGAGCAGGTTTACTTGGCCAACAAAAGGACCCGTAATGTCTGAAGAACTGTCGATGATCCAACCCCGCCTCCCTCACCATCAGCGCACCCCGCGGCTTCTTCTGATTTATCCGGCAACCCATAAGCTTGGCTGGGTTAAATATTTCCAGCTCCCTTCCCTGTCGCTTCAGCAAGTTGCCGCAGTGACTCCTCCCAACTGGGAGGTGACCCTGGTCGATGAAAGTCAGGACCCCATTCCCGGCGGCAGGGATTTCGATCTGGTCGGAATCACCGCCATGACCCACCAGGCCACGCGGGCCTATGAAATTGCCGATCAATTCAGGGAGGAAGGGGTTCCGGTCATCATGGGCGGGATGCATCCGACGGTTATGCCTGTTGAGGCTCTTGCCCATGCGGATGCGGTGGTCATAGGCGAGGCGGAACCGGTCATGGCCAGGCTGCTGGACGATTTTCTCGGCAATAGGCTGGAAAAAATATACCGGGCACCAATAGCGCAGGACGACAAGCTCGTTGTCCCCTGGTCGCGCCGCGAGATCCTGGCCGGCAAGCGTTATCTAACGACCCAGACTATCCAGGCCAGCCGCGGTTGCCCCTACGACTGCGCTTTTTGTACAGTAACGCAATATTTCGGCAACCGCTTCCGCTACCGCGATGCAAAAGACATCCTCGCTGAAATCCGCTCCTTTCCCCGAAAGCTCGTGATCTTTCTGGATGACAATCTTCTGGGTGATCCTGTCAAGGCCCGCCCGATCCTCGAAGGAATGGCGGAGCTGGGGATTCGATGGGGCTCTCAAACAAGCCTGCGCTTTGCCGAAGACCGGGAGTTGCTCAAGCTCGTTGCCCGTTCCGGTTGCATCGGGCTCTTCGTTGGAATCGAATCGATAACCGGACCGTATTCCCTGCTTGCCAAAGCGGCCGGGGATTCGCTGCAGGCCGAACTTATGAAGCGGATCAGGGATGCGGGCATTATCCTGGAAACATCTTTCATCTTCGGTTTTGACGATCATGACCAGGGCATCTTCGAAAAGACTCTCCGTTTTGTTGAGGAATATTCTCCCAGCGTCCCCACTTTCAACCTCCTGACCCCTTACCCGGGGACAAAACTCTTTCAGCAATACGAGCGGGAGGGGCGTCTCCTGCACAGGGACTGGAGCCTTTACGACCATTCGAAGGTGGTCTTTCAACCGAAACTCATGTCGCCGGAACAGCTTTACCGGGGCTGGGTGGAGGCACGCAAGCAGGCTTACACCTGGCCTTCTCTCCTTTCCAGAGTCTGGAAAAATCCGGGCCGTCGCTTCACAAATCTTGCATACAACATCCTGCGCAAGGGACCCAATGACCGCCTTCATGTTTCAGGAATGGAAGAGAGCCTTTTTCATCAACCGTTACTGGAGGCAACAAACACAGGCGCTGTCGCGAAATGTGACCAGGAACCGGAACATGCGCGATAGCAGCGTCATTAACCGCAACTTTTACGATGCCCTCTGGTCCGAATCTCACCTGCAACAGCCGGAGCGTTTCAATACCTGGCCGCTGATTTCCGAATTGCTGCCACTGGCGCCGGAGCGCCTGGAAATCGGCCCTGGCCTGCGTCCGCGTCTGCCAATCAGCGGCACTTGTTTCGTGGATATCAGTCCCCCGGTGATCCAACGGCTGACATCATGCGGCGGCATTGCAATCCCGGCCGAAATTACAGATCTGCCATTCGATAAAGGGAAATTCGAGCTGGTCTGCGCTTTTGATGTCATTGAGCATACCGAGGATGATCAACGGGTCTTCAGCGAGGTGAGCCGCGTATTGAAAGCGGGCGGGGTCTTTATCTTTTCCGTTCCTCTGTATGGCGAACTCTGGACGGAATTCGACGGGTTCGTGGGCCATGTGCGAAGGTATGAACCTGTCGATCTGACGGCGCTGCTCGCGGCCCATGACCTGGTTATCGAGAGAAGCGCCCCGTTCGGCATGCAACCGGCGAATCCCTGGCTGGTGAATTTCGGCATGTGGTGGCTCAAACGGCACCGGAGGGAAGCGATGTGGTGTTACAACCATATTCTGATGCCATTGGCGATCTGTTTTCAAAAACGATTGATATTTGGCGCTGGACTGAGCTGTGCGGCCGGTGTCGATGAGATCGTTCTGGTTTGCCGGAAGCAGCCGGGTCTCAGGCCGAATGCCAGTGACAGCTGAAATCAACGGTAAAATGACCCTGCTAAAGGGAACTGCAACAGGATCAGATTAGCGTCACTTCGAAATAGCCCTCAATATATTGAGGTTCCACCATATTTGGCAGCTAAAAGAATCGCTCCACCCTTTGTCGATGCGCCCCAATATCCGCCTAATGATACGTTATTAAAGGACGATTCAAAACTTATTGTTATTATTGGGTTGTTGGCTGGACATTTGCTATTACGGTATTGATATGTCCACTACTGCATAACTATAAAAGGAGAACGTCATGAAATTCAGAAATTATTCACTAGCCCTTTTCGCCACTCTTTTATTCGGCACTGCCCCCTTCCTGGGAGGTTGCGCAACTACCGGCATGGATCGATCCGTCAAGACCTCCAACTCGATACAGGAGGTGGACAGCGAGATCAGGAAAATGATTGTCCAGCTTGATACCACGGCAGCATCACTTGATTCCCTGGTCAGGCCGGGACAGCCCGAGTTGAAAAAAACCTTTGATCTCTATTCGGACAATCTCGACAAGCTTGATTCCGAGGGCAACAAGGTACTCAAGCGCGTGGATGAAATGAAGTTGCAAAGCAAGGAATATTTTGGCGAATGGGAAAAGCAGGGCGATGCCTATACAAATCCGAAAATCCGCGAGCTCAGCGAAGAACGCCGCGCCAAGTTGTCTGAAATCTACGCCCAGGTACCTGCGGCCGGCATAGGAATCAAAGGTTCCTATCAGGATTACCTGACTGATCTGAAGGAAATCCGGAAGTTCCTGTCTAACGATCTGACCACTAACGGAGTGGAAGCCATCGCGCCAGTTGCCGCAAAATCCGTCCAGGACCTGGATGTTTTGAAGAAATCGCTTGATCCTTTGCTGGCCGCATTAGATGCGATAAAGACGGAATTATACGTTGATGGGAAATAGGTACGGAGTCGTTTAAGTACGGGGTCAAGTTACTTTACGTTTACCAGGGTTGTGGGCCGGCAGTGGTTGCTGCTGCCGGCCGCGCCCCAAAAAAAGGGGGGGAGCCATGTTGTGGACAATCTGTCTGGTCCTGATAGTGCTGTGGTTGTTAGGTATGGTTACTGCTTATACAATGGGAGGCCTGATCCACATACTGCTTGTAATTGCTGTGATAGTGGTGCTGGTACGTATCATTCAAGGGCGGAAACCCCTGTAGACCTTGAAAACCCGGCCTGTAACGGTTGCGGTCGAGCATGCCGGTACGCAGGTTTGGGCAGGGCGAGAGCTGTCGCTGAAATGAAACTCTATCTCAAGGAGGCAACCGGACAATGATACGGACTTTGCGAAGCTCGATCGGTTTTGGGATTCTTATTGCCATGTGCATCACGGCTTGTGCCACGACAAAGCTTACCTCGGACTGGAAGGATCCGGCCTATCAGAAGCAACCCCGTAAAATTCTGGTTATCGGCATAATCAAAAAGCCGGTAATCAAAAGAATCTTTGAGGACGAGTTAGTCCGGCAGCTTAAGGACCATGGGGTAAACGCCATTGCCAGCTATACTGTTATGCCTGATAAGGAACAGCGTGATTTTGAGTTTATTGCCGCGAAGACTAAGAAACTGGGCGTTGACGCGGTGCTTACATCGAGACTGGTGAGCAAAAAGACCGTGCACTTTTATGTTCAGGGAAGTGTCTATTACCCGCCGTCCAATTACAGGGACTGGCGGGACTATTACGGGTATAGCAATCAGGCTGTGTACACCCCGGGTTATATGGCCGAGGAAGAGTACGCCCTTGTCGAAACCAACCTTTATGACGCCCGGAACGACAAGCTGATCTGGGCCGCCGCATCCGAAACCGATATAATGGGCTCCAGCGAGGATCGGATCAAATCCTTTATCGGCGTCATGGTGAACGCCATGGCCGAACAGAAGTTGCTGAAGTAATTCTACTTATGTATAGCTTTGATTTAAAGCGGATTTACGGGTTGTTCATCACCCGTAACATCCTGCCAGACAGTGATGAGGATCGCAAAGATAACAGGGCCCAGGATAAGGCCGAGAACCCCCAGCGCAAAGACTCCGCCGATCGCTCCCAGCACAATGGCCGGGGCAGGTATATTGCTCTTTGCGCCAATGGCAAGGGGGCGTATTGCGTTGTCGGCAAGGCCCACGAAAAAGATGCACCAGAGCGCCAGAATTCCGGCCTTTAGATAGGCGCCATTGATGGCGACAAGTAGTGCCAGGGGCACCCAGATAATGGCCGTGCCAACAACCGGCACCAGCGCCGCCAGGGTCGTCAACGCCCCACACAGGATCGGTGCGGGCACCCCGGCTGCAAAATACCCGAGCCCGGCGACTGTGCCCTGCACAAGGCAGGTGAAGATCGTGCCGACTGTCACGGCCGTTGTTGTGGCGCGGATCTCGGAAAAATAGCGGCGCGCTTTATCCTGATTGGCGGCAAATCGGACGATCGCGACAGATACAATCCTTTCACCGTCACGATAGATGAAAAAAAGTATGAATAGCGCCATTGCCAGGGTGAAAAGAAGTTCTCCCAGGTTTATGGCGGTATTGGTTGCCAGGTTAAGAAGGTATCCCGATGCGCCGGCAGCCATTTTTTCGCCTAAACCGGAAAGATCGATATTAAACCGATCTCCCAGGGCGATAAATTCTTTTGCGAACGGGAAATGGTTGAGCGTGCCGGCCCCGGTCCTGGAAAAAGCCATGACGAGCTGCTCGGCTTCCGAGTACCAGTTGGCGGCGTTTTGAACGACCGTGATGACCAGGGCTGCTACCGGTAGAATAATGCAAATGGTTATTGCCAGAACCATCAGTCCGGCAGAACGTGCAGGGTGGCCGGGAAACTTGCCGGCCAGCCGGTTGTGGTGGGGAAGTGTTGCTATGCCTATGATCAGCGCCCAGGCCAGCGGCTTGGCAATCGGGGCAGCCAGCAGGGCAAACAGCCAGACAGCGGCGGCGGTAGCAAGGGCAGCCATGATGCTCAGGTATATTTTACTGTCCATTGTTGTCACCTTTCTGAGGACGGAATGGGTATCAAAGACTATTCCGCACAATGCCAGTTACCGCACAATGGATGCAAGTGTTTGCTAACGGGTCAGATCGAAGTCGCGGCCGATAAGCGAAATCCCGATATAACCACGTAATGTTATTCGACCAGGCGCAGTCTGCTGCATTTATATACTGCCAGCGCCGCCATACTCACTTTTCGTTTATTACCACGGCAAATAAATAGGTCATATTT
>MTLD01006662.1_pt1 | contig 27430 bp, 14 predicted proteins | sample 1982471 | NCBI WGS metagenome assembly MTLD01 (sample SAMN05712604, study PRJNA340218) | biofilm metagenome | isolation source: sample SPM anode biofilm adapted to -50 mV | place: USA | collected 2012-02-03 | reverse complement strand
ACAACTTCAACTTTCGGGACAATATAGTTTTCGTCCAAATAAAAAAAATATGTTTACATCGAGAACATTATTGACTTTAAGGGACTATTTGGCAGAATCGAATTATAAAACAATCTATACTCTTCCGGTCGTAAACAGTGTTGAATCATTTAAAGGTCTCTATTATACTCAAAGAATATTTACTGAACAATTAAGTTATAAATTAACAAAAAACAAACTAGGGCTAGTAGCCTATGTAACAGGTGACTATGCTTCTAATACGGGTAGATACGTCTATCAAAATGATAACACTATTAATCTCTCCAGAAATGAACTAAAATTTTTGCCCGGAATAAATTTGCAGTATAACATGAAGATTATAAATTTAAGGATTACTTACAAAGAGACAGTGTTAAGACCAGGTGTTGAATTACTAAATCCTTACGTAAATAATATCGATCCGCAAAATATATTCTATGGAAATCCCAACCTCAAATCGGAGTTATCTCATATTTTGAATATGGGGACTACTTTATGGCTATCCCATGTATTAGTTGATTTTAACTTCAGATTACAAAAAACACTTAATCCAATCGAACGAATTACAACTGTCGACGTAAATAATATCAGCAATACAACATATGACAATATCGGATCAAAATCAGGATTCCTCGCAGGAGTTATGATTACCAATATGTCAAATATTTGTACCATTTCAAATAGCCTCAGTTTTGAGAAAAACTATTATTCATTAAATAGTTCAACCAAATCTTCATACAATTTAATGAATACTTTTGACGCAAAATTAAAAATTAATGAAAAATTGTCCGCAACATCCAAAATATCTATAAGTAAGAATTTATTAGGGGCACAAAGCATAGGAGCCAATTTTCAGGCAGATTACTCATTAGGAGCTTACTGGCAGATTGTAAAAGGTCGTCTCTTCGGGACAGTTGATATTTCCAGACCTTTTGAGAACAGACAAACTATTGTTACCGAAAAGGGTGACAACACATTTTACTTCAGAGAGGAAAAACAGAGGATAGGACGAGTTTTCACATTCTCTTTGAGATGGAATTTCGGATGGTTGAAACAAAGAAGTCTTAACTCAGAAGCTCCTGATGTTTCGGATATAAAAACAGGCCTGTAAAATTACAAGCCTGTACTCATTATTTATTTAAGTCTCAAAATACTTTGAGCAACCTCATCTTTGAGCGTCTTATTTTCAGTATTATCTCGTGCAATAGTTTCCATACATGCAACTATTTTATCTTTATTAATACTCAAATTAAACCATCCTAAAGCTTCGGCCAATGTAATCCTTATTTTAAGGTCATCTATTTTATCTGCAAGGATAGACAGAAGTTGTTCCACTTGTTTATGATTGTTGTAATTACGCAGATTCCTTATTGCTGATATTCTATCCTCCTGTTTAGCCTCTTTGTTAACAATCACTGACAAACTCTTATTTTGTCGTTTTTGTTCCGATTTGAGATAAGATAATAAATCGGAGTTAACATTGGAAGCACTTATCAGATTCCCTCCTGAGATCTGAACATTAACCTCATTAATTACCTCATCGATATCAAACATCAAAACAGAATTTTGAGCGGCATATTGAACCCTTTGGCTCTCAGCAGAAAAGAGAATAGTTTTGACCAGTGGTTTTATTAGCCTTGGATCTCCCGAATAACCGGCAAAACGAGCTGCATTTCGACGAATAAGTTCAAATGGGTCTTCAAGAGCAAGAACCAGAGCCTTCACCATATTATCGTCGCCATAATCGAAGAGTCTTTTTAATGCCTCCATTCTCACCGAAAAATAGTTGCTGGTTTTAAAGATCTCCAATAATCTGTCAGAAAAACCCTCTACTTTAAGAGCCGAAAGTTTCTTAACGGCAATCTCCTGCAACACTGGATTTGAACTTTTTAAATACTTCTCCCATATTTTACTGTTTCCGGAATTTAATGCCAGATTGTAATTAAGCTTCGATTCCAACGAGTTTTTATTGGAACGATTCTCAATGCTAATGAATTGTAAAGTTGGGTCCCCGATTAAATGTGACTCCAATGGTTGTATCTCCTTTTGCCAAAAACCTATTCGCACTCCGGCACCAAGCATCCCGATAAGTTCAGTAGACCACTTATCCTGAAGAACATTAACCGTATTACCCTGTGTAGTTATTGTCTCTCCATTACCGAAGATATAATATCCTGCGATATAACCCGGCTTGTGGAATGAACCATTGTAACAGGCATCAAACATTACAAATCTTGCATGAGGTTTTAAACTCTTTAAATCGGGCAGTTTAATATTTATTGCGGCAGCAAAAAGAGAGTCATAACTTTTAAGTGAATCCAACAATTTTGGTTCAAAAACAGTCTCATTCATCCCGTATTCCTTTATTACACTCTCTTTAAAGGCTTCACGCTTTTTAACTGAATACTTTCTGTAAGAATTTCTCAAAGTAACTAACAAAGCCTCCATAGGACCAAATGACAAATTTTCCTTTGAATAGATTGTGTTTGGAGCTCCCACTGGCTTTGATGTTAGCGTATTACCGGCAGGAAATTCACCATTAATAAACTGAGTATCGAAGTCTCCGTGTTCATGAAAAATAAAAATATCTGATGTCTCTCTTTGCAAAAGTTCATACAAATTATCTCTCATAAAAGGAGATTGTCTATAGTTGTAAAATTTGTTACCTGCAGCATTTCTGAAAGCGAGAGGAAATTGTTCCTTCATTTCATATTGCTGATCCTGCCACATAGTAAGACAGTCGGAGTTATATCCGTGACCGTTAAAAACCCTAAGTGTATCGACTTCGCTTATTGAATTGTGAGCCGAAACTACCTTTTGCAGATAATTTTTTAGGATATCTTCGGAATCTTTTCCATAATCCGAAGGAGGTAGCATTCTTGCACTATAATATTCGCTCTCGATTTTTTGAGGTGAAGTCTCTTTTAATTTATAATAGTATATATTTGAGTTTTTTACATCCTTTTGAATAAACTCAAATTCTAAATCCAGATCGTCATAAAAACGATCGGAAGTAACAGATGCTTCTTCGATGGGGAATTTTTCTTCGTCCATTTTAAAAGCAGTTGTAGCATGCTGGAAATTCTGAATTCTCACAATTGGAATTTTCCCAATGAAAACAGCCCCTTCCATTACTGGTTTGCGGTTATAGATTTTCTTGATTTCACTTTTCAAATCATCTGGATTTTTCCACGAACCAATAAGTATCTCTACCCCAAGCCCCTCTTTTTCAAGCACATTCTTATATGAAAGTATCTCATTTTCAGCTGCCATAAAGCTCTCATTATCAACAACTATAAGAAAGCGAGAAGCAAATTTTCCTTTGTAATCAATAAGTCTTTGCTCTGCTCCAAGGCTTTGGCAGATACCCGCTAATAAAATAAATATAAACGATATTTTAATTAATCTCATAATAAATCATTTAACGCATAAATACCTTAATTCGGGCAGCAGTTTTAAGTAACTCTCTTTTAAATGTCTCATCAATATTTTCAGAAAGTGCAATCTGCTCACATTTACTTACAATCAAATTTCTTTTCTCCGATAAAGTAAACCAACCAAGAGCCTCAGCAAGCTTTATTTTTAACTGAATATCTTCACTATTATCGGAAAGAACTTGTAAATAATCTTCTACCATATTATGATATGGATTATTTCTAAGCATCGAAACCGCCATTAATCTGGATTTAAGACTTCTGTTTTTATCGGTAACATCGTTTGCCATTTTAGCAATACTTTTTCTTGATGCTAAGGTTTTTGTAAATAAATCTTCAATTACCTTTTTACCGGTTTCTGATTTATAATTTGAAAGTTGAAAATAAAACTCTTTTCGAAGAAGATCCTCATTAAACAAATCGAAACACATTATTGAATTAAAGAAAACCCTTTCGTCGAGATTGTCATAAATAAAGGATTTCACAATATATGGCAAATATATCTCGCTCCCTATTCTCCCAATTGAAAAAAGACTCTTTCGCCTGATAAACTCATATGAATCATTTACCGAATTTTTAAGCATTTCAGATAAAAATGGTGAGTTATAATATTGCAGCAAATGATATACCTGCAGTCTTAACGAGAAATATGGGGAATTTTCATATGTCTTTGCAAGTAATTCGGGCATCTTCACATATTTTAAATCGAAAAGCTTCCATAAAGCGATGCCTTTTATATCTGGGCTATCATATTTATTAAAAACGTTTAACCAATAATCGATATTATCTGCCTTAAGATCAAAATTTGAAGCTCTATCGGAAGTAAATCTGAAAGTTGGATCGCCTGTAATATGCGATTCAAGAATATTTGTCATTTTTGCCCACTCTCCTACTCTGAAACCCATTCCCAGCATACCCATTAAATCGGATGAAGATTTATCCTGAAGTACATTTGCGCTATTGCCGAAAGTCACAACGGTTTTTCCGTCAGCAAAAATATACTCTGCTCCAATGTAACTCTCCTCACGAAAATCACCGTTATAACATGCATCGAAAATTACCATTCTTGCATTTGGCTTAATCCTAGGAATATCTTTAAGCAAGATTCCAGTATTGGCCTCATTTACTGAATCTTCTGCAATTATATTTTTATCATCCGTCCCCTTAAACCAAGTAGAGTCAATATTATAATATGACATAAACTGCTTCTTTAGCAACTGTTTTGAAGTAGTATCTTTACTCTTTCTCAGCTTTTCTCTAAACATTCTTTTGGCAGCTTCTATATACTCATCTGCGCCAATACTTGCAGGTTGCTCAGACAAATATTGCCTTTCGGGCATTCCGTGTTCGTGAAATATCATAAGGTCCATTTCATCTCTACGAAGTTCATCTGTAACAAGCTCCTTCATATAAGGATACATCCTGTAAAAAAGCAATTTGACCTCTTGTCTCTTTTTAAATGAGTTTGGGAATTGCTCTCTCAATAAAACACCTTCATCTTTCCACGCGGTAAGGCTGTTTGAGAAAGAGCCTTCACCTGTATAGGTAGTTATTATATTCAGCGGATTATATTTAGTTCTTTCAAATACTACCTTGCGGAAATATCTTCTAATTTGGTCATATCCCGCTTCATCTTTTAATGTAGGTTTAACTCTGCCTGTATAAATATCACAACTTATTCTTTGTGGTGAATCCCATCTCAATGAAAAGTAATGAAATAGTTTTTCAGTTGTATCCTTACCTAAATAGTCAAATTTAAGGTCAAAATCGTCGTAATATCTGTCAGAAGGCACCGAAGATTCTCTCATCGAAAAAGCAGTCTGGTCCATTTTAAAGGCAGATGTCATATACTGGGCATCTCTAATCATTGGGACAGGAATCTGCCCGATAAAGATTGCTCCGTCCATACCTCCGGCAGATTTATACATCCCAAACAGAGTATCTCTTACTTCCATCGGGTTATTCCAGTTTTTGCTATAAATAATGGCATTGAAACCCTCATTTTTTAGCATCTGAGCATAATTTTCTATCTCCTTTTTACAGGCAGAATAGGTATTATCGTCTATGATTACAGCAAAACCTCTCCCCACAGGATAGGCCTGAGAGGAGAGGGTAATTGCTATAATTAATGAAATTAAAGCTTTAATTGATTTCATCAATATTTAAAAATTGAATCCTAATCCCAATTGTGACTGAACTCTAGAGCTCAAATTACTGAAAGGATTGTAATATGCAATATTGGCGTTAAGAGACATCCTAGTCTTACCAACTTTGGTTTCCACGCTTATGTTGCCTCCTAATTTTCTATAACCGGTCTTCATAAATGCGAAATCCGGTGTCATAAAATCTGTAATTATTACAGAAGTAGGATCTGCTCCATTGTAAATATAACTGCCGTTAAAATTGAATTTGTAGGTAAGATCGGCACCTATTAGCATTTTTAAACTCTTAGAAATTGGCAGATTATAACAGAAATCGGCTCCCACGTACATGTTTTCGATTTTCATTTTTGACTCAGGCATAATGTACAAGTCGTCATTTGAAGTATATTTTGTATTTACTCCGGCTTTCCATGTATATTCTTTAAGAGCATTTTTATAAAAATCGATACTTGCTGCCATCTGCTTTGCTGCATAAGTAGAGCGGATACTGCTGTAAATATCTACCCAACGTTGAACTTCATAGGAGTTATCAAGAACTTGTACATACTCAATACCATTAGTTTTGCTGTCCAGATAAGACATATTAACACGAGCAAAATCATTATCTTCCGATATAAGAATGCTTAAATTTCCTCCAAGCTCACTGTTGGTAACCGTACCCTCTTTCTTAGGTTTTGTAGGAGAACTAATTACATCTTCTACTTTGTATTTGTATTTACCTTCGAAAAAGACTTTAACACCGGTATGAGTATAAGAATACTGTATACCTCCACCAAGAGTATTACCTTTATAAACAAACTCACCCAGCGATTGAAGCCCTCCAACGGTTGCTGTATAATTATTTCCAAGACCTTTTAGAACAAATACATTTTGATTGACTTGTCCGTCGCTGTTAGTCGTTCTTGAGTTTTGAGTAAGATTCTCATATAAAACATTAATCCCCGCAGTATGGTTGCCGAATATTGCAGCCACGCCCGGTTTAATATTAATATGATAATAATAAACTTCCGATCTTGGGTCAATTTGTTTTGCACCTGTTTTTGATACATATTCGACCTTTAAACCGGTATGAAGATAATTCCATAGAGGTTTGCTCGATAATATAACTTGAAGTTTATAGTCTTGCTTTTTCCAGTCACTTAAATTTGGATCTGCCACATAATAAGGCATACCTCTTTCGGGATTTAACATTTGTGTGTTAAACAGAGTTCCTCTTTGAAAATCGTTATTGAAAGAGAATTTCCCCCATGCATAACCATTATTAAGTTTTTGACCACCTTCGGTAGAAACACCTAATGAGGTTTCATGTTCTCCACTTTGATTCAATTTAAATGTACCGTTTTTAACATCGTACAAAAGATTGATTTTTGTAAAATCCATAAAATTGTCAAGATATAATCCAGCGCCATTTTCGGAGTTGAACCACAACGCTTTTGCATTCATTAATTCCATTGCTGCAACGGTATTTCCTTTATCTTTTACCTGGGCTGTAGCTCCCTGAAAAGCAAACAGAGAAATTAACAGTGCTCCTGCCCAAAAAATATTTTTAATTTGTTTCATAGTCATTGTTATTTATCTGTTATTTCCATGTATTCCACGATGGAGCCAAAGCTCCGTTTCTTCTGATTACAGGAGGGTTCATTACTTCAAAATCATTAGAACTATTATTAGTATCGTAATAAATTATCCTTCCGTTTTCTTTTGTCTCTTTTACCTTGCGGGCAACACTCACACCTAAATATGTACCGCCAACAGTTGCTGCACCTGCATCCAATATTGCAGGGACTCTTTTTAGCTGAATTTGATTTGCATTTCCAACCAGTTCCAAAGCATCTACTACATCTTCAATTGGAATTTTGTACACTTTAGTTGTACTTCCTACCGGTGTAATATAATTTGATGGGACAATCGGAGTTTTAGGATAATAGATTACAAATGCTCCTCCAAATACTGTAGTGAGCCATTGTGGAGTAGGTGAAGGCCAAAATGCCATTACCATATTTATAGCAGGATTATCAAGAATAATTGAAGTGGTATTTACTAGAGTTTCAAATTCTGCACTTAATAGATTTACAGGGCTATTCGGATTAAGAGTCGATTTTTGATGATTATCGGCCATTTGAGCAATGATAATTGATTCTCCGGGATTAACAGGATAATCTTTATCATTTGGTACCTGCCAGATTTGTAAAGCATAAACAAAGTTTGCAGCATCATCTCCGGCATATACCGGTATATTAGCTGTAGCAGTCAACGGGTTGAGGCAAGCTATACACAATCCTCTTACGTTTTGTACATTCTCGCTGTTATTATAAATCTCATAAAATTGATCTCTGAAATAAGACCCGCCTGTTGGAGTTTTAGATCCGCAATAATAAACCTCTTTAAATACAAGAGCGCCCGATTTCGAAGCTCCCACATCTACAGAAATTGATTTCCCGTTTTCCACGATTCCAACATTTACTACACTCCCACTATAGTTATATGTAAATCCGTCCTGAGCCATTTCAGATGAAACAGTTACAGTATAAATTCCTGGAATAATATTGCTAACCTGCACACTTCCATTCGGAGTCATTGTTGCGTTTACTTCATACTTCTCAGAATAGTTAATTAATTTGACATTGAGCGTTGTAGGTGTAGGGGCAACACCAAGATTCAGATTTACAGAAATTGTTGCACTAAGCGACTCAACCTGTTTGGTACCAATCGCATCATCGAATTGCTGGCAAGAAACTGCAAAAATTAATACAGTAGCCAGTATATAAATATATTTTAAGAACTTTTTCATATTAGACAAATTATTCTATTTGATTTTAAGTGCTAGTTCAAATCCGAAATACAATGGAATATTCAGTCTCGTAAACGATCCGGGATATTTCTTGCTTTCATATAGTGGCCTTATATTAAACATATTATTGGCATAGAATGAAGCTTTTAGAGTCTCTCCAATCTCTTTAGTAATGTTAAAATTAAGAATCATTGTAGGGAAATAAGATTCTGCAATAAATCTTACAGGATTTTTAACATCAAAAAGATATGAGAATTCAGGATCATTTTTCATACTTGGATTAAATGCATGAACTAATCCGTCTGTCCTGGAAATATAAGCAACAAGCATTGTGTCATTACCATATGTAGACCACTGTTTATCAATCCAGTTAATCTGCGCTGTGGCAGTAAGAACAAAACCGATTGAAGGAATATTATGAATAATTCTTAAAGTAGAAATAAGTTTTTCATTATGATCTTTTTGATTTGCAGACTCATAAATACCAATATTTCTCTCAAGACTATTGAGATTTTTATTTGTACTGAATGAGCTTCCGGCATTCCACTGAGTTGTGTTAATATAAGCTCCTGTTAACACAAACGAAGTTCTTATAGCATCAATTCTGCCTAAGTCCATATCAAATTCAAATCCCTTGTTATTTGCCCTGATGTTGTTCATTGGAGTAGCATAACTAAGGAAGATTTTACTTGTCGATTTCTCTTTTAAAGTAGGGACAGTGCCGCTGTTAGTCTGAGCAATCTGGTATTGTATATAGTTAATAAGTTTAAAATTATCAGATGTATAACCAAGATTATAGCCATTTAAAAGATTTTCATTAAATGCTGTAACAGAGAGCCTTTTTTTATTGATTTTCAAATCAAAACCAATTTCACTTTTTCTGTTTGTAGCAATCTTTAAATCACTGTTTCCAGTGCTGTAAATTTTTGTAGAAGCGAGCAATAGCTGTTCATTCTCAGGAATAGTTGAACTTCCGATATTATTAAAATGGACAAGATCAAAATATGCATTCTCGGGATAAAGATATAAAGTTGTAGGAGCTTTAGCCGTTACACCAACTCCTCCTCTGATCCATAGCACCGATGGTAAAACCTCTATAGATAAATTCACACGTGGTGAAAGAACACTTTTCCCGGAAACATTATCGTATCTTGCTCCAATCTGAGAGACAATCTCTCTCTCACCTAAATTCCAAACAAGATTCTCCTCGGCATACGCAGATAATTGATTAACAAAAGGAATGTCCGAATATTTTCTTGGTCTTGAAGATGAATTTTCACTACTTAAATTTCTTAAAGGAGGAGCTTCCAAATCATAAACCTTTCCTCTTCCAAGATTCCCGTCGGTTTTATAATCTGCACCCAATACCATTCTGTTTGAAACATTTCCAATTTTCTTAGAAAATGTTACTTTAAGATTGGCAAACACATTAACCTCTTTACCATAAATATCGTATCTGCTAAAATACTCATTTGGTAAATATGTAGCATAATATGATGACTCATCAGCAGGTATATTTGTAAGTTCAACTCCATTATTGTCATAAACTTTTTGTCCTGCTCTGTTACTTAAGACCGCACCATCTGTTCTTGACATTGAGTATGCAGCGAAAGCGTTACCAAGAAGTTGCTGACTGTATGAATGTTTGTCTCTGTAGCTTCCCGATAAAGTAAATTTGATATTATTAAGCCATCCTCTATTTACGTTCCAAGTACCATTTGTATTAAATCTTACACCCATATCGCTCGAACCTGTAGAGAGCTGACTCCTGATATCGTTAGGATTTTGCTCTCTCGTATCTTTACCCAGTGATAAATCGATTGAAGTATTGGAAGAGAGTTTCCCAAACAAATTTGAATAAAGAGCTTTTGCTGTCACTCTTTGATAGTAAGCATAAGATTCTGTCTGATCATTGGTGTTATAAATATAGTCGCCGCTTATATTCAAACTTCCTCTTTTTTCACCAAGATTAATGCCTTTTCCTGCAGATACCTGATATAGCGAAGGATCTGTTTTGAATTTAATATTCAAAGGCTCTTTACCTGCTTTCGATCTTACAATTACAGCTCCGGAAGATAGGTCCCCAAATTCAACGGACGGAATACCTCTTATGACTTCAATAGATTCAATGTTGTCTGTTGAGATTGCTCTTAAATCCAGTCCTTCGTTTGGTGAAGAACCACCTCCAACAACTCCGGCAGCACCGGTAATCGATGGCGAAAGAGTCTGCATATTTGCATTGTTAGAAATTGGAGCTCCATCAATAATTATTGAAGTACCCAGACTATTCATATAAGTCGCTTTGCTGCTTGAACTTCCAACGCTTCTGATAGTAAAAGTTTTAGCAGTGGAAAAGTCTGAGTTTGAAGTTACACCTCCCGGCATTAACTGCAGAACGTCGGAAAGTGATTTTGCCTGAAGATGGTCAAGAGCCTGTCTCGAAATATTCGAAGCAGTTGCCTGACCGGCTTTACTCTCCTGTGCTACTACCGATACCTCTTTTAGCCTGAATGAGCTGAATTCCATTCTGAATTCCAGCAGATATTCTCTTCCGGCTAAAATATTAACGGTAGTATCAATCGATTCCATTCCCATAAACTGAATCTTGATTTCAGTCTTTCCGGGAAGAACCTTTGAAAAAGAAAATTCCCCTTTCGAGCTGGTTGTAGTAGCCGAACCTTGAGGAAGTAGTTGTACTGTAGCAAACTCAACAGGCGTTTTTCCTGTACCGAGTTCCAAAACAATACCCTTCACAGTTGCGAAATTCTTTTCTGAAGTTGTCTGAGCCAACAAGCTGATATTCAGACCAACCAAAAACAGAATTACCAACGCAGGGTAAAAAAATGCCTTAGCACTTTTACCTGCAATTTGAATTTCGTTTTTCATCATAAGAAAGTTGTTAGTTAGGTTGTATTTTAATTAGGTTTATTAATAAGTCTCTGAATTGTTCTGTTTAGTTCATATCTCAGTTTTTCGTTCTTCTCTGTTTTTAAAAGCTCCTCACACACACTAATAATCTCATCTCTTTTACAAGAGTTAGTGTACCATGCAAAAGCCTCGACAAGATTAACTTTTAAATCGTTATCCTTTGATTCCATTAAAAACTTATAAAGAGTATCCAAATATGCAACCGTGTTTGTATTCCTTAATGCGGTGATTGTAAACTTTTTAGCCTTAGCAGGTACAGCGGGGTCCATCAAATCTGCAAAATCTTTTTTAGTTCTGTTTAAAGTGTATTCAAGCGATTTTTTATCTGCCTTTATATTATCATACCATATTCCGCTCTTAGATTCCACGTGTTTAGTAAATGCACTATACACCTGCTCAGGAGAGTATGTTTCACAAGCTGTTTTAAGTTGGAATGCCTCTCTGGCAGATGTTCCCGGTTCATATCTTAATTCAAAAACATCATCAATTAATTCTGGTGACATGTTAGAAGCAGCTTCAATTCCGCTGAATCTCCTAATTAATTCATAATTATCATAAAGACCCGATTTTATTGAGTTTATCAGGTTATTATTGTAGTGTTTGCGTATTAAATTAAATGCCTGTAACCTTACCAGGGGATTTTTGTCATTTTGTTGAATAGTAAGAAGCTCGTCAGATGACATTTTCCCGTTCTGAAACAACATTTTCATTGAAAGAGACCTAACCTCTTCCACGCTGCTGTTCATATTTTTTCTCCAGAATTTTTCATCATTTTTCTTGAGAACAATATCTGCGTCTAATCCCGCATACTCTTTCATAGCAGGAGAATATCTGTAAGTCGGGTCTCCGATAAGATGCGATTCAAGGGTCATCTGCCCTTTTGCCCAATTCCCTACACTTACTCCTAGATCCAAAAGACCTATAAGCTCGTTTGTCCAGGTATCTTGAAGAGTATTAACCGAATTTGCTTTTACAACGACAGTTTTACCGTCATTAAAGATATAATGGCCGCTTATATAATCGTCCAAATGAAAAGAGCCGTTAAAGCAAGCATCAATTGCTATAAATCGAGCATTCGGCTTATAGCTTTTAAAATCGGGGATAGTAATGTCAATATTGGCATCTTCGATGCTGTCTCTTTTCATTACTTCGGGGTTAAATGCATCGGCAACCCAATCTGCAGGAACATCATAATTATCTATATAATACTGTTTTGCAGCAGTAGTGTCTTTTGCTCCACGAATTTTTCCGCGGAAGAATTTTCTGGCAAGTTCAATCCATCTGCTGGTAGTACTTGTAATTGGGCTACCATTGAGATATTGAGTATCTTCTGCTCCGTGATGGTGCAAAATTGCAAGATCAAGATCTTCTCTGGAGAGTTCGGCCATCAATCGGAATTTCACAAAATCATCGAATGTATAATCAATAAAATTAAGTGATCCCTTTCCCTCTCTGAATACATTAAACTGATCCAGAAGAGTCACTTTCTCATCAAGTCTGGCAACCATATCATCGGAGTTATAACCATGACCTGAGAAAAAGGTCACATTTTTTATTGCCCTCTTGTCAGATTTTTCTTTAACTACCTTATGCAGATACTCATTTATGAGAGTGTACTTATCTTTCCCTTCGACTTTCGGAGGCTTTATCCTTGCACTGTAAATATCGCACCTGATATTTTGAGGACCATCGGCCGAAAGATTATAATAAAAATAATTTTTAAAAACTGTGTCCCTTTTAATAAATTCAAATTTCAAATCAAAATCATCATAAAATCTATCTGATGGAATAGAGGATAGATTCCATGCTCTGTTTTGGTCCATCTTAAAAGCAGTGGAAAGATGTTGTGCATTTCTTATCATTGCAACCGGAACATCACCAATTAAGACAGCCCCTTCGAGGTTATTGTTTTTATAAAGATTGAACAATACCACCTTGATTGAATCGGGAATACCCCATTTATCAATTACAATTACAGGAGTAAGTTCTTCATTTTTAATTGAATTAGAGTAAGCCTCAACAGACTCTTTACACAATGAAAAAGTTTTTTGATCTACTACAAGCGCAACGCTTCTGTCAATGTTTTTTGAATAAATATTTATCGGAAGAAGTACCGATAAGAATAGAATAATTACAATATTTTTCGACTTCATACAATATAATTTGTATTTTGACTATCAAACAGTAATAATGTAACATCGATTTTTAAAAAAAATATTCTCCATCGAATGAAAATTCATTATTATATCGTCAAAATTACAAATAATAATGTCACGCACAAACAGTCGTAGTGCGGATTTCAGAAATATTTAACATTCTTATTTTAGCCCAAAGTATTAAATCGAAAGCATAATTAGTTTAAATTCCACTCAGTACCCTCTTTTGTATCCTTTATAGATACACCGAGTGAATTTAACTTTTCTCTGATTTTGTCACTAGTTGCAAAATCTTTATTTTGCTTTGCAGATGCACGAAATTCCAAGAGCATCTGAATAACTCCATCAAGAATTCCCGAATTTGCAGATTCTGCTTTATCATCGGCTAAACCTAAAACATCATTTACAAAATTATTGAATAGGCTAACAATATTGTTTTTGTCTGTTTCATTAATTTCTATCTGCTTTTCTTTTACCTGATTTACAATTCTAACTGCATCGAAAAGATGAGCCAGAGCAACAGGAGTATTTAGATCGTCGCAAAGAGCATTGAGTACTTCCTCTTTTAATTTTTCTATTGTACTATTTCCTGGAGTCCCGTTATTAACCGGCAAATTTTGAACATCTTTTGAAGCCTGAATCAATTTTCTCAATCCTTTTTCAGAAGCAATTAAAGCATCATTACTAAAATCGAGAGTCCCTCTGTAGTGAGCTTGTAAAATAAAAAATCTGATTGTCATTGGAGAGAAAGCCTGTGAAAGAATCTCGTGAGAGCCAGTAAAGAGCTCTTCGAGGGTAATAAAATTACCAAGTGACTTACCCATCTTTTGTCCATTGATCGTTATCATATTATTGTGCATCCAGTATTTAACTCCGCCACTCCCTCTTGTTACTGTATTTTGAGCAAGTTCACATTCATGATGAGGAAAAAGCAAATCCATGCCTCCACCGTGAATATCAAAATTATCTCCAAGATATTTTGAACTCATTGCCGAACATTCAAGATGCCACCCAGGGAATCCCTCACTCCAAGGTGAAGGCCAATGCATAATATGAGAAGGAGATGCTTTTTTCCATAATGCAAAATCGAATGGTGATTTTTTGTCCGAAGATCCCTCAAGTGCTCTACTGTTGGATTGCATATCATCTAATGTTCTTCCCGACAAAATACCATATTTGTGATTTTTGTTGTACTCTTCAACGTCAAAATATACCGACCCGTTACTTTCATAAGCGAATCCCTTTTCAAAAATCTTTTTAACAAGTTCTATTTGTTCAATAATATGGCCCGAGGCACGAGGTTCAATATTGGGAGGTAACGTATTAAGTAGTTTCATTGCTTCATGATATCGCAATGTATAGTGCTGTACAACCTCCATTGGTTCTAATTGTTCCAGTCTGGCTTTTTGTTCAATTTTATCTTCTCCGCTGTCTGCATCATTTTCCAAATGTCCTACATCGGTAATATTCCTAACATATCTGACTTTATAACCAATGAATTTTAGAAATCGAACAAGAACATCATAAGTGATTGCCGGCCTTGCATGACCCAAATGGGCATCGCCATAAACGGTAGGGCCACAAACATATATTCCGGCCATACCGGGATTAACAGGTATAAAAATCTCTTTTTTTCTTGAAATTGTATTGTAAATATAGAAATCTTGTGCCATGGAAGTAATTTTACGACAGGGGCATTAAGCCCCCTGAATTTTGCCGTAAAAGTACAAACATTTTTTTAATCTCCCCTTTCATCATCTAACAGTTTGATATTAAAGGCGACAATCTCGTAGGTATGTTTTTCTACTCCTGTCTTGGTTTGATACTGTACAGGTTTAAGACGGCCCGTAACAGACAAACCACAGCCCTTTTTAATTGCTGTAAAATCCGGCATCCCCTTACCAGCCCAGGCGACAATATTGTGCCAAATTGTTTCATCCTGCCACTCGCCTTTTTTGTTTTTGTAACTTTCATTAGTTGCCATTGAGAGCCTCATTACCTGCACCCCTTCTTCAAGTTCAGTAATTCTTGGATCAAACCCAACATTTCCTCTCAATTCTACTCTATTCAATGACTTTTCCATAATTAAAAATATTTTATACGACACAAAGAAAAAATTGATTAATCATTATATGTTCAACAATCAGAAAAATAATTTCTTAAATAATAAAATGAATCAAAATATATCTAACTTTGGGATAATATACATTTTTTAGATAAATGTCTAATCATTTAAAATTTAATATCATGAAGAAATTAGTTTTATTTTCAGTAGTAGCTTTAATGATATTTTCCCTATCATCTTGCGTAGAATCATCGGGAAAATATAAAACTTTAAAGGCTCAAAACGACTCATTGGCAATGAAAACTGCCGAATTTAATGAGATTTTTGCAACTCTAAACGAAGTTGAAGAAGGACTCAAATCAATCAGAGAAACCGAAAACATACTTACAATTCAATCTCAAGGTGCCGGAATGGAAGTTCAGGCTAATAAAAGAGATCAACTTAAATCTGATGTAGCTGCAATTGGAGACGCAATTAAAAGCTATAAGGCTCAAATTGACAAACTTAAAAAAGACGGCAGGGTTAAATCAAAAGAATTTACAAAAAGACTTGATGCTCTTACTGCTGAGTTAGATCAAAAATCTAAACTCATTGCCGATCTTTCAACTCAATTGGAAGAAAAGGATGCAATGTTAAAAATCAAAACTCAACAAATTACATCTCTTGACCAAACAGTCTCTACTCTTAAAAATGATGTTTCAAACCTTAACACCGAGACAAAATCTCAAAAAGAGACTATAGCTAATCAAGATGTTCAAATTAACACCGGTTACTATATTATTGGTTCTAAGAGTGAACTTATTGCAGCAAACGTTATGTCTAAAGGGGGATTATTTAAATCTGCCAAGATATCATATAATGCTGAACAATCTGTATTTACAAAAATTGATATAAGAAAAGTTTCTGAGATTAACCTGAATTCAAAGAGAGCAAAAGTTCTTTCAATTCATCCGGCAAACTCATTTACTATGGAAGCTGATGCATCCGGAATGCAAATTCTTAAAATCAATGACTATGGTAAATTCTGGGAACAAACAAAGTATCTGGTAATTCAAACTCAATAAACGATTACTAAATAGTTTTAAAATATGAGAAAAGGAGTAATTTTTATTATTGCTTTGTTGTCTATTATCTCTTGTAAACCAAAAATGACAGAAAATCCACTTTTAACTGATTCGAAAAATCCTTTCGGAGCTCCTGCTTTCGACAAAATTAAAAATGAGGATTACAAACCTGCTTTTGAAGTTGCCATAAAAGAGGGCAAAGCTCAGATTGATTCTATTGTAAACAATCCTGAAGCACCCTCTTTTGACAATACAATTGTAGCTCTTGAATATTCAGGCAGAAAACTTTCTAATATTCAATCAATCTTTTTTAATTTAAATGAGGCATGTACTGATTCTGTTATGCAGGCGGTAGCGCTTGAAGTTTCCCCAATGCTTACAGAGTATTCTAATGACATCCTTTTAAATGAGAAGCTGTTTGCAAGAATTAAAAAGGTTTATGAATCCAAAGATTCGTTAAAGCTAAATGAAGAGCAAGCCAGATTACTTGAAGAGACCTATAAGAGTTTTGCCAGAAACGGAGCCAATCTGCCGGAAGAAGCAAAAAAAAGGTTTAAAGAGTTAGATTCTGAACTGTCGCAGCTTTCACTTGTATTTGGTCAAAATGTACTTGCTGCAACAAATAAGTTTTATCTTCATTTAACCGACAGCACTCTTTTAAAAGGACTTCCTGATTTTGTAAAAGAAATCGGTTCTAGCGAAGCAAAAGAGAGAAAACTTGATGGATGGGTTTATACTCTTCAAGCTCCCAGCTTTATTCCATTTATGCAATACAGCGAAAACCGGGAACTAAAAGAGAAACTTTGGAAAGCCTACAATAAAAGATGTCTTAATGATGAATCGGACAATCAGGCAAATCTTAAGAAGATTGTTGAATTACGTCTAGAAAAAGCCAAATTACTGGGATATCCAAGATATTCAGATTATGTTCTTGAAGATAATATGGCAAAATCAACAGAAAAGGTTAATACTTTTTTGAATGATCTTCTTGAAAAATCGATGCCTTATGCAAAAAAAGAGGTTGCTCAAATTCAGGCATATGCGAATAAAAACGGGTTTGTTGGCCAGCTGATGCCTTGGGATTTCAGCTACTATTCAGAAAAATACAAATCTGAAAAATACGCACTAAATGACGAACAATTAAAACCATATTTTAAACTTGAAAATGTTCAGGCAGCAATATTTGCTTTGGCAGATTCATTATATGGATTAAAGTTTACTGAGAATAAAAGTATCCCGGTATATCACCCCGATGTTAAAGCCTTTGAGGTAACAAACGACTCCGGAAAATTCGTAGCTCTGTTATATCTTGATTATTTCCCAAGAGCTAGCAAAAGAGGCGGAGCATGGATGACTTCATTCAGGGAGCAATATAAAATTGGGAATACCGATTACAGACCTTTTGTAAGCGTTGTTTGCAATTTTACAAAACCTACCGATAAAAGTCCTTCATTGTTAACTTTCGACGAATTTTCGACAATTTTACACGAATTTGGCCACGCACTTCACGGTATGCTTTCTCAGGGAACATATCCAAGTCTAACCGGAACAAATGTTGTAAGAGACTTCGTTGAACTTCCTTCTCAGATAATGGAGAATTGGGCTGTTCAAAAATCTTATCTTGAATCATTCGCAAAACATTACCAAACAGGCGAAGTTATCCCTCAAGAATTAATTCAGAAAATTATCGATTCAAAAAATTATCTTGCCGCATATTCAAATGTCCGTCAACTTGCCTACGGTATTAGCGACATGGCATGGCACGATCAAACAGAAATAACTAAGAAATCGGTAATGGATTTTGAAAGAGATGCAATAAAAAAATGTCAAATTTTACCGTTGGTAGATTCTACAGCTTTTTCTCAATCTTTTAGTCACATATTTGCAGGTGGATATTCGGCGGGTTACTACAGTTACAAATGGGCAGAGGTACTTGAAGCAGATGCATTCTCTCTGTTCCTTGAAAAGGGTATTTTCAACAAAGAAGTTGCGGCTTCTTTCAGAGACAATATTCTCTCAAAAGGCAACCTAAGAGATGCCGATGTACTTTATCGCCAGTTCCGCGGAAGAGATCCAAAACCAGAAGCACTTCTTGAAAAAATGGGTTTATTGAAAAAATAGAATCCATTTTTATAGAATAATAAATAATAAAAAGGCTGCCAATCATTTGACAGCCTTTTTATTATTATTCAAATATCATTATTTATAAATTATATTCAACTCATTTAAAATATTTGAAGCTCCGGCATATTTGTCAATTATCCAAAGGACATAACGAATATCAACAGATACCATTTTGTTATATCCATTTTTAAAGTAAACATCTCCTGCCATAGATTCGCGATTTCCATCAAACGCCAATCCTATTAGTTCTCCTTTCCCGTTAAGAACGGCACTTCCTGAGTTACCTCCGGTAATATCATTATCTGACAAAAAGTTTGTATAAAGTTTACCATTTTGTCCCCATTTACCCCAATCACCTTTATTGAGCAAATCTTTCATTTTTGGAGTAAGATTAAATTCATAGTCATCCGGGTTGTACTTTTCTAGAATTCCCACAGACGAAGATTGATAATTATAGAAAATCGCATCTGATGGTTCAATTGGGCCAACAGTACCATATGTAAGACGCATCGTCGAATTAGCATCGGGATATTGCGCAATATTCATTGAATTTTTCATCTCGTAAAGAGCCTTTACAAACAGACCTCTCTCTTTAGATAAATCAACATTCGCTTTCTTTAATAAAGCATCCTCAATCATATTGTACTGCTGAATTTTCATAGTTTTTACAACAGTCAAAATAGGATCCTTCATTAAGTCTTTAATTGCTCTTGGAGAATTGAAGAAATTTCTCATTCTCAAAGAATCGGTAACGATACTATTATCGAAAATATAATCGGAAATCCTCTCTGCGTTATTTCCTAAAGAATCTGCAAATTTTGCAAAATCGGCATCATAGAACTTACGCGGAACCTCTTTTAAATAATATCCCATCATCACTTTTAAAAGTTCTCTGTCGGCAGCAACATCAGACTCTGTAAATACTTTATCTAAAATTGTTTTAACAAAAGCCGCTACCTCTTTATCGTTCACAGACAACGAGTCTTTTTTAGCCTTAATCAATCCATTTAAAAAAGAGTTTAACCTTTGACCGATATTTAGAAATTCAGGACCTCTTATGAGGGATTCTCTAAAGTATTCTCTTATTTTAGTAATTTCAGCTTTAGCGGCATATCCTTTCTCTAAATTCTCCATAACCTTGCCATATTGAGCAACTCTGGCAGGATCGGCATTAATCCATGCTTGAAGTTCTTTTTCACGATTCTTAAGCTCGTCAATAACTTTAAATCGGGCAATACATTTGTTTTCCCATTTTGCAAAATCACAATAGTTACTTATTCCGAAATATTTATCTGAATATTTTAATCTAACCAAAGGATCTTGATCCATATATTTTTTCCAAACTTCCAATTTAGCCCTTCTAACGCCACTGATTATTGGGTTTAAAATATTGAATTTCTCTTGTAATTCAAAAGAAGATACATACCTGTTAGTTGTTCCCGGATAACCCAGAACCATTGTAAATTGGCCATTCTTTATTCCTGCGGCAGATACATTAAGATACTTTTTCGGTTGCATTGGAATATTATCCTTTGAATATTCTGCAGGTTTGCCATCCTTGTTTGTATAGATACGATAAATTGCAAAATCTCCTTTATGCTGAGGCCAGCCCCAGTTATCGGTTTCCCCGCCGTAAGCACCTATTGATACAGGAGGTGCACCTACTAGTCTGACATCTGAAAAAGTTTCATAGAAATAAAGATAATATTTACTTCCCCTCCACATTGAATTCAAGGAAACTTCATAAGGTTGGTTTTTATATCTATCCTCCATAATTCCGGAAACTTTTCTCATAAAGAAAATACCTCTTGGGCCTATTTTGTCAAGACTATCTGCCACCTTATTAACTTCGGCGGTTACGTCCAATACCTTCCTTAGAAATGTGACAGATTTACCCTTGATTGGGATTTCCTGAGAAGTATTCATTGCCCAGAATCCATCTTCAAGATAGTTTTTAGCAGGAGTACTTAATGCGTGTATATCGCCGTAAGCACAGTGGTGATTTGTTATCATAAGTCCGGAAGCAGATATTACACTTCCACTGCACATACCACCGTCCAATGCAACAATAGCATCACTAATAGCTCCGCCTTGCTCATTATAAATTTCGTTTGCTTGTAATTTTAGTCCTTCACTTTTCATTTTGGCGTACATCTGCTTATTTAGCAGATTAACAAGCCACATACCTTCGTCTGAGATTAAGGCCGAAGCAGAAAACAGAATTATAAAAAAAGTAGTTAAAATCTTTTTCATATTGTTGTTGTTAATATTTTCATAAAAAAAGAGAGTTGCCGTAGTTAGACACCGGCAACTCCTTTTCGTTTATTCAGAACTATCTAAAAATTAAACCCGACAGAGAATTCAAGATAATTTCTTGTCATATCTGAAAAGTCAGTATAATCTAATGAAAGTTCAGGTGTTTTTATAGCCTTAATATTCAAATACTTGAAGGCAAAGTATGCTGAACGACCTTTATCTCCTATTGCATTTTGATACTTCAAACCAAAATTCCATTTAAATAAATCAGAAGCATTAAATGCAAAATCTGTTACCAATAATGGTGTATCCTGAATAAGAGCTCCTGTAGTTAAAGGATTTGTTGTTGTAAGCAGTGTTCCGCCGGCATATACCTTTGCAGCACCGAAGGTGAAATCAATCCTATCGCCCTCATTACCAATCTCCAACATCTTGGTAAAATTCGCATAAACCTCTCTTTTGTTATAATCCTGATGATAATATGCAGGATAAACCTTGTAATTCTTATCTATAGAGAAGTATTTAAAGCCCACTGTTAAAACGGATGTAAAGTCAAAATCGGATTGTTTTAAGATATTTTGATATTCGACACCGTATTGTCGAATTTTTTGTGTGTATCTTAAAACTTTTCCATACTCATAATAAGCCCATGAATTCGTTTCATTTGGCACAGCTTCGTAATTATTTATAACACTGTAAGAGAATTTCTCATCGTTGATAAAATTAAGATTAAGTAAATTATCCATTTTATCACTCTTTAAAGAAAGAACACCTTTGTAGTTATATTTTAATCCTTCAACAATGTTAATTCTTTTTGTAGCACTTGAACCTTCAAAATCATCTTCATTACTGTAACCAACAGCAAGATCATTATAGAATGATAATTTCCCTGATTTTAATTCAGCCTGAAGAGCACCACCGTAATATGCCTCATCATACATTCGGTCCATTATGGTTGTATTTGTAAGACCACTTATTGTGTGCATCCATAAACCACCGTCAAAGTATAAAAGGTATTTTCCGGTTTCATCACCTATAAATGAGAACCCTACGTCTTCTGAACTTCTTTTGTATGTACCATTTAAACCAAGATTAAGGTGGGAAGAGGTATAAACAATACTTGGAGAAATGGTATGGGCAGATAATGTATTTTCATTTCTTCCGTCCATTCTTTTGGCGCTTGTAGAGGTTAAATAGTTAAAACCAAGACCTATTGCTACATGGTCACTAACATTATAACCTATCTTTGCGGCAAGTTTGTAAGTTTCTCTTAAAACCTTTCCTTTAATGGAGTCATTTATTGTATTAAAATTACTGTTAGGATAAATTGTACCAAGCCAACTTTGGCCCTGACGAATTCCATATTCGTAACCCATTTGGCCATAGTAGAATACTTTTTTTACCTTAACGTAAGATTTTGTTTCAAAACCCAGGTAATTATAATTACTTGGGTCATTATAGTTTTGGAGCTTACCCGATTCATTATAAAAGTAGGTTCCAATTGTGGAGAAATTATCTGCTTTATTAAAAACAAGTCCTGCGCCATTCTCAGAATTAAGCCAAGGAGTTACTTTTTCAAGCTTGTCTATAGAATAGAAACTCTTTTGTGTCTGACCTGAAACAGCCACCGAAAGGCTTAAGATCAGGGTAAAAACTGCTATATATTTGTATATCTTTTTCATATTGCTTTACTTTAACGATACTGGTGAAGTTTTTACAAAATCAGCAGACGAGTTATTCGTATCCTGATAAACAATCCTGCCTCCTGCTGCCGCAGTTGCTGCAAGATCGACAATTCTGTGAACACTCTGACCTTGACCCGAACCGTCTGTAATTGTGAATCCATTATCAACTTCAGGTCTTAATCTTTTTGAGTCAGTAACATTTCTAAAACACTCAACTCCATCTAAAACCAGATTCTTATCTACCAGCAAGCAGTCATTAATTGTACTTGAAGAACCCGGATCATCGGTATATGTTGTTGCTACAAATTCAGCTGCTGTTTTTCCTCCTAATGTAAAAATAAACAGAGCCGGGCTTAGTGTTGAAACTACCCAAGATGTTGCAGTACCATTCTTCCAGAAATTCTTAAGTAGATTCACACCTGCATTTGGAGCCGATTGTCCTCTTGTATTTACCGGATCATATGCAGCCCAATATCCTGTAACACCTAAATTAACTGATGCCGAAATTGAAGCAGTATGGTTAATCGCATTTAACGAAATTACGACTTGTGCTCCTGGTAATAGTGGATAATCGGTACCTGTTCCCGGAAACATCCATCCAAAGGAGATCAAAGGAACAGAGTCTCTCAATTCGCTTGTACCTGTTTTAACCCAAGTTGATAATTTTCCGCTTGTAGGAGCATTATATGGGGCAGCAACTCCTACGCAAAGTGAGTCAAGATAAGCAGTTTCGCCTGTATTATTATATAAAATAAAGTACTGATCTTTTGAGTAAGATTTATTGGTAGGAATATCAAAGCACCCACCGTAGTAGAACTCTTTAATTACAATTTGACCAGATTTAGATACATTAAGAGGCAGGGTGGTTTCTATCAAAGCAGGATCTTTTGGACTTGTTCTGATTTTACCGGATGTTCCGTTAAAAATGTAAATAACACCACCGGATTCTGAATGTTTTGTCTCTGTAGTTGCAATATAGTTACCATAAGCAACTCTTATGTTTGCTATACCCTGGGCATTAGTCTCTCCCTGAAATGAAAGGCCGGATGAAGGATCAGAAAGTTTTACAATTAATCCCTGTAATGAGTAATCATATCCGGACGGCATTGTAACCTGAATCTTTATTGTAGAACTGATTGCTTCGTCGGTAAACTGATCGCCTTTAATATTCTCTAAACAACTTGATAGAGATAGAGTAAGCAATAAAACTAATAGTATATTAATTTTTTTCATTTTCTACTTGTTTAGAATGTTAATTTTAATTCGGCACCAAAATAGATGACTGTATTCTTCCTTCCTCCCGGAGCATCCGGCCTGGCATTATTTTTAATGATAGGCCTTGAGTTAGTGAAGTTATTTGCATAAAAAGCCAATGAAGCAAGCTTACCAATCTCTTTTGTCAAACGTATATTTGCCATAAAATAAGGATTATAACTAGTTTTCAAGAAAGTATAACTATAATTAGTAGACTCTCTCATCATGTTTAATCTTGTTTTTAAAGCAACATCTGTAGTAGTAAAGAAAATGCTGAAATCGTGAATAAATCCACTTTGGTCAATGTATGCAACTGGGTTTCTGTATAATGTTGCAAGATTTGATTTATTGTTATAATCTCCATAAACAGGATTACCCTCGCTGTCCATAGTGTAAATATTTCCTTTATCGTACAAACTCCATGTTCTTTCCATCCACACACATTGAGTAGTTAATGAAACGACCATTCTGATTGAAGGAATATTTGTTACAAAATTTAAATTAGAAGTAAGTCTGTCTCTACCTGTGCCCATAGTTAAACTACTTTGGCCCTCATAAATTCCTATATAAGGAAATTTTTGAGAAGAGTTCATAGGATCGGCCGAACCAAGATATGAGTATACTAAACCCGGAGATGAATCTTCAGTCTGAATATATGCTCCGGATAGTAAAATTGAAGTATTCAGTGATTTTATTTTACCAAAATCAAAGTCATATTCTAAACCCCATTTCTTAATTTGACCACGGTTATCAGGTCTTGAATAACCTTTAAATTCTGTTGTAGGAGTATATGTTACCGGAACATAAGCACCATCTACCAATGAATACAGCACTCCATTTTCATATTTTGGTGCAGCAGACAGACTGGTTACAGGAGTATAATAATTGAATATTTCGGTTAAATAATTTGAGTTACTGGTTATACCATCGCTGAGTTTTTCATTGAAATAAGTAAGCGAACCTTTGAATCCTTGAACATCGAAATCAATACCGGCTTCAATATTAGTAGTTTTTTCAGGTTTAAGATTGTATGGTAATTTGCCATCAATTATACTTGTTTGAATAATTGCCAACTCTTGACCTGTTTGAGAATTTCTATATTGGAATAAAGGATTATCGATATAAATTGGAGCAGGATATAAATAACCGATCGAAGGTAATCTTTGCATGATTCCCCAACCACCTCTAACATCAAACTGACGAATAAAACCGTTCTTCTTTTGTTTTACCAATGTATATTTTAGGTTAAAACGGGGATCCAAAGTAGGATTATAATTGTACCCGGAAATGAGCATTTTATTGAAACGAACACCAGCACTTATGTCGAAAGCTGTTTTGCTACCTATAGGAAGAATTATTTTTTCTTCAAAAAATGCACTTAAGTCGGTCATAAAAGGAATATCAGAATAGTGTCTCTCTCTGTAATACTGAGGCATTGCTGTTCCAATATAATATTCACCTCTACCCACATTTCCTTTAGTATTAAATTCAAAACCAAGAGCAGATTTAAACAGTACATCACCAGACATTTTATTCAAATTTGCAGTAATTTTTGCATTTGCATAAATTGGTCTTTCATCAATTCTTTGATCTCTTTTATCTAGTGTTCCTGTATAATATCCTAAAGAGATTCCCTCTTCAAGAGTACTTGTTGTAACCATCGGAAGTTGATTTGTTACTACATAGTTTTGATAAGAATTTTTACTAAAATTACCGGAAATATTATAAGTTAGAGATGTAATAAGTGATTTATTAAGCATCCAATTACCAAATAACGCAACTGCTAAGTTGCTGTTTCTAGTTTTAGAGAAATCCAAACTTGAAACGTCAGGATCACTTGTAATACTATTACCTGTAATATATCCACTTACTCTGAAATTAAAATTCAAAGGAGTTTTATTTTGATTGAATGTATTTGAATAAGTAACACCCAATGTAGTTCTATCGAAAACATTTACCGGAGAGACCATATTTGCAAATGATCTTGCATAATCAACATCAAAGTTTAAATTACCGGCATTTTTACCTACAGAAATACCTTTACTGAACGAAACTGCCTTTGTTTTTGGGTCAGTTTTCACTCTCACTTCATAAGGCGTTCTTCCTGTTTTAGTTTTAACAATTATAGCTCCCGAAGTTAAATCGCCATATTCTGCCGATACAACTCCTTTAAGAACTTCTACAGATTCAATATTATCAGTTGAAATATTTCTGAAGTCATAAGATTCTGAAGAACTCAAAGTTGCATCATTAGAGATTTTAGCTCCATTTACCAAAATTCCCACCCCTCTAGAATTGTATCCAGAAACATTTGAAATTGAGCGAATTGTAATTACATTAGATTCGTTCAATGATGGATTTTTAATCAAACTTCCCGGGAGAAGCTGCATTACATCTGCAAGACTTGTTGCCTGCAAGTGTTGAATAGCTGCATTATCGATTCTGGAAGATGAGTTTAGAGAAGTACCCGCCTTTGCGGTAACGACGATATCGTTGAGAGTAAGGTTTTCTTCCTTAAGTTGAAGTTTAAACCCTGTGTAGTCCTGAGTAATCTTGACCGGTATATTTACCGTCTGATAACCCAGAGAAGAGACCTCCATCGTGTACGATCCTGGAAGTATTCCCGGAATTTTAAATTGGCCTTGTGCGTTAGTAGAGCTCCACTGGTTCAGCTCTTTGATTAACACATTGGCGTAAGGAATAGGTTCCGATGTACCAAAAAGGGTGACTGTTCCCTCAATGGAGTACTTCTTTTGCCCCTGAGCAAAAGAGACATTTGGAATTATCAATAATGATAATAGCAAAATAACTAGGAATTTTTTCACTGTGTTAGGTATTAAGTTATAAATCGTTTATTCTGTTCCGAATACAAAAAGCATTCTATTTCCCTGTTTTATCAATTCAGCTGCAAGATTTTTCACATCTGCAGGTTTAATAGTATTAAGAATTGCATCTGCTCCATCATTCAAATCGACTCCGTCGGAAATCAAATTGTAATATCTTTCACTCAAATAACTTTTTCTAACAGATGCATCTGCAAAACTTTTCTTTAAAAACAATAAAGCAGCATTAAACTCTTCATTTTTAGGCCCATTCTTGACAATATCCTGAATCTCTACTCCAATCAGCTTAAGAAGCTCTTCGCGCATCTTAGGATCGGTATCGAAATTTATCTCCAAAGATAATCTATTCTGCGGTTCGCTCATTAAATTTGCTCCAACACCTACATAATAAGTCCCCCCTTTATCCTCTCTTATAGATTTAAGGTATCTGTCTGTCAGTATATGTTTGAGCAAATAAGAGGCAATATAATTTTTAGCAGTATAGGCCGCCTTCCCGCTATATATAATATCGATTGATGAAATCGGAGTTTGAATAGATTTAGTGTAAAATTTGAGTCCTGTTTCTCCCTTTACAAAATCAACTCCACCGGTCGATGGTTTTTCTAAATTTTTATTAACCGGTAAAGAGCCAATATATTTTTCCACTAAAG
>MTLD01002242.1_pt1 | contig 27453 bp, 21 predicted proteins | sample 1982471 | NCBI WGS metagenome assembly MTLD01 (sample SAMN05712604, study PRJNA340218) | biofilm metagenome | isolation source: sample SPM anode biofilm adapted to -50 mV | place: USA | collected 2012-02-03 | reverse complement strand
ACCCGCCCGGCGGCGGCTTCGAAGCCTTTTCCCGCCGCGGGGCCCGCGTAAGTGATCGCGCCGGCTTCCGCCACGATGGCGGCGTTCGGTATCTTGCTGATCTCCGCCATTTCGGCGCCGCGCCTGGCCGCCTGCCCGAGCGGCGTCGCCAGCTCGGCTATGTTCCGTACGATGAGCTCGCCTTCCACGCTGCCTCTCCTCTCTATGGGGCCCCGTAAATGCGGCGGCCGGCCTCGCGGCGCACCCTTACTTGTACAGGTTGTCCTTGCCCAGGGAGCCGTCCACCAAGTCCAAGTATTCCTTCGAAAGGAGCTGCTCCAGGCGGTCCTTGGAATGAGCCAGCTCCGCCTGGGCGCGGCGCGCGGACAAGCTGCCCGGCTCCGCCCGCTCGGCGATGAAGTTCCGGATATAGGCGATGGATTTCTCCATATAGGCGATTTCCTGGCCTCGGTAATCCTCGAGGCGCTTCCTGTACCAGTCCGATTTCACCACGTAGTCGCGCTCGAAAAGCTTGCGCACCCCGGGATCGTGGATGCTTTTGCCTTCGCAGGTTCCCGTGGCCATCACCGAGAGGACAGCCTTGAGGGGCGGGATCGCCGCGTCGATGGAACCGTCCTCGAAATAGGCCTTGGCCGACTTTTCCATGGCGCCGGCGATGTTCTCGATGCCGTCCACGTACTCGGGCAACGACTGCAGCTCGGGGTGGAGCATGTCGTCAGGGAAGACCGCCGACGGCGTGTCGAAGATCCTTCCGAGATAGGTGGTGGCGAAGAGCGGAGTGATCCTCCAGCCCAGCCTGGAGGCGGGCACGAGCCTGCCTTCGTAGGTGAAGTCCTCCACGCGCTCCAGATAGCCGTGTTCTTTGAGGAATTCGGGGTCGCGCTCCTCGGCTCCGAGCCTCGCCCATAGTTCGGGCATGAGGAGGGAGACGTCGTGGTCGACCTTGTAGCGGCTGCCGATATGCCCCGCCGCCGTGGTGAAGCCCGCGTAGCCTGTCAGGATGAAGGAGAGCAGGGCGTTGTTGAGGTCGGTGGTCGGGACCAGGGCGTTGAAAGGTCCCTTGGTCAGGGCTCCCTCGCTGCCCGCGCCCGTCGTCGAGGGGCTTTTGCCGGTCAGCGAGCAGACGAAGTCCATGAAGAGTTCGGGCAGATCCTGGTAGTGGATGGGGCCATAGACCGCCAGCGGCCTTATGCCCGATTTGGCGTCGGCGGGATTGTTGCGGCGTCCGGGGAGGACGGCTCCGACCGGATGCATCAGGGGTTTGTCGGCGCTCACCCGGCGGTAGAGCCTGGGGCCGAGGTCGGCCAGGTAGCGCGCCTGGGGGTTGGTGTAGTTGGGGTCGAGCTGGAGGTAGCGCGGGTTCTTGGAGGGCGCGCCGTTCACCAGCCTTGGTTTGTCCGAGGCGACGAAATACTCGAAGTGCGGATCCGCCTCCGTGGCCTCGATAAACGCGCGCATGGGGTCGGTGTATTCGGAGAACTGTACGGTCTTCTCGATGAATCCCGCAGCATGGGCCCTGGTGAGCGGCTCGAAGTTGCTGATGAAGTTGTCCTGGCGCGACATGTCCTTTTCGGCCTGCTTGTCGTAGCCGCGGATCACCGCGTCGTCCGGCCTCTGGAAGAACCTGGCTTCGACATTCTTGGCGAATTTGAGGCTGGGGTGGCGCTCCGCCCAGGCCGGAAGGTTCTTGAGCGTCTTGGTCGGCACGACGACGGAGGCGCTGATGTCGTCCTCCCACTGGCGCTTTTCGGCCGGCATGTAGTCCTGGCGCAGCTTGAAGGTGCGGCGCATGCCCGAGGTGTCTCTTCCGACGCGGAGGTAGGAGCCGAGCACCGGCCGGTCCTCGAACTTGAGGATGTTGCCGGTGGTGCCGTTGACCGCGTCCACCGAGAAGTGGGGCATCCATTCCTCGCCCCAGTCGGGATTGTAGAAGCGCTTGACCAGGAACACCAGGCTCTTGATGCGCTCGGGCACCGATTTCAGCCAGGCGTTGTACTCGTCGGAGTAGAGGGGCGACGGCGAGAGGAGCTTGATCACCGAGCCGAGGGAGCGTTTGGGCGAGAGTATCTTGCGGGAGTCCTGGCCGTGGTTCTCGCCGTCGTCGCGGAAGCGGTCGCCGTATTCCTTTTCGATGATCGCCTTGACGGCGAGCATGTCCTCGCTGAAATCGGCGATGGTGATGGGCGAGTAGGTGATCGCATCGGATATGGATTTGGCGATTTCCGATTTGCCGCCGCCGGAGACGGTGCAGGGCTTGTGGCAGAGGAGGCCTTCCGCCGTGGTGCCGATGAGCCTCCATGCGCCCGAGCCGGGATGGCGCTCCATGTGGATGCGGTAGCCGGTGGGGTGCACGTAGATTTCGCCCGGCAGGACGCGCAGGCTCTGCTCGGCGCCTTCCCAGCGCCAGTGCGCCTTCTGGTCCTCAAGCGAGATATAGGCGTCTTCGGGCAGGTAGACGATGTTGGGGTAGGTCAGGTCGATGGCGTAGCCTTCCTGTTTTTCCTCGATCCGGCCTCGCATCAGCTGGAAGACTTCGTGGATGTTGTGGCCGCGCGAGTTCAGGTTGGTGTCGGGCACGAAGCGCGTGCCATGGTTGTAGGAAGGGAAGACGAGGGCGCCGCCGGCGTGCTCCTCCTCCGCCAGGCCGAGAAGGTTGGCCGAGTAGGAGATATGGGCTTTCACTTCTTTCTTGGAGTACCCGAAGTAGTTGTCCGCCAGGATCGAGACGATGACGCCGCGGTCGTCGCGGGCGCAGAGTTTGAAGGGCTTGCCGTCGTTGTAGCGCTCGGTGGGCTCCTTCCAGCACATGCCGTCGCGGCGCTGGCGCTTGGTCGCCTCGTCCCAGTGGGGCAGGCCCAGTTCCTTCTTGGTGAGGGAGGTGAGATGGGTGGCCAGGATGATGCAGCCCGTGGTGCCGGTCCAGTGCAGGGGATCGAGGGCCGCGTCGTTGTCGGCGATGAAGGGATCGCCCGAGTTGCCGAAGATCGACTCGACGAAGTCGAGGCTCGCGGCCAGTGAGCCGGGGGCGAAGAAGCGCACTTCCATGGCGCGGTCCTCGCAGTAGCCGGGCACCTCGGGGCGGACGACGGGCCTCATGAGGAGGGAGAGCATCGTCCTGGCTTTCTCGGTTTCGTCGGCGGTGAAGGGCATCTCGAGGAGTTCGGCCGGCGGGTTGAAGGCGGCCTCCAGGAGGCGCGCGAAAACAATTTTTGGCACCGCCTTCTTGTCGGGGGGAATGGGCAGGCCGCCCTCGGCGATGTGGAAGACGCCTTCGGTGGTGCGCTTGTCGTTGGTCGGATTGTGGAGGACGCCGTTCCGGATGCGGTAGGAGGTCAGGGTCGGCGATACGTGCTTGTGCCCGCCGGGCGGCAGGGATATCTCCCTGGACATGCCGTAGCGGTCGAGCACGAAGGTCGAGGAGGGCAGGGCGGGGAGCTTGGCCAGGCCGAGATCGCTCAGGTAGGAGTCGAGGAAGCTCTGAATCCGCCGGTCGACGGGGGGAAGGTAGCCTGTGAGCATCCGGTCCTTCTGGCGGAAGCTTTCGAGCATGTCGGACGCCAGTTCGACGAAGCCGGTGCCCTCGCGGGCGTAGACGGGAAGTCCCATGCTCGCGAGCTTGATGTTGATATAGGAAATAAGCTTGCCGCGCTCCTGGGGCGATACCCTGTTGAGCCGCAGTCCGAAATCGCGCTTGACCGCCATCGCAGTTCCTCCGGGGAAAATATGGCAAAAAGAATAGCGTAAATCAAAAGTTATTGCTACCGGGACCAGGTTCCCTCGTGAAAAAGCTCACGCATGCGAAAGCCCATGCGTGAGCTTTTTCACGCGCGAACAAGTTCGCGAGGGCTCATTCCCAGCAGTCGGCCACGCAGCCGTCGGCGACGAGCCGGAAGACGGCGTCGAGGTCGGGGTACATCACGCGGTCGCCGTCGAGGCGATCCACCGCGGCGCGGACAACTTTGTACGCCGGAAGGGTGCGCGGCGAGAGCGAAGGCTCGATCGAGGGCAGCCCCATCTGGATCGCGCGCAGGTCGAGGGCTTGGCAGGCGGCGGCGAGCTCCATGGCGACGACGCGCTGGGCATTCTCGATGATTGACGCCGCCTTCCGCGCCGCGATGGTGCCCATCGAGACGTGGTCCTCCTGGTTGGCGCTGGAGGGGATCGAGTCGACCGAGGCGGGGTGGGCGAGCACTTTGTTCTCGGACACGAGGGCGGCCGCCGCGTACTGGACGATCATGAAGCCGGAGTTGATGCCGCCCGAGGTGGTCAGAAAGGCGGGCAGGCCCTCGGAGAGGGCCGGATTGACGAGGCGCTCGATGCGGCGCTCGCCCACGTTGGCGAGTTCCGCGCAGGCGATGCCGAGGAAATCCATGGGCAGGGCGATGGGCTGGCCGTGGAAATTGCCGCCCGAGATGATGTCGCCGGGGTCGGCCGATGGGGCCGCGCCGGGGGCATCCGGAGCCGGGAAGATGAGGGGGTTGTCGGTGACGGCGTTGAGTTCGGCGCCGATGACGTTGAGTATATAGCCGATGGCGTCCAGGCTGGCTCCGTGAATCTGCGGGATGCAGCGGAGCACGTAGGGGTCCTGGACGCGCTGCTCGCCCTGGCGCGTGGTGAGGGCGGAGCCTTCGACAAGGCGGCGCAGGTCGGCGGCGCAGGCGATCTGCCCGGGCTGGCGCCGCAGTTCGTGGATTCGGGGATCGAAGGCGTCGACGATGCCGCGCAGGGCTTGGAAGGTCAGGGCGGAGGCGATCGAGGCGCTGCGGTACAGCGCGAGGGCGTCCCATGTCGCGAGCGCCCCCACGGCGGTCATGGCCTGGGTGCCGTTGATCAGCGCCAGGCCTTCCTTGGCCTCCAGCGCTATCGGACGGAGGCCGGCGAGGGCGAGCGCCTTGCTCCCCGGCATCCGTTCGCCCGCTACCGTGGCCTCGCCCAGTCCGATGATGACCAGGGCCATGTGGGCCAGGGGCGCCAGGTCGCCCGAGGCGCCGAGCGAGCCCTTTTCGGGCACCACGGGAATTATGCCGGCGTTGAGCATGTCGAGGAGCTGCTTTACGACCTTGGGACGTATGCCGGAGTTGCCGACCGCCAGGGCGTTGGCTCTCAGCGTCATCATGGCGCGCACCGCGGCGACGGGAAGCGGGTTCCCCTGTCCGCAGGCGTGGCTCATGATGAGGTTCTTCTGGAGCACCGCGTTGTCCTGCTTCGAGATCACCACATTGCAGAATTTCCCGAATCCGGTCGTGATTCCGTAGCGCACCAGCTGCTCTTCCACGCAGCGTTCCACCACAGCGCGGGATCGTTCCATCCTAAGGATCGCGTCCTCGTCGAGGAGCGCTTTCGCCCCTCCGCGCGCCACCGCCACGAGCGTTTCCAACGTGAGGGAACAGCCATCAAGTCGCACTTCATCCATGGCGGGAGTATAGCATGGCGGGACGTTTCCCGACAGGTGGAACGGGGCCTCGATGAGGCTCAAGGGAAGCCCCGGAGGGGAGCCCTCTTCAGGGGATGGACAGGGGCGCCGGCGGGAGGTATACCGAAGCACCATGAAGACTCGGGGATATTCGGTGCCGCTCGCCGGCGTGGCCGTGGCGGTGATATGGGGACTCACCTTCCTGTCCACCAAGGTGGCGGTGGCCTCGCTCTCGCCGATGATGCTGGCGCTTCTGCGCTTCGTCGTGGCGACGATCTTCATGCCGCCCATCGCCTGGCTCTCGCATGTGCCGCTGAAGGTGCGCCCGCGGGACATCCCCCTCCTCGCCGCGAGCGGCTTCATCGGCATCACGCTTTATTTTTTCTTCGAGAACAACGGCATTCTGAGGCTCTCCGCCTCGGAGTCCTCGATCATCATCGGCACGATTCCCGTGCTCACCCTGATGGTGGACATGGTTTTCTACCGGCGGAGGCTTTCGAAATCGGTCGTGGCGGGCATCCTGCTTTCTTTCCTGGGCGTCGCGCTTATCGTCGCGCGGTCCGAAGCGGCGAAGGCGTCGCCGGGCGGATATCTCTACATGATCGGGGCGGCGGCCACCTGGGTCATCTACACCTTCATGACCAAGCCCCTTGGAGGGCGCTACCCGCTGCTCGCCATCACATTCTGGCAGATTTCCTTCGGGATGCTGGGCTGCATCCCTTTCGCGGCGGCCGAGGGCATGAGGCTGGGGCCGATCACGGCATCGCTCGTCCTGAACGTGCTCTTCCTCGGCGTGCTCGCCTCGGCGCTCGGCTACTGGCTCTACGTGATCGTTCTTGATCGGCTTGGGGCGAGCCGATCAAGCGTCTTCATCAACTTGATCCCCGTGGTCTCGATCGTCGCGGCATTCTTCATCCTGGGCGAGCGGCTCGCGCCGCTCCAGCTCGCGGGCGGGGCGGTGGCGATAGCCGGGGTTTACCTGGCGACCTCGCGCTGAGGCCGCCCCGCGCCGGCCATCCGCCGTCAGCCTTTCGCGAGTATGTCGAAGACTTCCTTGTCGGTTTCGGCGGCGATAAGCCTGCGCCTTATGTCGTCGTCGCCCAGGACCGCGCCGAGGCTCGCCAGGACCTGCATATGCGGCGCCTCGTCGTCGGCCGGGCTGGCGATCAGCGCGATGATCCTTCCCGGCGTGCCGTCAATCGTGCCGAAATCGATGCCTTCCTTGTGAATTCCCACCGCCAGCGCCGGCGCTGCGATCCCCGAGGTTCGCGCATGGGGCAGGGCGATGCCGTGTTCCATGCCGGTGCTCATTCGCGCTTCGCGATCAAGGACATCGGAGAGCAGGCGTCCGCCGTCGCTCACGCGGCCGGCTTTCTCGAGCAAGGCCACCAGTTCGCGGATCACCTCGTTCTTCGTGGTTCCCTTAAGGGAAAACGCCACGCAGCGCGGGTCGAGCATTTGGCGGAAGCCGGTATTCTTGCGGCCCGAGCCGATGTGGATGTCGGTCCTCATGGCTCCGGGATCGCAGCATTCCTTGAGCTGGTCGAAATTGGCGTCGAGCTTGACCAGGGTTTCGTGGAAAGCGGCTTTTGCGAAGGAGATATCCTCCGGCGCCGTCTCTATATGCAATTCGCGCTTGTCAGTGACCAGCGAAATCGATACATCGCCCTTGCGCATATGGCTGATATTGTCCCTGATGCTCATGAGCTGGACGAAGAATCCTTCCCGCTGGAGGTCCCTGAGGAAGGTCGAGGATACGAGCTCGGTGAGCTCGAGGTTCGGAAGCGTGGCGGAGAAGGTTTCGGTGGCTGCGCCCTTGGCCGGTTTGCGCGTGCCCGCGCCTCCGTTTGAAATCGTCGAGCTGAAGAGGGGAGGAGCCACGATGCTGGTGGCCATGATCATCAGAATCGCCACTCCGAAAACCGAAGGGTCGAGGATTCCGCCGGACAGCCCGATGCCCGCCACGATCAAGGCGACCTCGCCGCGCGGCACCATGCCGATGCCGATGCGCAGGGCGCCCTTGGGGTTGAATCCCAGGAAAAGCGCGGGAAGCCCGCAGCCCAGGACCTTCGCGGCGATCGCGGCCGCGGTGTAGGCGAGCCCGAAGGCGAGCACCGTGGGATTGGCGATCTGCCTGACGTCCACGAGCATGCCCATGATGGCGAAGAAGATCGGCACGAAGAAATCGTAGAGAGGCTTGGTCTTGTCCTGGATGAGGTAGGCGATCTCCGTTTTCGAGAGGCTGATGCCGACGATATAGGCGCCTATGATCATCGCCAAGCCCTGGGTCTCGAAAAATCCGGCGAGGAGCAGTGAAATTCCGAGCGCCAGGACCGAGTAGGAGGCTTCGCCGCCGAGCTTCTTGAGCAGGACCGCGATTTTCTTTCCGAAGACGAGGCCGAGGGCGGTGAAGCCCAACCAAATTCCGAACGCTTTGAGCGCGATCGCCGCGATGCCCCACGAGGAGAGGCCGCCCTCGGCGTGCCCGGTCATTGCCGCGACGATGCCCATGACGACGGCGAGGCAGACAATGCCGAGCACATCGTCGAAAACGGCGGCGGCGAGTATGGTGACGCCCTCGGGCGAATCCATCTTTTTTCGGTCGGAGAGGATGCGCGCCGTGATGCCGACAGAGGTGGCGGTGGACATGATGCCAAGGAACATGGCGGCGGGCGAGAAGAATGACTGGCCGGTGAGGAGCGCGCCGACGCCGGCGCCGAAGCCGAAGGAGGCGATGACGCCCCCCAGCCCCACGATGCCGCCCGCGAGCGAATAGTGCATGAGCATGTCGATGTCGGTCTCGAGTCCGGAGGAGAAGAGGAGGATGATCGAGGCGACGGTCGAGAATGCGTAAAGTTCGGGACTTATGGCAAAGCCCTGGGCGACGGGAAACAGCCCCTGCGCGAAGCCGGGCAGGGGAAGGGCGCCGAGGGCGTAGGGGCCTATCAGAACGCCGGCGAGGAGTTCGCCGATGACCGAGGGCAGCTTGACCAGCCCCGCCAGGGCTCCGCTGCCCCGAACGGCGAAGAGGAGGACCGCCAGCTGTATAACGAGCGAGGTCATCTTCGAAGTCAGGTCCGCCTCTCCGTTTCCCTCTGACCAGGCGAGCGCGGCGGCGGCAAAAAGGAGAAATAGCGTCACGATTGAACGTTTCTTGTTCATCCAAACCTCCGTGCGGTAAATGTAACGATTTTCAATTAAATGCGCAATATAGTAAGAAACACTAATATATGTATAAAAATATACCTATTGGCGAACACCCTATTATCTCAAGAACTCCTCCGGCGGGCGGGCATCGCTTGCATTCTGCCTCCGATCTTTAGTACCCTACGATAAAATGCTCCCAATACTCTTTGAAAACGACGAAATCCTCGTGGTGGACAAGCCCGCCGGGCTACCCGCCCAACCCGGCGAGCGCGTCGGCAGTTCCGTGATCTCCGTGGTGGAAAAGGAGTTGGGTTTTCCGCCCTTCCCGATCCACCGCCTCGACAAGGAAACCGCGGGCTGCATGATGCTGGCCAAGAATGCGGCCGCGGCTTCCCGCTGGTCCGCCCTCCTGGCGGAACGGGACGTCGGCAAGTATTACCGCGCCGTCTGCGCGGGCGGACCGGCCAGCGACCAGGGCCGCTACGACGATCCCCTCCTTATTAGCGGCAAACCGACGAGCGCCCTCACGCGGTTTGCCTGTCTCGCGCGCTTCGGTTCTCTGGAGGAGGCGAGCCCGATCTCCGGCGCGGCCGAGACCCCGCGCGCCGGCCAGCCCGCCTTCTCACTCCTCGAGCTATCACTCGGCACGGGAAGAACCCACCAGATCCGCCGCCACATGGCGATGCACGGGCACCCCATCCTCGGCGACGACAAGTACGGCGACTTCCCGCTCAACCGCCGGCTGCGGAAACAGGCCGGCGTCAAGCATCTCCTCCTCTGGTCCTGCAGGCTCGAACTGCCTGGTTATCCCCCCATACGCGCGTCGCTGCCGCCCCATTTCGCCGATTTCCTCGGCCGCTGGCCCGATGCGCCTCGAAGCGAGGTACAATGATGGCTCCCGCGAAACTCTTCGAACTGGCCCACGGCGCTTCCTGGATACTCCCCGATGGGCGCGTGATCAAAGTTCCCGGCTTCCACTCATCCTGGATATCCTCCCATCCCGCGATCGCCTCGGGCGCGACCAACACGGCCGAGTTCGTCGGCAAGACGGGCTGGATCTCGGCGGTCCTGCACGAGGGCGGCTACCTGGAGCTGATAGCCCGCTCGACCACCGACCCCCGCCAGACTAATTGCCTCTGGAGCCTCCTTTCCTTGAACGCCGCCGCCCTCGATCGCGTGGTGCTCATGGTGCTCGGCATGGAAGGCTGCATCGTCCTCAGACGCGACGATCTCGCCGAGCGGGAGCGCTTCGACGCCGTTCTCGCGTCGCCCGCGCTCAAGCCGGAGGCGACGCCAAAGCCCTAGCGCCTTCCCGGGTCCGAAGCCGCCCGGCCCCTAGACGAAAAGCTCCCGCACGTAGCCGGTGATGGCCCGGGCGTTCTTGGTCGCGTTGCCGCGTGCGTGGTTGTTGAAGGCGACGAAGATGCGTCCGGCTTTCTTCGACAGCGCGATGATGGCGTGCGCCCTCTCCTTGAGCTCCTGGGGCGAGTAGTCGTAGTCGTAGCGCGCGGTCGCGTCGCCGTTCCACCATTGTCCCGAATTCCGGCCGTGGAGCCGATAGTAGGCGGTGTCCGAGGTGAGGATCTGTGTTTCGGGGGGCAGGCCGGGCAAATCCGGACGGTCGAGCAGGGCCAGCGAGATTCCCCGTTTGGAGAGTTCGTCGAAGACGCGCTGCTGGTACCAGCCTTCGTTCCGGAATTCGACGACGAGCGGAAAGGCCGAGAGCGCGGAGCAGAGGTCGCCCAGATAGAGCCGGTGCTCGGCGGTGTAGGAGAATCGGTAGGGCAGCTGGATGAGCAGGGCTGCCAGCCGTCCGCGCGACCGCAGGACTTCCGCCGCGATGGAGAGCTGTTCGGCGCTTATTTTCCAGTCTTCTCCCACCTCGTGGGTCAGGCTGCGGTGAACCTTGAGCGCGAACAGGAACTCCGGCATCGTCTGCCTGGTCATTGCCTCGAGGGCCGCGGGCTTGGGCATCGAATACCAGGAATAATCGATTTCCACGAAGGGAAATACCAGAGAGTAGTAGCGCAGGAATTCGGCGGGCCTCAGGTCCTGGGGATAGAACACGTCGCGCCATTCGTCGTAGGAATACCCGCAGGTTCCGATACGGATGTCTTCGATTCCCATCCGGCCCTCCCTCCTTGATCCTAGCACGGCGCGCGCGCGTTATCAAACGTTCGTTTGCAAACCTTGCCCAAAGCGCCGATAACGTATATCTTTTATCCTTGCGCATTCCGACCGCGGCGGTTTTCTCCGCGGGGCCGTCTTCCGCGGTCAACCTTTTTCCGGAGGCTCGCATAATGCTGCTTACCGTTACGGCGAAAATCCTGGGCGCCATCACCTCATTATACATGTTCCTCTGCGCGTTCCGCGTCCTCATGACCTGGACGCCGGGCTTGAACGCGGGGAAAGTCGGCACCTTTCTGGCCGCGGCCGTCGATCCGTATCTGGCATTGTTTTCGCGCATCAAGCTGTTCAGGACCAAGCGCTTCGACTTCAGCCCGATCGCCGCGCTGGCCGTCCTCTCGGTAGCCAACAACCTCTTCCAGACTCTGGCCCTCTCGGGCCGAATCACGGTGGGCTTCTTCCTCAGCCTTATCATCGGGGCGCTCTGGTCTGCCGTGTCCTTCGTGCTTTCCTTCGCGATCGCCTGCGCCCTGGTGCGCATCGTCGTCTACCTGGCCCGCTGGAACAGCCTCAGTCCAATCTGGGTCGTCCTGGACGCCATCCTCAACCCCATCCTCTACCATATCAACAAGGTCATCTACAGGAACAAGGCGGTCGATTACCTGCAAGGGCTCATCACGGGATTCCTCGTCCTCGTCCTGTTCAGGGCGGGCGGCGGGGCGCTTCTAAGGCTCCTGGGCTCCCTGCTCCTCTCCCTGCCTTTCTAATCGGAGGTATTGCCATGATCAACGCAAAACAGCGAAGCTTCCTCACCGGCCTGGCCTCCAAGGACACGGTATTCACCCAGCTCGGCAAGGGCGGGCCCACCGAGGCATTCGTCGCACAGCTCGCCACCCTGCTGGAGCGGCACGAACTCGTGAAAGTGAAATTCGTCGATTTCAAGGACCAGAAAAAGGAAATTTCAGCCAGCCTCGCGCAGGCGACGTCGAGCGAGCTGGTGCGGGTGATCGGCAATACCGCGATTTTCTTCCGCCAGCACCCCGACCCTGAAAAACGCTCGATCGAGCTGCCCGAAGCCGCCCGCTAGCCGCGGCGCTTGACGAAGAGGGGGTAGGCGGCGGCCAAGTACTTGAAGCCGCCGTAGCCTAGCCTGGAATCGAGCAGAGCCTCGGCCAGGACCATTTCGGTCCGGGGATTCTCGCCCGTTTTCAGGATGAACGAGGCTATCCCCGCGCCGTCCGGAGCCTCCTTGTCGAACAGCTTGGAAAGATCCCCCTTCCAAGCCTCCAGCGTCCGCTCATCGGCGATGATATCGCCCGCCGTCGATTCCAGCAGCCCGAGCCCCGACGCCTCGTCCTGGATGAAGGACGAGTAGAGGGGGTAGAACTCATTCATAATCCCCATGAGGCTCGCCATCGCCAGGATGATCTCGTCCGAGACGAAGGCGGGCGGATCGTCGCGCTGCAGGCTCGAGGCCAGCACGGGCAGCGATTCCTTGGAGCCCATGACCTCCAGGGCGCAGACCGCCGAAATCTTGACCCGGGGATTGGCGCTGCGCATAAGGATCGACTCGATGATGGGCACCGCGTCAGCGTCCCCGATCCTCGCCAGCGCGATCATGGCGGTTCCCTGGAGCATGTAGTCGTCGCCCGCCATGGCCTTGCGCAGGGCGGGAATGGCTTCGGCGCAGGCGTTCTTTCCCAGGATGCGCGCCGCGACATAGGCGGTCGTGAAGGTATGGGTCTCGGTCTCCTTTATCAGCGGCCAGACTACCTTGGGCGAGAGTTGCGGCATGGATTCGAAGGCGAGAAGGGCTTCCATCCGCACTTCGAAGCGGGGCGACCGCAGGTATTCCACCAGCTCCTCCTGCGAGAGCATGGACAGGGAATGGCCGAGCTCCTGGATCAGGCGAATCTCCTGGTTCGGGTGTTCGCTGCGATCGAGCCGGGAGAGCAGGTCGAATGCCCGCAGGTCGCGGGGGGAGAACATCACGCCCAGGGACTGGGAGACGCTCCGCGACCCGAGGCGCTTGAGGCGCTGCATCGAAAAGAGCGTGATGCCGAGCATGAGGCAAAGGATGCCGTAGAGCAGGCGGTAGGCGCCCGATGGCCGCATGCCCAGCGCGATGAAGCCGTCCAGGATGAGGCCGCCGACGCCCGAGCCCAGGGCGCCGCCCAGGCCGTAGGCGATGTAGTATACGACCGCCAGGTCGAGGGTTTTCTCCTTGGGCACGAGGGAGAAGTAGTAGGTCTGGCCCGCGTTCTCCTCGCCGGCAAAGCCGAAGTTCGATATGAAATGCAGGAAGGCGAGGAAGAGGGCGGCGACCGTGCCCGAGGCGATCAGCGTGCGGCCGCCGGGGATCGCGGCGATCGGCAGGAAGCTGGCCAGGCCGATGGCGCTGAAGATGATGAAGAGGGGCTTGGAGCCGAGCCTGTCCACGACGAGGCGGGAAATGAGCCCCATCGCCACCGAGCCGCCCGAGGCGAAGAGCGAATAGACCATGACGGCGTCGTCGCCCTGGGCGAAGACTTCTTTCGCGTATACGGGCAGGAAAGACCGTCCCATGCCCGAGATGAAGGACACCACCATGAAGATGATGATGAAACGGCGGAAAGGCTCGTCCTTGAGGGCTTCCCGCGCTGTATCGGCGAGGGAGCTGGTCTTTTCCGGCGTGTAGTCGGTGGGCTCGGGCATGCGCAGAAGATAGGCGCAGCCGGCGAGGCCAAGGGCGATTCCGAGGCCGACTCCCACGGCGTACGACCAAGGCGTCGCCTGCTCGCCCAGGAAGATCGAGACGAGGAGACCGCAGACCATGCTCGCAACGGAGTTGACGAGTGAATTCGAGACCATGTACGAGCCGCGGTCCGAGCGGGGCTTGTCGCCTCCGCCCGAGGCCAGGAAACCGATGAGTGGGTTGTTGCCGATGAGTCCGATGCCCCTGAATATGGCGAATCCGGCGGTTCCGGCGATCAGGAGTCCGATGGCCGCGCCCCGCATGCCCTTGGCGGCGAAGACCGGCGCGAGCAAGACCGGCAGAAGGGCGAGATAACGTCCGACCCAGGCCCAGCCGAAGGTCCAGACGATGGGCTTGGTCATCACCACGCGCTTGCCGATCGGCATCATGAAGAAGGTTGAGTAGGCGATCGCGTTCAGGATGCCTACCACGGCGTTGGACGCCCCCATCCTGATGGCGAGCAGCGTTAGGAAGGAGCCCGATACCAGGACGAATGAAGCCGAGTTGAAGAAATTGAATATATTGAAGCCGCGGCGCGCCGTTCGAAGCCGGCTCGGCGACAGGGGACTTGCCATTGCCGCAGTATACTATGGAAGGTATGCCGATGGAATTCGCGCCGGGCGAAAAAGGCGCCGCCTTTACGCGATGTCTCTCACTTCGCTTCGCGCGTCGCGCAGCGCATCGCGTTGCGACGAGCGCTCAGGCGCGCTTTTTAGCCTCTTCCCAGTAGGCGTCCATCCGGGCCATGTGGTCCGCGGAAAGCTCCAGCCCGTCTTCCTTCATGCGTTTTTCCACGTGCATGAAACGCTTGGCGAACTTGTCGTTCGTCCGCTGAAGCGCCAGGGCGGGATCGACGCCGTTGAAGCGAGCCAGGTTGACCACCGAGTAGATGAGGTCGCCGATCTCGGCTTCGAGCGCGTCGGCGTCTTTCGCGGCGAAGGCCTCGCGGGACTCGCGCAGCTCCTCTTCGACCTTGTCCCAGACCTCGTCGACTTTCGTCCAGTCGAAGCCGGCCTTGGAGGCCTTCTTCTGGATCTTGTAGGCGCGCTCGAGGGGCGGAAGGTGGCGGGGGACCTCGTCCATGATGGAGTCTTTCTTGCGGCGCCCTTCCTTGGTTTCCTTGATCTTGTTCCATTGCTCGACCACCGCGTCCGGACTGTCGACGGCAGCGTCGCCGAAGACGTGAGGATGGCGGCGCACGAGCTTTTCACAGACGCCATCCAGGGCGTCGGCCACCGAAAAGCTTTTTTCCTGCTCGTACATATAAGAGACCATCGTCGCGAGCATGAAGAGGTCGCCGGCTTCCTCTCGGGCATGGTCGGGATCTTTTTCGGTGATCGCCTCCACCAGCTCGTAGGCTTCCTCGATGACGTTGTTGCGTATCGAGGCGGGCGATTGCTCCCGGTCCCAGGGGCACCCGTCGGGCGCCCTGAGCCGGGCGATCACTGAAAAGAGCGTTGCGAAGCTTTCGGCCGCCTTGCGGGAGGCGGGCAGTATGGTTTCGGCTTCCTGGCCGGCGAGCGCGGCCGAATCGAGGGGAATCGTATGCATGGTGACCTCTTGAACGTTTACCTTACGGAAAATCGACGAACGTGGCAAGAGGAGGGGCGTCGAGGCGCGTCGCGCGGCGGCGAGCCGAAACGAGCCGATTGGTCAGTCGATGAGCGCGTACCCGCCGCATTTCGCCATGAGGGCGGCCTTGTCCTGCACGTCGAACTTGCGGTAGACGCGCGCCAAGGTGTTCCTGACCGTCGACTCCGTCACGCCCGTGTCGATGGCGATTTCCTTGATCGATCGGCCATCGAGCAAAGCCCGCAGATACTCGGCTTCCTTCGCGGTCACCTTGAGCTCGGCGAGCGAGAGAGTCGGCTTGGGTTCCTTGAGATAGACGATCCACTTGTCGCCGTAGACGATTAAAAGGAAGGCGAGGAAGAAGATCGTGTAGAGTATCGGCATGGAGATGTCGACCAGGGATTTGCGTTGGTAGAGGCCCACGAGGAGCTCGCTGAGGAAGAAGTACGCGATGGTGATGAAGAACTTGGCGATGCGCGATCGTTCGAAGAACCCGAGCCGGTAGAGGAGGATCTCGGCGGCGATGAAGCTTCCGAGGCTGAACATCGAGGAGGCGTGGTACATCATCGGAAGGGGCGTCGTGAAGAGGAGAAGGAGGGGCTGGATCCAGGCGAGCGAATTATTGAAAGCGCTCACCAGGAAGAGGATCATGCCGACTCCGAAAGTCGCGATAATGGGCAGGCTAACATCGAAACTCGCGGGAATCGCATCGTTGAAAATCCGCATCGCGAGGAAGAGCACGAGAAGAACGCTGTCGAGGAAGGCGAAAAGAATGCCAGTCTTGCGAAAGAGGGAAGGAGGCGAAGGAGCGAATTCGGGAATGTCCATAGTGCGCCTTTATGGTCGGCCGGGGGCTGGCTGCCCCCGGTTGCGATCGTTGAAAGTATAACATGAAAATTTTAGTCGGCAACCGCGAAGTCGCGATGTTTCATCATGTATCAGGTTCGGCAAGGCCGGAGACAATCGCCAAAGAGGCGCATAGATGAATGTCTACGCCTTTAATGCACATTTGTTCTTGCTTGGCTGAAGCAACTGGGCAATTATGATCATGAAAGCAACATCCTAGGATGTTTCAGGCAGAAGTAATAATTGTGATGTAAAAATAATTTTAAATTTTCAAACGTGCGTTGGGATTCATCCTTTAGAAGTGCGGCGCTCACCCCGGGCGCCGCATTTTTTTCGACTACTGCTATCGCCGGCCGCGCGCGCTTGAAGCGAGGAGCGAGACCACGAAGGCCGCGCTCGCGCCGGCGGCGTCAAAAGCCATATCCAGGAATTCGAAATGCCGGGTGGCTGTGAGCAGCTGGAGAAGTTCGGATGAGAGTATGAAAACGACGACGAGAAGGATGCCGTGCGGAAGGCTCGGAAGCTTGCCGTTGTACCGGAGGTACTCGGTGAGATAGCAAATCGCGAAGAGGAAGAAAAGGGCGAAGTGAGCGACCTTGTCGATTCCGAAAAAGCTGGGCGCGCCTTTGTACACCGACGAAGGCAGGAGAAGGGCGATCAGGATGAGAGCGGCGGTGGCGATGGTTAACTTGAATGCTGCGATTCTTTTTTTCATGGCCGCCTAAACGTAGCGGAGAGGGAAAAAGGCGTCAATCCCTCGACGATTGCGCCCCCGAGAGAGCGCGTCGATGGGCGAGCGCGCCGCCGGAGGTCAATCGAGCTGAAAGCAGCTCGGCTCCTCGGCTTCAAGAACAATGGTCTTTTGTTCGGGGATGTCCAGCTCACGCCTGTCCCCGAGAAGATAGTCGTTTTGGTCATTCTCGATCGTCACCCAGAGCAGCCCTTCGGAACAGCGCAGGCGGCGGTCGCGTTCAAGAGAGAATGAGAGTAGGTCGTCCTTATCGATGCAGCGGGGAATCGAATCGCCGGAATATTTCCCTAAGCCCGAGCCGAAGCGGGGATGGAGCGTTTTATGGCGCATTGGCAGCCTCCATAACGAATTAGCAATATGTAACAAGATTAATATAGTGATAGGCTTATTAAAAGAAAAGCGAGGGAAACTGCCAGGCACGCAAAAAGGGGCCGCCCTTTCGGACGGCCCCTTCCGCGATCTGCGCTGCTCGTTCGCTGCAACGCGTGCAGCAGCGAACGAGCCGTGCGCTTAGAACGGCCTTTCGGCGATGTACTTGTATTCCTTGTACCTGCGTTCGATGAGGGAGCGCTGCTTGGCCAGGAGGGCGGCGGCCCTCTCGGGGTTGGCCTCCCTCAAGGACTTGAACCTGACCTCGGAGTACATGTAGCTCTCGAGCTTCTCGAAGTCCGGCTCCTTGGAGTCGAGCTGGAACGGGTTCTTGCCCTCGGCCTTGAGCCTCGGATCGTAGCGGTAGAGGGGCCAGACGCCGCATTCGACGGCCGCCTTCTGCTGGTTCATGCCCTTCGTCATGTTGATGCCCTGGTTGATGCAGTGCGAGTAGGCGATGATGATCGACGGACCATTGTAGCTCTCGGCCTCGCGGAAAGCCTTGATCGTCTGGGCCATGTTGCTGCCCAAGGCGATCTGGGCCACGTAGACGTAGCCGTAGCTCATGGCGATCATGCCGAGGTCCTTCTTCATCGTCTCCTTGCCGGAGGTGGCGAACTTGGCGATGGCGCCCACCGGGGTGGCCTTGGAGGCCTGGCCGCCGGTGTTCGAGTAGACTTCGGTGTCGAGCACCAGGATGTTGAGGTTCTTGCCGGAGGCGATGACGTGGTCAAGGCCGCCGAAGCCGATGTCGTAGGCCCAACCGTCGCCGCCGATAATCCACTGCGACTTCTTGATCAGGCTGCCGGCGACGTTCGTCAGTTCCGCGGCCCACTCGGCCTTGGAGCCGGCGATGGCCGCCTTGAGTTCGTCGACCGAAGCGCGCTGGGCCTCGATGGCCTCGTCGCTCTCCATGGCGTTGTTGAGGAGCCTGTCGGCCAGTTCCTCGGAAACGCCCTTGCCGCGCGCCCTGAGGACGAGCTCGCGGGCGTACTCGGTCTTCTTCTCGGTGGTGAGCCTCATGCCCATGCCGAACTCGGCCGCATCCTCGAAGAGGCTGTTCGACCAAGCCGGACCGCGCCCGTCGGGGCGGGTGGTGTAGGGCGTCGTGGGCAGGTTGCCGCCGTAGATGGAGGAGCAACCCGTGGCGTTCGAGCAGAGGGCGCGGTCGCCGAAGAGCTGGCTCATGAGCTTGAGATAGGGAGTCTCGCCGCAGCCGGCGCAGGCGCCGGAGAACTCGAAGAGCGGGCGCTTCATGGCGATGCCCTTGGGCAGCGCGACGTTGAGGTACTTGGCGGGCGTGTCGGGGATGTTCATGAAGAAGTCCCAGTTGGCCGCCTCGGGCTCGCGGAGCGGAGTCTGGTGCTCGAGATTGATGGCCTTGCGGGTCTCGTCCGCCTTGTCCTTGACGGGGCAGATGTTGACGCAGGCGCCGCAGCCGGTGCAGTCCTCGGGCGCGACCTGGAGGGTGGCCTTGAGGCCGGCGAGCTCCTTGCCCTTCGCGTCGACCGACTTGAAGGTGGCGGGAGCGCCCTCGGCGTACTTGGGCTCGTAGGCCTTGAGCCTGATGACCGCGTGCGGGCAAACCATGGTGCACTGGCCGCACTGGATGCAGATGTCCGGATTCCAGACGGGGATCTTCTCGGCGATGTTGCGCTTTTCGTACTTGGTCGTTCCGGTGGGGAAGGTTCCGTCCTCGGGAAGCTTGGAGACGGGGAGCTTCTCGCCGCGCATGGCGATCATCTCGCCGAGGGTCTCCTTGACGAAGGCCGGGGCGTAGGAGGGAACGGGAGCGAGCATGTGCTTGGTCGAGGTGGCCTGGCCGATCTCGACTTTCTGCGTCGCGTTGAGCGCCATGTCGATGGCGACGAGGTTCTTCTGGACGATGTCCGCGCCCTTCCTGTGGTAGGTCTTCTCGGTGTACTTCTTTATCATCGCCACGGCTTCCTCCTCGGGGAGGACGCCGGAGATCTTGAAGAAGGCAGTCTGCATGATCGTGTTGATCCTGGAGCCCATGCCGGACTTCTCGGCGATGTCCACGCCGTCGATCACGTAGAAGCGGAGCTTCTTGTCGATGATGCGCTTCTGCACCTCATAGGGCAGCTCGTCCCAGACCTTGTCGGCGGGGAAGGGGCTGTTGAGGAGGAAGATGCCGCCCTGCTTGGCGTTGGCGAGCATGTCCAGCTTCTCGACGAAGGCGAACTTGTGGCAGGCGATGAAGTTGGCTTTGTTGATGAGGTAGGGCTTCTTGATGGCCTTCGGCCCGAAGCGGAGGTGGCTGATCGTGTAGCTGCCGGCCTTCTTGGAATCGTAGAAGAAATAGCCCTGCGCCGAGTTCGGGGTTTCGTCGCCGATGATCTTGATCGAGTTCTTGTTGGCGCCGACCGTGCCGTCCGAGCCCAGTCCGTAGAAGAGGCATTCCTTTACGGCGTCGGAATCGAGGGTATAGTCCTCATCGAAGGGGATGCTGGTGAAGGTCACGTCGTCGTTGATGCCGATCGTGAAGTGGTTTTTGGGCTCCTTGGCGGAGAGGTTGTCGAAGACAGCCTTGGCCATGGCGGGCGTGAACTCGAACGAACCGAGGCCGTACCTGCCGCCGACGACTGTCGGCCAAGCCTTGAAGTGCGATTTTCCGGCGCCCATGGCCTCGCCGATGGCGGTGCGGACATCCTCGTAGAGCGGCTCGCCGATGGCGCCCGGCTCCTTGGTCCTGTCGAGGACGGCGATGGACTTGACGCTCGCGGGAATGGCGCCGATGAAGTGCTCGACGGAGAAGGGGCGGAAGAGGTGCACCTTCACCACGCCGATCTTCTCGCCCTTGGCGACGAGATTGTCGACGGTTTCCTCGACGACGTCGGCTCCGGAACCCATGACGATGATGACGCGCTCGGCGTCGGGGGCGCCGACGTACTCGAAGAGCTTATAGCTGCGGCCGGTCAGGGCGGCGAATTCGGCCATGGTGTCTTCGACGATCTTGGGCGTGGCGTTGTAGAACTTGTTCACCGCCTCGCGGCCCGCGAAGTAGACGTCGGGGTTCTGGCTGGTGCCGCGGATGGAGGGATTCTCCGGAGTGAGGCCGCGCGAGCGGTGCGCGCGCACGAGATCCTCGGAGATCATCTTCTTCATCGTGGCGTACGGGATCTCCTCGACCTTCTGCACCTCGTGGGAGGTGCGGAAACCGTCGAAGAAGTGGACGAAGGGAACGCGCGCCTTGAGGGTCGCCGAGTGGGCGATCAGCGCGAAGTCCATGACCTCCTGGACGTTGTTGGAGGCGAGGAGGGCCCAGCCGGTCTGGCGGGCGGCCATCACGTCCTGGTGGTCTCCGAAGATGGAGAGGGCCTGGGCGGCGACGGCGCGCGCGGCGATGTGGAAGACCGTCGAAACGGCTTCGCCGGCGATCTTGTACATGTTGGGGATCATGAGGAGGAGCCCCTGGGAGGCGGTGAAGGTGGTGGAAAGCGCGCCGGCGGTCAGGGCTCCGTGCACCGCTCCGGCCGCTCCGGCCTCGGACTGCATTTCGGTGACCTGCGGAACGGTACCCCAGAGGTTCTTGCGTCCCATCGAGGAGAACTCGTCAGCGAGCTCGCCCATGGGAGAAGAAGGCGTGATGGGATAGATCGCGATGACTTCGGAGCAGGCGTGGGATACGTAGGCGGCTGCCGCGTTTCCGTCGATCATCACCATGTTCTTGGAATCTGCCATTCGTAGTTCCTTTTAGTTGGGGATGTTGATAAGGCCTTCATGACGGAAAATCCACCTTGGGCACCGATGGCGAACGATGAAGCGCTGGTGATAACATGGTGCTGCAAAAACGGTAATTCCGCCGGAAGAGCCACATAATCCTAAACCGTATTCGGAAATATTTCAATACATGGCTTGGCGGCGAACGGGTGAATGTTGCCCCGAGAGGGGCGGGCGGTTCGGAATTTGCGCCGAGGTGATTGACCGGCGAAACGCCGCGATCAATAGTTGAATCATGAAACTCGCGATACTCGCCGCGGGCATAGGCTCGCGTTTCGGAGGCGTCAAGCAGCTCGCCTCCATCGGTCCGGCGGGGGAGACCTTGCCCGAATACAACATCTACCATGCCCTCGAGGCGGGATTCGACGGCATCGTCTTCCTCATCCGCGAGGACATCGAGAAGGACTTCAGGGAGACCGTGCTCGCCCGGCTGCCGGGGGACATTCCCGTGGAGCTGGCTTTCCAGGACCCGGCGCGGGGCGTTCCTCCCGGCGCGGCGGAGGGAATCGCGCGCGCGGGCAGGACGAAGCCCTGGGGCACGGGCCACGCCCTTCTGTGCATGCGCGAGGCGCTCGCGGGCGACACGTTCGCGGCGATCAACGCCGACGATTTCTATGGCAAGCGCGGTTTCGCCGGCATCCATGCCTACCTCGCGGAGAATCCCGGACCGGGGCCCATGGGCGAGGCGCGGTTCTGCCTGGCCGGCTACAGGCTTGGCGGAGTCGTGCCGCCGCGCGGCTCCGTGTCCAGGGCGATCTGCTCCGTGGACGCCGCGGGCTTCCTGTCCGGAATAACCGAACATACCCATATCGAACTGTCCGGCGGCGCGCTGAAATCGACTCGGCCCGACGGCAGGGTTGAGACGCTTTTGCCGGATCTCCCCGCCTCGATGAACATCTGGGGCCTGACCCAGGCGATTTTCCCCGCGCTGGAGCGCCGCTTCGGAGAATTCCTGGAGGACGCCGGGCACTGGAGCAAGGCCGAATTCTACCTGCCCGCGGTGATCGGCGACATGATCGCGGCGGGGCAGGCGAGCGCCCGCACTCTGAGCGTGGACGAGGAATATTTCGGCCTGACCAATCCGGAAGATCTCCTGAGCGCGCGGCAGGCTATCGCGGAGCGCACGGCGCGCGGCGACTATCCAACGCCGCTCTGGCGGGGACGCGCTCCGGCGGGGAGGGCGGTATGACCGCCGCCCAGCCCGGGCGCTGGAAGGACCTTCCCGCCCTCTTCGACCTGACGCGTACGGCGCACAGCCGCCTTTTCGCCTACCTGGACCTGCCATGGGAGGCCCTGCCCGCGCTGGAGGCCTACCTGGACATGCTCCTCGCCGAGGATCCCCTCGCCGACGGCGCGAGCGAGGCCGACGGAACGGAGCCGCGGAAAGAGCCCTTCCATAGGGGCGACCTTCGCGTGGGGCCGCGGACCCGCATCGAGCCAGGAGTCCGGATCGAGGGCACCGTGCACATCGGCGCCGACTGCGTGGTCGAGACGGGCGCCTACATCCGCGGCCCGGCCTGGATCGGCGACCGCTGCGAGGTGAGGCAGGGCGCCTACCTGCGCGGCGTCGTGCTCGCCGGCGACGGCGCGGTGCTCGGCCACGCCAGCGAATTCAAGCGCTGCGTCCTCCTCGAGGGCGCCCAGGTTCCGCACTTCAACTACGTGGGCGATTCGATCCTCGGGGTGAAGGCCCACATCGGAGCGGGCGTGATCCTCTCCAACGTGCGGCTGGACAAGCGATCGGTGCGCGCCGCCCTGCTGGGCGCCGAGACCGCCGGAGACAGCGGGACTAGCGGGGTCGCCCGTCCCGCCTACCTCGATACAGGCCTGGAAAAGTTCGGCGCCCTCCTCGGCGACGCCTGCGAGGTTGGCTGCAACAGCGTGCTCAATCCCGGGACCATACTCGGAGCGCGATGCCGCGTGGCGCCCGTCTCGAGGGTGAAGGGAACCTGGCGGGAGGACTCCGCCCTCCTTTAGAGCCGCATTCCGGCCGCCGCTTTGAATGGACAAATCGGCGGGGGCCGGTATACACTACGCCCATGCACGGTGAACACAAAGTAACAGCGAAGCGGAAACTCTCGGACGATGTCTACAGAATGGACATCGAGGCTCCCCTCGTCGCGCGCGAGCGCAAGGCGGGCCAATTCGTCATCGTCCAATGCGACGAGGATTTTTCCGAGCGCATTCCCCTGACCATAGCCGACGCCGACCCCGAGGCCGGTACGGTGACGATCATCTTCCAGACCGTCGGCGCCAGCACCCATCGCCTCGCGCTCAAGGAGCCCGGCGACGGCGTCGTCCTCCTCGGCCCCCTGGGCAACCCCACCCACATCGAGAAATTCGGCTGGGCGGTCTGCGTGGGCGGCGGCATCGGGCTGGCGCCCCTGCATCCCATCGTCAAGGCGCTCAAGGCGGCGGGGAACCGCGTCACGGTGATCTCCGGCGCCAGGACCTCGGGCCTCCTTATCATGCAGGAGGAAATGCGGGCCCTCGCCGACGAGCACATCGTCGTGACGGACGACGGCTCGGCGGGCAGAAAGGCGCTCGTCACCGAGCCCCTGAAGGAACTCTGCGAGCGGAACCCGCCTCCCGACATCGTCGTGGCGATCGGTCCGCCCGTCATGATGAAGTTCTGCGCCCAGACCACCAAGCCCTTCGGCGTGAAGACCCTCGCCTCGCTCAACACCATCATGATCGACGGCACGGGCATGTGCGGCGGCTGCAGGGTGTCCGTGGGCGGGCAGACCAAGTTCGTCTGCGTGGACGGCCCCGAGTTCGACGCCCACGAGGTCGACTGGGCGCAGATGATGACCAGGCTCGGCGCCTACAAGGACATCGAGAAGGCCGACCACGACCGCTGCCACCTGGAGCTGGCGATCGAGACGCTCGAAACCGGCGCCGCGGCGGCGGGCGCCACTACAGCGGCGAGCGCCATTACAGCGGCGAGCGCGGCGAAGAAGGCCTGACATGAGCCACAAGGATTATATGAACGACGACACTACGGCACGTATCGAGCTCGAGCGAATCCATTCCACCCCGCAGACGCCGCGGTCGAGAATGGCCATCCCCGTCCAGGAGATGCCCACCCAGGACGCCGCCGCCCGGCGCGTCAACATGGACGAGGTCGCCACCGGCTATACCCCCGAGCAGGCCATGGTCGAATCGGAGCGCTGCCTCCAGTGCAGGAACGCGCCCTGCGTCTCGGGCTGCCCCGTGCGCGTCGACATCCCGGGCTTCATCGCCAAGGTGCGAGGAGGCGACTTCGCGGGGGCGGCGTCGGTGATCAAGCAGACGAACCTGCTGCCTTCGATTTGCGGGCGCGTCTGCCCCCAGGAAAAACAGTGCCAGCTGCCCTGCACGGTCGGCAAGGCATTGGGGAACGTCGCCAAGGGCGTGCAGATCGGAAGGATCGAGCGCTTCGTGGCCGACTGGGAGCGAAGTTCGGGATCGCTGGCCGCTCCCAAGGCCGCGGCCTCCACCGGCAAGAAAGTGGCCATCGTGGGCGCCGGCCCCGCCGGCCTCACCTGCGCGGTCGACGTTCGCCGCCAGGGCCACGAGGTCGCGGTCTTCGAGGCCTTCCACAAGGCCGGCGGCGTCATGGTCTACGGCATTCCCGAATTCCGGCTGCCCAAGGCCCTCGTCGCCTCGGAGGCCGAGGTCGTCGAATCCATGGGCGTCGATTTCGAGATGAACTACCTCGTCGGACGCACCCGCAAGCTCTCCGCCCTGCTGGGCGAGGACGGGTTCGACGCCGTATTCGTGGGCACGGGCGCGGGGCTTCCCAAATTCATGGACATTCCCGGCGAGAACCTCGTCGGCGTTTTCAGCGCGAACGAGTACCTCACCCGCACCAACCTGATGAAGGCGTACCGGCGCGGCGTGGCGGCCACGCCCCTCTACCCCTCCAGGCGGGTGGCGGTGCTGGGCGGCGGCAACGTCGCCATGGACTCGGCGCGCATGGCCCTGCGCCTGGGCGCCGAGGATGTGCACATCCTCTACCGCCGAACCCGCGAGGAAATGCCCGCGCGCGCCGAGGAAATCGCGCACGCGATGGAGGAGGGCGTCGTCTTCGACTTCCTGCGCAGCCCCGCGCGCGTTTTGGGCGACCAGAACGGGCGCGTGATAGCCCTGGAGGTGACCGCCTTCGAGCTGGGCGAGCCCGACGCCTCGGGCAGGCGCAGCCCGGTGGCCATCCGCGGCTCCGAGACCGTCGTGCCCTACGACACGGTGATCGTGGCCGTCGGCAACGAATCGAATCCGCTCATCTCGCGCACGACCCCCGAACTCAAAGTGGACCGCCGCGGCCACATCCTCGTCGATGAAAAGCAGAAAACCAGCATCGACCGCGTGTACGCCGGCGGCGACATCGTGCTCGGCGCGGCCACCGTCATCCTCGCCATGGGCGAGGGCAGGCGCGCCGCCGCGGCCATCAACGAGGTCCTGCAGTGAGGGTGAAAGGAAGGCGGCGCGCCGGCGCGGCCTCCCCGGCGATCACGTCCGCCCTCTGGCTGGCCGCCCTGCTTTTCGCGGCGCAGTCCGCCTTCGGGCAGGCGCCCGCCTCCCAGCCCCCGCTGCCCGCGGCGCCCAAGCCGTCCGCCGCGCCCGCGGCCTCCGCCCCCCAGCCCGCCGCCGCGTACCAAAAGGCTCTGCAGGCCTACCAGTACGGCCGCCAGCTCCAGATGGCGGGCAAGGAAGCCGACGCCTCGAAAGCCTTCGCCTCCTCCCTCGCCGCCATCGAGAAACTCATCGCCGCGGAGCCCGGCAATGCCGACTACTTGAGCCTCCAGTGCTGGGACCTCTTCCGGCTGGGGCGCCACAAGGACGTCGCGGCGGCCGCCCAGAAAGCGCTCAGAACGACCAAGGACTTCAGGATCATCGAGACCCTGGCGGAATCCCTGTATTTCCTCGAGCGCAGCGACGAGGCACTCAAGTATTTCGCCAGCTATTTCGAGCTCGCGCCCGCCAGGGAAGAGCGCATGTCCAGCGCCTATTATTACGTGGGCGAATGCTATATGCGCCTCAAGAAATACGAGCACGCCGACATCGCCTTTTCCACCGCCACGGCGATTGAAAAGGGCATGTACTACTGGTGGTACAGGCTCGGCGTCGCCAAGGAGAACCTGGGGCAGTACAAGCGGGCCTATGAAATGTACGGCAAGGCGCTTTCCCTCGCCCCGTCCTTCAAATTCGCGAAGGAAGGCCAGGCGCGCGTAAAGGCCAAAGCCGGACTCTAGAAGGAGCATCATGAATACGCAAAAGAGTGCGGAAAGCCCGGCGCCGGCGGATTTGTCGGCGATCGCCGACGCGGCCGGCCTCGTGGCCGCCAACGCAGCCGTCTACGACGGCATCGCCCGCGACATCTGGGAACATCCGGAGGCCGCCTTCCGCGAGGAGCGGTCCTCGGCGGTCTACCGCGAGCGCCTCGCCTCCCAGGGATTTGCCGTTACAGAATATCCTGAAATGAAATACTCCTTCGTCGCCGAGAAAGGCTCGGGCGGGCCGGTCATCGCCTTCATGGGCGAGTACGACGCCCTGCCCGGCATGTCCCAGGCCTGCGCGGCCGAGAAGAAGCCCCTCGTCGAAGGCGCGCCCGGCCACGCCTGCGGGCACAACCTCCTGGGCGCGGGATCCCTGGCCGCGGCGGAGACCCTCGCGCGCCTCCTCGAGGCGCGGGGAATCCCCGGCAGGGTGCGGTTCTACGGCTGCCCCGCCGAGGAAGCCCTCGGACGCATCCCCATGGTAAAGGCGGGGCGCTTCTCCGACGCCGACGCGATCATGACCTGGCACGGCGCCGACGTGAACACGCCGCACCGCTACACCACGAGCGCCAACCTGAGCCTCGCCTTCTCCTTCAAGGGCCGGGCCAGCCACGCGGGCATGGCGCCCCAGGCCGGCCGCTCGGCGCTGGACGCCGTCCAGCTCTTCAATCTCGCCCTCGAATTCATGCGCGAGCACCTGGCCCGGGACATCCTCCTCCACTACGTGATCACCGACGGAGGCGACCGGCCCAACATCGTGCCGGCCCACGCCGCCACGGCGATGTACGTCCGCGCCCCGACCGCCGACAAGATCCCCGCCGTGTTCGCGCGCATCCTGAAAGCGGCCGAAGGCGCCGCCCTGATGACCGAGACGAGCTTCACCTACGAGATCAAGGCGGGCAAGTGCGATTACCGGCCGAACGACGCGATCCAGGACCTTTTAGCCGAGATCATGGCTCAGGCGCCGCTCCCCGTTCCCACGGAGGAAGAGGAGACCTTCGCGGCGGCCCTCCAAGCCACCGTCGACCCCGAGGACCGGAAGGCGACACTCATCCCGATCGGGGCGCCCCTCGACCTCCTGGCCGCGCCTCTCCACCAGGGCGTCGGAGATTTCGGCGCCGGCTGCAGGCTGGGCGGCTCCCTCGATACGGGAGACGTCTCCTACGTGGTCCCCGTGGGGCAGATGAACGCGGCCACCTGGCCCCTGGGCGTCGGCGCCCACACCTGGCAGTCCTGCGCGGCGTCGGGCGGCAGCTGGGCTTTCAAGGCCATGCGCTGGGCGGGGCTCTGCATGGCGGCGGCCGGTTTCCGCCTGGCCGCCGAGCCCGAGCTCCTGGAAGCCGCCAAGGCGGAGTTCCGGAAGAGCCGGGTTCCCTACCGCTCGACGATGGACCTGTAGGCGGCGGCCGGCGACTCCGGAGCGGGCGCTTGTGCGCCTTGGAGCGCCGGCGGCAAAAAAAAAGAGGGCCGCGCGGCAAGCTTGCCGCGCGGCCCT